>Ga0302325_10000984_pt1 | contig 74718 bp, 59 predicted proteins | sample Palsa_T0_2_FD_201948 | JGI IMG/M metagenome (GOLD analysis project Ga0302325, IMG submission 201948) | Peat permafrost microbial communities from Stordalen Mire near Abisko, Sweden - Palsa_T0_2 | ecosystem: Environmental > Terrestrial > Soil > Palsa > Peat permafrost | place: Sweden: Abisko...
TTAATATCCCAGAGGGCCTGGTCGATGCCGCTGAGCGCGCTGGTCAGGATGGGGCCGCCGCGATAGAATGCATGCCGGTAGATGGCTTGCCAGTGGTGCGCCACCGGCCGCGGATCTTTGCCGATCAGGTAAGGCTCGATCTCTTTCACCGCTTCGGCGCAGGTCAACGCCCGCCCCTCGGTGAGGGGCTCTCCCAGCCCCACGATCCCCGCATTGGTATGTACCTTTAGAAACAACCAGCGAGGCTTTACTAAAATGGTTTCCAGTCTGGTGACTTTCAGCTTGTCGTTCGGCGCGATCGGGGCCGATTTGCTGGCGTTCTGCGCCCCCCAACCTAAACCAGCGCCCACACTCGCGAAAGCCCCGGCCATCGCCGCCCGACGGCTAACACGATCGGCAAACGGTTGCATGATTCCTCCTGAAACCTTACGGCGCGGGAACCGCCACCGCGTCCCCTCTCTTGGCCGCCCAGTGTAGCCCGATGCCCCCGAAGATGTATCTGCGTGTTTGCACTGCAGCGTAGCCAAAATTTTCCAGGCGCGCGGCGAATTCCTGCATCGAGACGAACGAACGCAGCGAGTCGGGGATATAGGTGTAAACTCGGGGACGCCCGTGCAGCAACAATCCAAAGATTGCTCCCTGCAAATACAGGTGGCTCAGAAACAGTTTGCGCAGCAGGGGATTCGACGGAAGGAAGAAATCCAGCGTCACCAGAAGACCGCCGGGGCGGGTCACGCGCTCGATCTCGCGCAGGGCGGAGTTCAGGTCCGGAAAGTTGCGCAGCCCGTAGCCGATGAAGACGCAGTCGAAGGTGTGCTCTGCAAAGGGCAGTGTGGTAGCATCCGCGCACACCGCGGAGTTCACGCCGCTCGCGCGCGCCAGGCGCAGCATGCGCTCTGTGAGATCCACGGCAACCGCCCTGGCTTGCGGGCGGCGCTCGGTTACCAGACGAGAAAAATCGCCGGTGCCGGAGGCCAGGTCCAGAACCACCGCACGCTCCGGCAACCCGGCCATTTCGACACCGCGCCGTTTCCAGCGCCGGTCCATCCCATAGGAGAAAACGCGGGTGAAGAAGTCGTAGCGCGGAGCGATGGTGTTGAACATCGCGCGCATCAGGCGCAAATCCTGCCGTTCGGCTGGAATATTCATTCGCAGGCGAATTGTAGCATTCGTCAGACTATTGCGCGCAGGCCTACCGCCTGGACGATCGGGCATGCACTGCCCGGGGGGCCTCGACGACCGTGCCCGTGGTGAATGTGCCTGGTACCGGCGACACCGGCGCCTCCACCATCTGCATCATGGCATACGGTTGCATACCTTCAACTTCCGTGAAAAAGGTCATCCGGCCCATCTCGTTGTCATAGTCCACGCGGATCAGATCCCCGCCGCACACCTGCTCGGTCGCGATCAGGTTCGAGAGCGGATGCACCAGCGAGCGGTCGATGGCCCGTTTTAGGTGCCGCGCGCCATATTTCATGTCCGTGCCTTCGCGCAGCAGATAATCCTTCGCCGATTCGGTCAGCGAAAAAACGAACGCCTGGCCATTGGCCGAATTGAATATACGGTGCTGCAGAATGTTCAGCTCCAAGCCCAGAATTTTGCGCAGCTCCACTTCGCCCAAGGGGCGGAATACCACCACCTTATCGATTCGGTTCATGAACTCCGGCGAAAATTTCCGTCTGGCGGCCTCGACGCCCGCGCGCGAGATCTTCTCGGTGAGCGCGCCATCCACCAGACCCTCGGAACACTTTCGTTCCATTTCGGAAGCCGCAAATCCCAAATTGGGACGCATGATCGAACCCATCTCGGCCGCGCCCAGGTTGCTGGTCATGAAAATCATGGCGTGCGAAAAATCGACGCGGCGGTTGTCGCCCAGCGTCAGGGTCGCCTTGTCGAGGATTCCCAGCAGCAGGTTCCACAGCGCATCGCTGGCCTTCTCAATCTCATCGAAAAGCACAAAGCTCAGCTTGATCTTCTCGGTGTAATACTGTTCCAGAACTTCCTTGCTCAACAGCGGATGCGTCTCGCGGTGCCCCAGATATCCCGGAGGCGAACCAATCAATTTGGCAATCTCATGGCTGTGCTGGAATTCCGCGCAGTCTATCTTAACCACTGCGCGCAGGTCCCCTACCAGGCTCTCCGCGGCGGCCTCCACCAGGCGGGTCTTCCCCGATCCGGTCGGGCCGAGAAACAGGAAATTCCCTATCGGCCTCCCGGGACTCGACATCCCCGCCAGAAACATCTGATAAATGTTAACGATCTGACCGATCGCCTCATCCTGGCCGACGATGCGCTTTCGCAGGTCGCATTCCAGTCTCTCCGCTTCTGATCCGGTGAGCGTCGGGTCGAGTTGCTTATTCGTCCGGCCCATCACTTTACCTCTTTCCAGCCTCAATGCCATCAGGCTCATCTCACTCTGGCCTTAGCACGCGGTGGGCCAATCTCGAAAAGGGCCTGCAGTGTGTTTTTTTCACTTATTTCTCAGGCTTTGAAGGCCTTATTTCAACACGGCTGATCAGCGTACGCGCGGGCATACGCAGCAGCATCGATACCACCTCGGCAATGTCTTCGGGCTGAATCTTCCATGGCGCCGTCCCCGCCGCGGTGCTGAAATCCGTATCCACGCTGCCCGGCATGATGTAGCTGACCCGCACGTTGTCGTACCGGTGATCCAGCATCATGGCTTCGCTGAATCCGTTCAAGCCGAATTTGGAGGCATTGTAAGCGGCCCCGCCCGCAAAGGCATTCTTGCCCGCCAGACTGCTGATATTGACGATGTATCCCCCGCCGCGCTTGCGCAGGCGAGGCAAAACTTCGTGACTGCAATAGTAAACGCCGCTCAAGTTGAGGTCGATAGTGCGATGCCACTCTGCCGGAGTCAGGTCCGCTACACTCTTGAAGATGCCGATTCCGGCGTTGTTGATCAGGAAATCAATCCCGCCGAAACGCGCCTCCACGTTGTCGAAAAAGCGACGCACATCCTCCAGTTTGGACACGTCCGCCACCTCGCCGAACACTTGCGCGCCGGCGGCGTGTTTCCATTCACCGACCACTGCATCCACGCTCTCTGTCGCACGCCCGCATACGGCGACACTGGCGCCCTCGCGCAGGAGCCGCCCCGCAATGGCGCGCCCGATGCCGCGCGTGGCGCCGGTGACCACCGCAATTTTTCCGGATAGAGTTTGTTCCATAAACCGATTCTAGTCCACCGGTCTTGTTAGAATCGATGCAGGATGTCCTCCTATGCGCCCTCGCCTTCTCCGCGGAACCTGTTCTCGGAACTCGAGCAGTTGCTTCAAACAGAAACGGAAGCGCGCGTTTCGGCCCGCGTGCGCGCCGCCGAAAGAGTGCAGTCCGAACATCTCAATCAATCCCTGCGGCGCTTGCGGCAGGCCGCCGGGTTCGCGGAAATCGCCGCTATCCTGTGCGATGCTTGCGCTCCGTTCTGCAACGATTGCGCTATTTTCCGCGTCGATAATAATGTAGTGACGGGCGAATGCAGGCGTGGGACGGACCGCCAGACCAACGCCGGCTTTCGCGAAGTGCATTTCGCCGCGCCGGAAGCTGCAGCTTTTGCCGGTGCCATCGAATCGCGAGAGCCGGTAGTGGCGATCTGCTCCGCGGCGGAAATCTCGCCCGCGCTCCACGATCTTTTCGGCCATGCGGTGGACGATAAGACGCACTTGTTTCCTCTCACTGTCGATCGGACTACTGTAGGCATACTCTATACGGCGGGCGCCGTAGAAAACGCCGCCCTCGAGCTTTTGGCGCAAAGCGCCGCCATGGTGCTTGAATACCGCCAGGAGGCGCGCCGGAAACCGGTCCACGCGGCCACCCCGGATCTGCTGCGCATCGAACCCGCACCGCCGGCCGTGGATTCTCTCAGCCCCGAGGATCGCAGACTGCACCTGCGCGCGCAGCGTTTCGCCCGCGTTCAGGTGGCTGAGATGCGTCTGTACCGGCCCGACGCGGTCAAAGCCGGGCGCGCGCGGGGGGATCTGTATTCCGCTTTACAGGAGCCTATCGATAGCGCGAGACAAGCCTATCGGCAAACGTTCGTATCGGCCACGCCCACTATGGCCGATTATTTCCATGAGGAGTTGCTGCGCACGCTGGCAAATAACAATGCTGCCTGGCTGGGAGAAAAATATCCTGGGCCGCTGCTGTAACCGCTTGCTGACGCGCGCGGCTCAGAAGTGGGTCCGAGCCGTGGTCGGCTGGGCGGTTCTAGCGCCGGCGGTCGCGATCTTTGCTCAGATGGGTCAGACGCCCGAGTCTCTCGGCCGCGCCTATCGCGAATCGCCCACCCCAGCCCGGCGCCAGGCTCTCGAGAGGTTCGCCGCCAGCCATAAGGATGTTAACGGCGCTCTCGCGCATTTCACTCTCGGCATCGTCTCATTCGAACAGAAGCAGTTTCCGGATGCTATACAGCATCTCTCCGCCGCGCAGTCCCGCCTTGCTAAACTGGCCGACTATGTTGCCTATTACCTGGCCGCGGCCCGCTTGGAAACCAACGATCCCGCGGCCGCCGCGCACGACGCCGCCTCCGTGCGAGCCGTGCCGCTCAACTCGCTCTTGGCCGTCAAGTCCATGGTGCTCCAGGCGCGCGCCCTGGCGGCTTCCGGCGCTGCCCAGGAGGCCATCCGCATGCTTTCGGAGCGCTACGCCGATCTCCCGCAGCCCGATGCCGCACTGGCCCTCGCCATGGCCTACGAAGCTGCGCGCGACCTGCCCCACGCCGTCGCATATTATCAGCGCGTCTACTACGAATATCCGGACGACGACCAGGCCACTCGCGCCGCCGCCGCGCTGATCACCCTTCGCGACGCCATGGGGGCATCCTATACCGCTCCCGCGCCGCAACAGATGATTGAGCGCGGCAACCAGTTTCTGGCCCAGCGGGAATACCCGCGCGCGCGCTCCGAATTCGAGGCGCTGGTTCCGCAGCTCACCGGCCCGGAGCGCGACCAGGCCCGCGTCGGCATCGGCGCCGCCGATTACCTCAACGGTAACGTCGCGGCCGCCTATCAATACCTGCGCTCGCTTGAAGTCTCGAGCCCGGAGGCCGATGCCGAGCGCCTCTACTATCTGGTCGAATGCGCCCGCCGGTTGAACGATGACGAAGAAATGATGCGGGCTGTTCAGAAATTGTCCAAGCACTATGGCGAATCGCCGTGGCGCTTCAAGGCGCTGCTCTCCGCCGCCAATCGCTTCCTAGTCACCAACCAGCACGAGAAATACGCTCCGCTCTATAAGGCCGCCTATGAGAGCTTTCCCAACCAGCCGCTGGCCGCCTCCTGCCATTGGAAATTCGCCTGGGACGCATACATCCACCGCGCGCATGAGGCAGGGGATCTGCTGCGAGAGCATCTGGCGCGCTACCCCGCCCATCCCTCCGCCAGCGGCGCGCTCTACTTCCTGGGCCGCCTCGCCGAATCGGATAAAGACTACGACGCCGCCCGCACATACTACACCAGGCTATCGGCGCTGTTCCCAAATTACTACTATGGCGTGTTGGCTCGTGAGCGCCTCACCCAGGCGAAAATCATCGCAGCCAGCCCTTCCCCGAAGACGGCCCGGTTGCTGGAGAGCATCGCATTTCCGCCGCGCAAGTCGGCCGGCCTCAGCCAGCCTGACGCGCAAACCAGCTTGCGTATTGCCCGCGCACGCCTGCTGAAGTCCGCCGGTTTGCCGGATCTGGCCGAAGCGGAGCTGCGCTTTGGCGCTCGAAACGACGCGCAACCCCTGCTACTTGCCATCGAGCTGGCGCGCACGGCCAATGCCCCGCATGAACGGCTGCACAATATTAAGAGTATCGCGCCCGACTATCTCGCCATGTCGCTGGAGGACGCGCCGCCGGCCTTTTGGGAATTACTGTTCCCGCTACCGTATCAGAAGGACCTGGTGCGCAACGCCCGGCAGCAGAACCTGGATCCCTACGTCGTGGCCGCGCTTATCCGCCAGGAGTCGGAATTCAACCCGCAGGCATTGTCGGCCAAGCACGCCTATGGCTTAACCCAGGTGGAGCCGGCTACCGGCCGGTCGCTCGCCCGACGCGCTGGAGTGCGCCGCTTCAGCAACCGTTCCCTTTTCCAGCCGGCCACCAACCTGAAACTGGGTACTTACTATCTGCGCTCATTACTCGATCAATGGGGCGGCCAATGGGAACAAACCCTAGCGTCGTACAACGCTGGTAAGTCGCGCGTAAACGATTGGATCACTTGGAACACCTACCAGGAGCCGGCCGAGTTTGTGGAATCCATCCCATTCACCGAGACGCGCGAGTACGTCGAGGCGGTGCTGCGGAACGCGGCGGTTTACCGGCAGCTCTATGCGGCCGGGGCTGGGCCCCGGAAGGCGGCTCATCCGCACGGCTCACACCGGCCGCCCGCCGCGTAATGGAAAATACATTTCACATTGCCTTCCCTTTTGGGCAAAAATGTGCGAATCTTAATGCAAGGTAACAAGTGCATATGCTACAGGATTTCGTACTTCCGGAAACGACTATCCGCGAGGCTGGTACCGGCCCCACGGTGGACCTCGGCGATTCCCGGGGCGGCTTGATTCTGGTGACCCTTGGCATTACTCGCATCATCGAACAGGAAAGCCTGGATGTTTCTATCTGGGGCTCCGCCGACAATACGGAATGGAGCGCCAAGCCGCTAGTGGCTTTTCCGCAGAAGTTCTATTGCGGTACTTACCAGATTCTATTGGACTTGCGCGAGCACCCCGAGATCCGGCACGTGCGCGCAAAATACCAGGCGCAACGGTGGGGAAAGGGCGATCCCAAGCCTCTGTTCGGCGCTTACCTCTTCGCACAGGAAGTCCAGCAGCAGGTCTTGAGCATGACGGCGTGAACCGTCTGAACTAATGATCTCTCGCGATGAAGCTCTCGACCTGTTCCGCTCCGACGACCTGATCGGGATCGGCATGGCCGCCGATTCCGTCCGCAAGAAGCTCCATCCCGAAGGTATTGTTTCTTACATTGTCGATCGCAACATCAATTACACGAATTTCTGCACCGAATATTGCAGCTTTTGCGCGTTTTATCGCCCCATGGGCCACCCGGAAGGCTACGTTCACGAAAAAGAGACCATCTACGCCAAGATCCAGGAGACCCTCGACCTCGGCGGCACCGGCGTGCTCATGCAGGGCGGCCTGCATCCCGGCCTGAAGATCGAATGGTATGAGGACTTGCTGCGCTCCATTAAGGAGCGCTTCCGGATCCACCTGCACTGCTTCTCCGCTCCGGAGATCACCAACATCGCCGAGGTCAGCGGCCTTAACCTGCGCGATACGATCGCTCGCCTGCGCGACGCGGGGCTCGATTCCATCCCCGGTGGCGGCGCCGAGATTCTGGACGATGGCGTACGCTACCGCATCAGCCGGCTCAAGTGCTCTACCGCCGAGTGGATCGACGTGCATCGCACCGCGCACGCGCTCGGCATGCGTACCACCGCCACCATGATGTTCGGCTGCGGCGAGACTCTCGAACAGCGCATGCACCACCTGGAGATCGTGCGCGAAATTCAGGAAGACACCGGCGGCTTTACGGCGTTTATCCCCTGGACCTTCCAGCGCGAGAATACCTCGCTCGGCCGCTTCGTCAAGGAAGAGGCCACCGCCGTCGAGTACCTGCAGAACCTGGCCATCTCGCGTATCTACCTGGACAACATCGAGAACGTGCAGTCCTCCTGGGTGACGCAGGGACTCAAAACCTGCCAGCTCGGCCTGCGCTTCGGCGGCAACGACGTCGGCAGCATCATGATCGAAGAGAACGTGGTCTCTGCCGCCGGCGCCCATCACCAGGCCAGCGAGGAAGAGTTGCGCCGGATAATCCGTGACGCCGGTTTCGTCCCCAAGCAGCGCGACACGTTGTACCGCACTTATTTCCTGAATTAGGTTTATATCCCGGCCAGGATCTGGTGGACAAACTGAACAGCCATCGATCCTTCGCCCACCGCTGAGGCGACCCGCTTCACGCTGTTGGCCCGTATATCTCCGACTGCGAAGATTCCGGGAAGACTGGTTTCGAGCGGAAAGGGACTTCGGCCCAGAGGCCATTCAGTCTGGATATCCGCGCCTGTCTTGATGAATCGCTTCGCATCCAGCGCAAGGCAGCCTCCCAGCCAGGCTGTGTTGGGATCGGCGCCCGTCATCAGGAACAAATGGTGGATTTCATGGGTCTCGCTCGATCCGGTCTGTGCATTGCGCCAGCGAATACGCTCCAGGTGCGCATTGCCCTCAAGTGCTTCGATAGTGGTCCCGGTCTGCACAGTAATCTCGCGCGACGCTTCAATGCGGGAGATCAAGTACCGCGACATCGTTCTGGCAAGCTCCGCCCCGCGAACTACCAGATAGACATGCCTGGCGAAGCCCGCCAGGAATATAGCCGCCTGCCCGGCCGAGTTTCCTCCGCCGACAATGGCGACCTCATTGTCGCGGCACATAGGCGCCTCCACCTGGGTTGCGCCGTAGTAGATTCCGACGCCTTCGAATTGCTCGACGTTGGGAAGATCCAGTTTTCGATAACGAGAGCCTGCCGCAACAATAATGGTGCGACCCTGAACGGATCCTCCGTCGTCCAGTTCCACTACGTAGGGAGGGTGGAGGCACTTGAGCCGGCTGGCGGTTCGAGCGATCGAGATGTGAGCTCCGAACTTTTCTGCCTGAACAAATGCGCGGTCGGCGAGCTCCTGCCCGGAAATCCCCATGGGAAAACCGAGGTAGTTTTCGATTCTCGAACTGGAGCCGGCCTGGCCGCCCGGTGCATTGCTCTCCAGGACCAGAACGTTCAGGCCCTCTGAAGCTCCGTAAACCGCGGCGGCCAATCCGCTGGGCCCCGCGCCGATCACGATCAAGTCATATACGGCGGCCTGATCGATTCCCACGTTCAACCCGAAGCAGGCGGCTGTTTCGGCATTGCTGGGATTCCGCAGCACCAGTTCGCCGCGGCAAATCAACACCGGTATATCGGTCACGCGAACCGAGAAATGGTCTAAAACCGCCTGGACGTCAGGCTCGAGATCTACGTCCAGGTATGCATAAGGATGGCCATTGCGGCCGAGGAACGATCGCAGGCGCAGCGTGTCGCTCGAATGGCTGGATCCGATTAACACAGCATCGCCGACCGAATTAGCAATGAGATACACACGTCGCAGCAGGAAGGCGCGCAAAAACAAATCCCCGAGCACTGCATCGGTCTGCATGACACGCCGCAGATTGGATCGGTCAATTTCAAGCAGTGCGCTCGCTTCGCGGGCACGGCATAGCACCAGACTGCGCCGGCCCGAGAGCAGATTGACCTCGCCGGTGAATTCGCCAGGTCCGACAACGGTGATAACAGTTTCAACTCCGTTCGACACACCGACGATTTCAATGCTGCCGTTGATGACAACAAAGATGCCATGTTCCGTGCTTCCCAGATCGAACACCGTCTCGCGCGGCTCTACATGGCGCGGTATGCTGGATGCCGTGAGTTGAGCGATTTGGGCACTATTCAACTTCGGGAACCGTAAGTCGTGTTGTTCAGGTGTTTCCGGCGACGCTATCTGCACATTTTCACTTCATCACCATCACACCACATCGGACGCTCTTACAGGCCCCCCGCGCCGGCTTCCAGCTCCTGCAAAAGCGGCGTCGCTTTGTAGACCTTTTCCAGCGCCTCCGCAATTCCCTGCACCGCCACATGCACCGCCCGCGCCTGTTCCTCGACGTACAAATAGGTATTCGGCAGGCTCTCCAGGTTCCCGTCGAAAATCACGCCCACCAGTTCGCCCGCGCGATTCACCGTGGGGCCGCCGGAATCTCCGCCCCCGATATCGCACGTGCTCACAAAGTCCAGCGGAGTGGCCAGGTTCAACATCGGCTGGCTATCCAGCCAGCGTTGCGGGGCCTGGTACGGCGCTTCATTTCCGCGGCGATAGAACAGGCCGCCCAGCGTCGCCGCATACGGCTGGAGCGTCCCGGCCCGATCCGTATAGCCTTTGACCGTGCCGAACTCCACGCGCGGCGTCATGGTGGCATCCGGATAGTCGGCGTCGCCGAACAACACATAGCGGTACTGCGCGATTTTCTCCGCGGCCGAAGTCTCCAGCGCTCCAATCAGATCCTCGCGCTTCTTCCGCAGCCGCCGCCCGGGCTCGTCGAGCAGCAGCGCCAGCCGGATCATCCCATCTTCCGAGCTCATTACCGCGGCATGATTCGCCGCCAGCTGCCGCCTCTCCGCAACGTTCTTCAGACTGGTCGATTTCACCAGCTCCTCGGCCACCTGCTCAGGCGTCTGGCCGCCCAGGATGGCCTTCAGCGGCGCTTCCTTTCCTTTCAGATTCTTCAGCTCTTCGAAGTATTGCGTCAGCAGCAGCGTCTCGAGGCTGCCGTGAATCGATACGCCAATGGATACGCTGGAATCTTTGGCCGGTTCCGCTCGCACCAGCGCCCGTGCGATCCGGAACAGCTCCGATCCCGGCGCGGGCGACGCTTCCAGCAGTTGATAGGGCTTCTCGAACGGCGCCCAATTTTTATACGCGGCGGCTACCTGGTCCCACACCTGGCCGCCCGCTTTGCCCAACTTGGGGTCATTCTCCACCGCCTGCCGGATCTTCGCGTCGAAGATGGTCTTGCGCGAAACCAGCCGGTCGTCCCGCAGGCCTATGAGCTTGCCGGCCGCGGATTTATAGCTTTCGAGAAAACCGGTCAGGACCGGCTGCGCCGCGCTCCGATCGTTCTCGCTCTTGGCCGCGAATGCAGTCAGTTGCTGAATGCGCGGCCCCCATCGCGCCAGTGCGACCGGCAGCGCGGTATCGCGGTAAAAGGTCAGTTGTGCGGCCGTGGTGGCGCGCACGGTGGTCGCCGGATTGCCCGCGGCAAACACCAGTTCTCCGTCGTGGGCTCCCGCCGCGCTCCACTTCAGATACTGCGGCGTGGCGGCCGGCTTGCCATTCTCGTATACGCGCAGGAACGCAATATCCAACCCGTACCGCAGATAGGTCATGCTGTCCCGCTCTCTGCCGAAAAAGGCCAGAGCATATTCGGGAGCAAACACCAGGCGCACGTCCGTGTACTTCCGATACTGATAGAGATCGTAGCGGCCGCCGGAATAGAGCGTCACCACCGTGCACGTGTTTCCGGACTTGGCCGCGCACCCGCTTTCGATGCGCGCGATCGCGGCGTTGCGCGCCTCCAGGGCCTTGGCGGGTGTGGCGCCTTCCTGCGCCGCGGCTTTCACCTGCGTGGTCACGTCGTCGATCTTTTCGAGGACGCTCGCCTCCAATCCGGCGCAGCGCGCCTCGCCCGTCTCCGCCGCGGCGTAGAAGCCGTCCTGCCTGGCAATGCAGCCCGATACGAGGTGCTGGTTAGTGAGCAGCAGCCCGCGCGGCGATACGAAGGCGCCCGAGCCGCCACCGATTCTCACGGAAGACAGGCGCAAGTGGTCCAGGAACTGGCTGGTAGCTTCGAAGCCGTACTTCTGCTGAACAGCGTCTTTGGGAAACTGCTCGAACAGCCACGTGCCTTCGTCCGCGGCCAGCGGCAGCCCGCCCAACCAGACGGCAAGCATGGGACCACAGATGGACTTATTGCCTCGGCCCATGCTGTGATAGAGCGCGCCGCCCGTGTGGCTGGTTACGATTTAACGTGCAATTGCCGCCAATCTGTGGTATATATGTATTTGCAGCATGGTGCAGCATGGGCGGGTTTTTAAACCTGTTTTTGCTAGGTACTAGCCTTTCCAGAAAATCCCTCCGGTAGCCCAACGTGAATCAACCGTACCAGAACTCTAGTACGGGGCCCACGTGGTGATCTGATCGGTTATTCTGGGTCTTACAATCCGTCTTTCCTTGCAATTTGGAGTACTCAATTCCCCATGGACAGCGATCGCAAGTATAGACTACCGGGTTATATGGACTCGGATCGCTCGGATTTCAGAAGCCGCCAGGGCGGCGACGAGCGGCCCAAAGCGCCCGGCCCGAAGCCGCCCCTCGATGTAACCGGTCCGCGCCTGCCGCGCCTGGTGCAAGCGGTGGCCGCTTCGCGCTGTTTCAACTGTTCGACGCAGTTGTCCAACGGGATCGATTGGAACGGTGTCTGTCCTAAATGCAAAACTCCCCTGCATTGTTGCAAGCAGTGCTCGCATTTCGAGCCATCTACGCGATTTCAGTGCTTGAAACCCATTCCCGTGCGCATTCCCTTAAAGGACAAGGCCAACGAATGCACCCTGTTTTCGCCGCGCGTGACGGTTGCGCGAGACGGCATAGCCGCCGCGCCGCCACCCTCGGCTCCGCCCGCCGGGACGCCTAAGTCGCCGGACGCCGCCCGCAGCGCCTTCGACCGGCTCTTCAAGAAATAGCCCGTCTCCAGGATGCCTCAGGGCATCCGTTCCGAAAGATGCCCTCACGGCGTACGTTCCGAATGCGTAGCTGCGTTCTTCAGGTGCTGGTAATAGGAGGTATCTTTCCCCGTCAATAGCTTGGTTGCGTAGATGATCTGCCCGGTGTGGCCTGCGAAGTGTTCCACCACGTGGTAGATGGCTTCGAGCACCGTGACGTGGTAGCCTTGCACGTGAATGCGCTCGGTCAGCCGTTCCGGCGGGAGCGCCGCAATCACTGCCCCGGCCTCCGTCACGGCATTCCGCAGGAGCACCGCCAGTTCCGCCCCCGGCACGCCGCCTCGCGCGGCGAATTCCTCGTCCCGCTGGCGTATGTCCGGAACCCCGCCCACCGCCGAGACGATCCATTGCCGCACGTTGCCGCTTAAGTGCAGCACCAGGTTGCCGGCCGCGTTTTCGCTTTCGCCGCCGCGCGCCCAAATCTGGTCTTCCGTAAGCCGGCTCAGGCAATCCTGAATGCGCCCCGAGAGCTGCCCGAGCTTGCGGACGGAGAACTCAATGAACACTCCCGCGCAAGAATCCATACGCTGTCAGCATAGCATCGCCGGGCCTTGCAGACTTATTTACAAACCTTTCACCTATTGCGCCCGAGCGCGCTGCCATAATGGATTCCGAGGCATTATATGAAAGCACAGTATCTCGCCGTGAGCGTGGCCCTTGGGCTGACCCTTGCTCCCGGATTGACGCGCGCCCAATCCCCGCAAGTCACATCGGTTTTTCAGGTGGTGCATACTCCCAATGAGAATTTCGACAACGGGCTGCTGGCGTCCTCGGCTTCGTCCACAACTGACATCTGGGCCGTGGGCCAGTCGACGATCCACTTTGACGGCACTGCATGGACCGCCTTCCCGGCGCCGATGATTAAAGGCGATAACACCAGCCAACTTAACGGCGTGGCCGACATTTCGCCTACCGAGGCTTGGGCGGCCGGAAATGTAAATATCGGCGAGGCGAATCCGGGACAAGTGATCGAACAGTGGAACGGTACGGCGTGGAGCGTATATCCAGGCCCCAAGTTCCCGTCCGGATACCAACCCGCCATTTATGGGATGACGGCGGTTTCCTCCACTGACATCTGGGCCGTCGGAAGCGTGTTGGTGGACAACGAGAGTCTCTCAGCTCTTTTTGAGCACTGGGACGGCAGCTCATGGAAGGCGACCACCGGCGTGCTTTACGGGTTCCCGTCGGCCGTCTCCGCGGACGCCTCCAACGACATTTGGGTGGTGGGGTGCGGAAATTTCTCGGAGCATTACGACGGCACGAGCTGGGCGCTGGTGAGGGCGCCCAATGTAGGGACAGGCCCGAACTGCTTGAGCGGGGTAGTGGCGCTGGCCCCCGACAACGTATGGGCCGTGGGCTATTCTACAGCGACTCAGAAGCCGCCGCCCGGTCAATATGATGTACCCACAACGACGCTGATCGAACACTACGACGGCACTAGCTGGAGCGTGGTATCCAGCCCGAACGTCGGACCGAACAGCCAATATCAATCGAACAGGCTCCTGGGCATAACTGCGGTCTCGCCGACCGACATCTGGGCTTTCGGTTCGTACTTTGCGGCTAGTGGTTCCGAAAATCAGATGACTCTGCTGCTGCATTGGGACGGAACCAGCTGGAGCCTGGAGCCCAGTCCGAATCCCACTACGACCGGTGGCTTCCTGGATGACATCCTATTCAGTGGAGTGGTGGCCGGACCGGACGATGTTTGGATCTTTGGATCGGAGGACGCCGCCCCTTATATGGCTACACTCGCTATCCACAGCACTCAGTGACTTGCTTGCTGAGTTGTGGGGCGGAACCCCTGTTCCGCGCGGGTCCCCCGGGACCCGCTCCCGAGCGGTACACGGCAAACGAGCAAGCCGACGGGGGCCGGTGACGGCAACCGTAGTGAACCGCAAGGCGTAGCCGCGATGTGAAGCTGAAAGAAGCGGGTAGCAAACTCTCGAACGTAGGAACACGAATCGGCAGTGAGGCCGGGTAACGCCGGTGGAGCGAAGGACCGAAGAACTAAGGAACGGAGCTAGAGAGGGAACTGGAAGGGCCTAAAGAGACCAGATTCGTCAGGAGTTGCAACTGCGGCAGCCCCCTGCACGAGTGCCCCAGGCAGAAGCGGTGCAGCCGCGGCGGGCCTGAAGCGACGGACTTGCGACGCCCTTTCGCGAACCTTCCGAGTTAGGCGGGTAGCAACACCCAAGCCGAGCGGAGGCAAGCGAAAGCTTGGCATTCCGACGGTGATTTCATAATGCACGTTCCTCCAATGGCGTTGAGGAGGTTATCCGAATTCTGCATGAGTTGCGTACCCAGTCTTGGAGTCTCTGTTCGTCTGTTTCATTAGTGTAATCCAATACGGGGATCCGGCGTTAAGCCGGCGCGCCTGGATGACACCGCGATCGATCCAGTACTAAACCACGTTGGGGCTGACTCGGAGACGCTCAGCCACTTGTTGAACAGTCAGTTCCTCGGGCCGTACGAGGCTGGCCTTGGGAATCTGGTAGCGATAACGGATCCACTGGATCATAGAACCGGTGAAGGGTTTACCCAAGGCGCTGACCTGCCCTTCTTGATTGAGGCGGTCGGAGACCTCTCCGTCGGACAAGCTTTGGGCGAGATGCCGAACGCGGTCAGCTATATTTGGCGGAAGCTGCACGCAAATGTCACTACAGGCGCCGCCCTGCCACCGAATGTGAGACAGAATCTGCTTTGGATGGAGCGGCTTCTCGACGGTAATATCCTTAATGAGCAGCCGCAACATCGGCTTGCGATCTTTGGCTGGTGTGGTGGGAGCATGCCATACACGCGGCAAATCCCTTGCTAGCGCCAGCACTTTAGCCTTCTGCTCGGGGGTAGCCACGCGAGCCTCTTGGCGCACAAACTCCGCGGCTTGTTTTTTGAGGTCCGCCAAGTGCAGCAGCTATGGGTTCCGACCGGGACGATCAGCGCACCAGGCGCTAGAGGAGATACGTGGTCATTTGCAGGCCGGGTATCAAGCCGTGTATGAGGCGGGCCTGAAGGGCTATTTCGATTCGATTCCGCACTCTCAGACTCAGCTAATGGCGTGCCTGCGCATGCGGGTAGTGGACCGTGCGGTCCTGACGTTGATCCGGATGTGGCTGGAGGCGCCTATAGTGGAACGGAGTAAGGGGCAGGGCGGAGGCAGTCAATGGAGCCGGCCGAAGCAGGGAACGCCGCAGGGCGGGGTAGCGACTCCCCGAACGCAAAAGATAACCTGGGTTCGGCCTTGATCCAGTGACGGCGACTGCCGGCCCGGGCGATCCGTCTGACGCTTTCAGGGCCGTCTGATCCAGCGCCGCAGCCAACACCCCTATCAGCTTCCCGCAGGGGAATCCTGGTTGGGGCATCTGGGGCGGTTGGGACTGCTCCGTCTGTCGGCACCTGCGCACGCCTGAGGCGAGAGCTTTCCGGAGAGCCGGACGTGGGAAATCTGCATTTCCGGTTCGATGAGGGGGGAGCGGGTCGCGCGCTTCGCGTCGCCCTCTCTCCTACTCTACCGGCACGGTAAGCGGTCACGGCTCGGTAGGCGCGGGCCCGCGCGCTGATATACAATCCAGAAATGCCCAACGAAATCTATGCCCTCTTCGACACTACCGAGGGCCAGTTCAAAGTCAAGCTCTACGGCGACAAAGCGCCGCGCACCGTCGAGAACTTCGTCAGTCTGGCGGATGGCTCGAAGACCGGCAAGCCGTTTTATGACGGCACCGTCTTTCACCGGGTGATTCCGGACTTCATGATTCAGGGGGGCGACCCCGAAGGCACCGGACGCGGCGGTCCCGGTTACAAGTTCGCCGACGAGTTCCATCCGTCGCTCAAGCATTCCAAGCCCGGCCTGCTCTCCATGGCCAATGCCGGTCCGAACACCAACGGCAGCCAGTTCTTCGTCACCGTGGCCGCCACCTCGTGGCTCGACAACCGGCACACCATTTTCGGCGAGGTGACCGAAGGCTTCGACATTGTTAAGAAGATTTCCGAAGCGCCCCGCAACAAACAGGACCGGCCGGTCAAGGATGTGCGGGTGAACTCCGTTAAGATCGAAAGGACCTAAGCGATGAGACGTTTAATACTATTGCTGGTATTTGCCGCCGCGGCGCTGGCGCAGGACGGTTTCAAGCCGCTGTTTAACGGCAAGAACCTGGATGGCTGGGACGGCGATCCGCGGATGTGGAGCGTGCGCGACGGCATGATCGTAGGCGCCACCGAAGGCGTCACCATGACTGACAATTCGTTCCTGATCAGTAAGAAGCCGTACCGCAACTTCATCCTGCGCGTCGAGATGAAGCTGCGCAATCACAACAGCGGCATTCAGTTTCGCAGCGAGGCGCTGGCCAACTGGGTGGTGCGCGGCTACCAGGCGGACGCCGCCGAGGACAATTACTGGGGCAACATCTACGAGGAGAAGGGCCGAGGCACGCTGGTGGATGGCTGGAAAGGCAAGGCCGAGAAGGTGGTCAAGCTGAAAGACTGGAACGATTACGAGATCCTCTGCGACGGCGATCATATACGGCTGACACTGAACGGCCTCGAAACCGCCGACCTGCACGATTCGGCGCGCCTCGAAGGCATCATTGCTTTCCAGTTACATCAGGGCCCGCCGATGGAAGTCTACTTTCGTAACGTTCGCATCAAGATTTTGAAATAAGCGGCCCACGTTGAGACTGGCGATCTTCGGAGGCACGTTCGATCCCATTCACAATGCGCATCTGGCGGCGGCGCGGGAGGCGGTCGCGGCTTTCGAGCTTGACCGCGTGTTGTTCGTACCCGCGGAGAGGCCGCCGCACAAAGCGGGTGTCACGCACGCGCCCTACGAAGACCGCTACCGCATGGTAAGTCTGGCGTGCGGCGACGAGCCGAAGTTCGAGGCGTCCCGCCTGGAGCAGGGAACCCTCAGCAGTTACTCGATCGTTACTATCGAGAAGGTGCGCGCGCGCCTCGAGGCCGGCGACGAGCTATTCTTCCTGATCGGCGCCGATGCCTTCGCGGAAATCCAAACCTGGCGCCGCTGGCAGGACGTGATACGCGCGGTTGAGTTCATCGTAGTGAGCCGGCCGGGCCATTGCTATGCCGTACCGGAAGGCGCCCGGGTACACCGCCTGGAGAGCATGGATCTGCCGGTTTCGTCGTCCGAGATCCGGCGCCGGCTGGCGTGCGGCGACGACCGCGTGGAGGCGCCGGCCGCGGTGCTGACTTACATTCGAGCGCATGGACTGTATCGTACCAGTTGAAGGCTGCCCCACTTTGCTACACCAGTGTGTCCCGACTGACCCAACCGCTCTGCGGCGATGATTGTCTGATAAGCAATTATCGAGTGGCCAGTTGCGTGCTGGATTATGGCTTTGCGAAACGGAGAACTAACGTGCATCGGATCTTTTGCTCTTTTCGGTTCCTGACTTTTCGGTTCCTGATGGCGGCCCTAGTGACCGTAGCTGTGGCCGGGTCTCTGCGAGCGCAGCTTTCGCTCGAGGTAAATCCGACGGTGCTCGCGCTTTCGGCGCAATCCGGCAGCACCACGACAGTGACTGCGCCTATATCGATCGCGAGCAGCGGCGATAGCATAGACCAACACTTGAGCTATGCCACCGTGAGCACGGGTGGGACTTCCGGAAGCACCGTTTGGCTTACGTTGACCAATGTAACCGGTACTACTCCCGGTACGCTTACGGTCTCGGCGAATCCCACAGGCCTGGCCGATGGCAGTTACCCAGCCGTGATCCTGATCTACGCGACAGGCGCGACCAACAGTCCAGTGAGCATCCCGGTCACGTTTACGATCGGGCAACTTGCCGCCGCGCCGACCTCTTTGAACTTCAGCTATCAGTCCGGCGGATCGATTCCAGCGGCGCAGGCCATCACTATTACCGGTCCCACCGCTTCGGTCGGATTTACCGTCGCGGCAACGGTGCCGAGCGGCCCGCTGTGGCTCGAAGTGGCGCCCACCAGCGGCGCCACGCCGGGAACGGTCAATGTAAACCTGAATCCGGCGGTAGTCACAACCCTGGCCGACGGGGCCTATAGCGGCACGGTCGTAGTGACTCCGTCCAGCGGCACGACTACGCCGTTGAATGTGCCGGTCATCCTGACCGTTTCAGCCACGCCCGTGGTGACCGCCGCCCCGGCCAGCCTGGCCTTCCTTTTCGAGACAGGCGGAACGCACAATATCACAGAGCAGGGTTTGACGCTCTCCAGTTCCGGCGCCCAAGCGAGTTTCACGGCGATCGCATCGGTGAACGCGAATTCGGCGAATGCGGTATGGCTGTCGGTAACTCCCGGTTTCGGCGATACGCCGGCCGATCTGGCGGTTTCGGTGTCGCCTGGCGCGCTGCCCGCCGGCATTTACTCGGGCAAGATCACGATTACCGTACCGGGCGCCGCGGCTGTCACGGTGAACGTGACGCTCACGGTAAGCAGCAGCCCGCTGCTTGCTCTGTCGCCCACTTCGCTGACCTTCAATTACCAGGTGGGCGGCGCGCTCCCGGCGGCGCAAGACATTACGCCGACAACCACCGGCGCGGCGGTGAGTTATACGGCGGCGGCCACCACCACCAGCGGCGGAAACTGGCTTAGCGTGACTGGCGGCGGAACTACACCGAATGTCGCGGCGGTGAGCGTCAATCCAGCGGGACTGGCGGCCGGCACTTATAGCGGCGTAATCAGCTTCACCGCAACTTCCGCGGGAAACTCTCCGCAGCAGGTTCCCGTGACACTGACGGTGACCAATAATCCGATGATAGAGGCGTCTCCGAATCCGGTGATTTTCCTCTATCAGGTCGGCAAGACAGCTCCCGCCAACCAGTCTGTCACGGTGACCAGCAGCACGGGCGCCACTTTGAACTATACCGTGGTGGGCTCCACCACCAGCGGTGGAAGCTGGCTGTCCGTCACGCCCGCTAGCGGCGCAACGAGCGGAACGTTGACTGTCTCGGTAATTACCACGGGGCTTGCCGCCGGCACTTACACGGGCAGCATCAAGGTCACTGCCACGAATCCATCGGGAGTGGCCGTTCCGGACAGCCCGCTTACGATTCCAGTAACTTACTACGTCAGTGCGAACCCTCTGCTGCTGGTCAGCCCGAACCCGCTAGCATTTTCGGCGACGGTGGGCGGCCTGGCCAATGGGGAGAACGTGCTGGTGAACAGCACCGGCACCACGCTCAACTATACGATCACTTCCACGACGAATAGCGGCGGTTCCTGGCTGGCGGTCAGCTCGCTGCCGGGCGCCACTCCGAACAGTTTCCCGGTATCCGCGGTCGCTTATAACTTGAGCGCCGGCACTTACACGGGAAGCATCACCATCACCGCCACGAATCCCGGCGGAGAACCGGTAGCCAATAGCCCGGTGACCATCCCGGTCACACTACAAGTGTCGGTGGGGGTGCTTAGTGCCGCGCCCGCCTCGCTGGCATTTACACAGATCGTTGGCGGCAACGCGCCCGCGGCGCAGACCATTGCCGTAACCGGAGCCGGCTCGTCGCCTCTCAACTTCACCGCTACGGCCAGTAACACCAGCGGAGTCAACTGGCTGACGGTCACGCCCGCGGCGGGCAGCACTCCGGCGACCTTGACGGCCACCGTCAATGGATCGAACCTCAGCCAGGGCACCTACGTCGGCACGGTTACGATCTCGTCGACGGGCGCGGCGGGAAGCCCGCTAAACATTCCCGTGACGCTTACGGTATCGTCTACTCCAAGCATTTCGCTGACGCCGGCCACGCTCAGTTTCAGCTATCAGGCTGGCGGTACAGCGCCGGCGGCGCAGACCGTGCAGGTGGCCTCCAGCTCCGGAGCTCTGGCGTTCACGGCCGCGGCCGCCACCACCAGCAGCTCCGGCAACTGGCTCACAGTGAGCCCCGCGAGCGGAACCACTCCCGGGACGCTGACCGTCGGGGTGACTCCGGCGGGCCTCGTTGCCGACACTTATACCGGAACAATCACGGTGACCGCGGCGGGGGCCGGCAACAGCCCGCAGACTTTACCGGTCACGCTGGTAGTGACTCCTGCGTTGACCCCGCTTCCGACCACCGTCACCAACGCTGCCAGCGGTGCGCCGGGCCCTGTCTCTCCTGGCGAGATCGTCTCGATCTTTGGAACCAACCTGGGACCGGCCACCGGCGTCACCGGAACCATTGCAAACAACTTACTGAGCACCGAAGTAGCCGGCGTTCAAGTAATGTTCAACAACAATCCCGCTCCGCTGCTCTACGTGTCGGCCACCCAGATCAACGCGATTGTGCCGTTCGCGTTGAATGGAGTATTCCAGACGCAGATGACTGTCTCCAATTACGGAACGGCTTCGACGGCGCTGGACCTGGTGGTGGCTCCCACCTCGCCGGCGCTCTTCACCACGACCCAGACGGGCACGGGCCAAGGCGCCATATTGAATGTCAATGGCTCGGTGAACAGCTCCAGTAATCCCGCGCCGGCCGACTCCATTATCGTGCTATACGCGACCGGCGGAGGTGAGACCGCGCCGGCCGGCGTTACCGGTAACATTACACCGGCAGACGGGCCCTTCAAGCTTGTTCCCGGGGTCACCGTGACTGTGGGCGGCGTGCCAGGCACGGTCCTGTTTGCCGGCACGGCGCCCGGATTCGTGGAAGGCGCCCTGCAAATCAACGTGCAAATGTCCGCGAGTGTGCCCTCGGGCGCGCAGCCGGTAGTGATGACCGTGGGCGGCGTCAACAGTCAGACCGGGGTGACTGTGGCGGTGCAGTAGGGGCGGTGTGCGCCCCCTGGACCAGCTCCAGAAACGCCCGCGCCGCGTGGCTCAGCGCCCGCCGTGTGGGGTAGACCAGGCGGATTTTGCGCTCGAAGTGCAGTTCTTTGACCTTGACTTCACGGAGCAGGCGCCGTTCGATTTCCTGCTCCACGCACATGCGGGGTAGAAAAGCCACTCCTTCGTTGCTCTGCACGAGCTTGCGAATGGTCTCGATGGTGGGCATCTCGACAGGCATATTCAGCGGCACCCGATGGCGTTGAAACTCGCGCAGCACCACGTCGCGATAGGGCGAAATCACGTTGTGCGCGATGAAGGTCTCCGCGCCCAGCTCGGCGATCGATACGGATTTGCGGCGCGCCAGCCTGTGCTTCGGCGAAACCACGAAGGCCAGCGCGTCGGTGTAGATCACCGTCGAGCGAAGGCGTTCGTCCGGCGAATCGTAACTGATCACGCCCAGCTCCAGGTTGCCATCCAGCAGCTCGTTGGGAATTTTGCTCGAGAGGCTGCGGCGAATGTGTACCTTGATCTTGGGATACAGACGCCGGAACTCTTCGATGTGCCGCAGCAGATAGAGCGCCGTGGATTCATTGGCGCCCACCGTGAGCGTGCCGGCCGAATTGTCGCGCAACTCGGCAAGGGAGTTCTCAAGCTCGTGGCGCAGGTTCTCAAAACGCCGCGCATACTCGATCACGGTGCGTCCCGCGTCGGTGAGCACCAGGTCCTTGCCGGAGCGGTCGATCAGCTTCTCGCCCAACTCGCTCTCGAGGCGCTGCAAGGCCAGCGAGATGGCGGGCTGGGTGCGCAGCAGCCTTTCGGCGGCGCGTGAAAAGCTCTTCTCGGTGGCGACGGTGAGGAAAACCTGCAGCGCGTACAGTTCCATGCGGCCAGCATAACAGAATCTTATACAGACCGCTAATATTATAAATTTGCTAAATTGCACTCCCGCCGCCACAATTAAGATGGTTCCGGGTGCTGGGGACCCTCCTAATTTATGAGCGATCGAGTCTATATCTTCGACACAACGCTGCGGGATGGCGAGCAATCACCGGGCTGCAGCATGACTGTTCCAGAGAAGATGCGTATGGCCCGCAAGCTGGCGGATCTGGGCGTAGACATCCTGGAGGCGGGTTTCCCGATCGCGTCGGAAGGGGATTTCGAGGCAGTGGACGCCATCAGCCGCGAGTTCCCCTGGATGCAAGTGGCGGCTCTTGCACGCGCCTGCACCACCGACGTGGAGCGCGCCGCGCAGTCGCTCAAGCACGCCCGCAGGCCGCGCATCCACACGTTCATCGCCACCAGCGACATTCACCTCAAGTATAAGCTGAAGAAGTCCCGGGAGCAGGTGCTCGAAGAGGCCGTCGCCGCGGTCGAACTGGCGCGCGGGTATGTGGATGACGTGGAGTTTTCCGCCGAGGACGGCGCGCGCACGGACCCCGATTATCTCGAGGCGATTTCGAAGGCTGTGGTGGCCGCCGGAGCGCGCACGGTGAACATTCCAGACACGGTCGGATATTCCACTCCCGCCGAATACGCCGCGCTGATCGGCCGCATCGCGAAGGCGTTGGGCGATTGCGCCATTGTCAGCGTACACTGCCACGACGACCTGGGGCTGGCTACGGCCAACTCCATTGCGGCCGTGCTGGCCGGCGCGCGGCAAATCGAATGCACCATTAACGGCATCGGCGAGCGCGCGGGCAATTGCGCGCTGGAAGAAGTAGTGATGCTGTTCAAGACACGCCCGGATCGCCTGCCCTTCGACACCGGGATACTCACGGAACACTTATATTCCGCCAGTCAGTTGCTGAGTTCCATGATCAGCTTCGGACCGCAGCCCAACAAAGCTATCGTGGGGCGCAACGCCTTCGCGCACGAGGCCGGCATTCACCAGGATGGGTACTTGAAAGAGAAGACCACATACGAGATCATGGACCCGCGCAGTGTGGGCGTGCCGGAAAGCAAGCTGGTGCTGGGCAAGCATAGCGGTCGGCACGCGCTCAAGAAACGCACCGAAGACTTGGGCTACGACCTGAGCCGGGAAGAGCTGGAGTCACTCTACCTGAGGTTCACCGCGCTGGCCGATACTAAGAAGGGCCTGCTCGACGAGGAGATTGTCGGGCTGATTCAGGAGCGCCAACTGGTCATGAAGGCAGGCGCGGACTGACGATGAACCTGAACGTCCTGGTTCTGCCCGGTGACGGAATCGGTCCCGAAGTGACGCGCGAGGCAGTGCGCGTGCTCCGGCGCGTGGCGGATAAGTGGCGGCACCACTTGCGGATCACCGAAGGACTGCTGGGCGGCATCGCGATTCATAAGACGGGCAGCCCGTTTCCCGACGAAACCGCGCGCCTGGCGGAGGATGCCGATGCCACATTGATGGGAGCCGTGGGTCTGCCGGAGTTTGACGATTGCCCTCCGGAGCGCCGTCCGGAGAAGGGATTGCTGGGCATCCGCAAGGCGCTGGGTGTTTTCGCCAACCTGCGGCCGGTGCGCGCGTTCGCGGCGCTGCTGGATTCCTCGCCGCTGAAGAACGCGCTGGTCGAAGGCACCGACATGATCATCGTCCGCGAGCTGACCGGCGGCATTTACTACGGCACGCCACGCGGGATAACCGAAGCCGGCGGCGAAACGCGCGCTGTCAATACCATGACTTACACGCGCGCGGAAATCGAGCGGGTGTCACACGTGGCCTTCAGGCTGGCCCAGGGGCGGCGGCACAAAGTAACTTCGGTGGATAAGTCCAATGTGCTCGAGAACTCGCAGTTATGGCGCCGCGTAGTAAGTGAGCTTGCCGCCGGGTATCCGGACGTGACACTCGATCACTTGCTGGTGGATAATTGCGCGATGCAGTTGATCCTCAATCCGCGCCGTTTCGACGTGGTGCTGACCGAGAACATGTTCGGCGACATTCTCAGCGACGAAGGCGCGGTGCTGGCGGGATCGATCGGCATGCTGCCATCGGCGTCGTTGGGGGGGCGTAAGGCGTCCGGCGCATGGGTGGGCCTGTACGAGCCGGTCCACGGCTCGGCCCCGGATATTGCCGGACAGAATCGGGCCAACCCGCTGGGAGCTATCGGCTCGGTAGCGGCACTGCTCGAATACAGTTTCGGTTTGCGGGAAGAAGCCGCCGCCGTCAACTCCGCCATTGAAAGCGTATTGGGGAGCGGAACGGTGACGGCGGACCTCAAACCAACAGGCGCGCCGGCCACCACCGAACAGGTTGGTGAAGCCGTGTGCGCAATTCTCGGATAGGCCCGGTAGCTTACCGGCTGGCCGGGCCTGTACGATTATAGGTGAACGTCCATTATCATGAATCCCCGTACGATCATCGAAAAACTTTGGGACGCGCACGTTGTGCACGAACAACCCGGCGCGCCGACGCTGCTGTATATCGACCTGCACCTGGTACACGAAGTCACGTCGCCGCAGGCCTTCCAGGGATTGCGCGAGCGCGGTCTCAAGGTGCGCCGCCCGGATCTGACGGTGGCGACCACGGACCACAGCATTCCCACTACTGATCCGGCGTTGCCCATTATTGACAAGATCGCCGCCCGCCAGGTCGAGCAGCTTGAAACCAACTGCCGCGACTTCGGAATTCGCTGCTACGGCATGCGCAGCGCCCGGCGGGGGATCGTACATGTTATCGGACCGGAGCTGGGCCTGACGCAGCCCGGCATGACGGTGGTCTGCGGAGACAGTCACACCGCTACCCACGGCGCTTTCGGCGCGCTGGCTTTCGGCATCGGCACCACCGAAGTGGAGCACGTGCTGGCCACCCAGTGCCTCCTGCAGCGCAAATCGAAAACCTTTCAGGTGAACGTGGAAGGCGGGCTGCGGCCCGGCGTGACGGCCAAAGACATCGTCCTCGCACTGATTGCGCAGATTGGCGTGAGCGGGGGCACTGCCTCTATCTTCGAATATTGCGGCTCGGCGATCCGCGGCCTGTCGATGGAACAGCGCATGACTGTCTGTAACATGTCGATCGAAGGCGGCGCGCGCGCCGGCATGGTGGCCCCGGACGATGTCACATTCGAATATCTCGCGGGACGCCCCCACGCTCCCAAAGGCGCCGATTGGGACGCCGCGATCGAGCGCTGGAAGCAGTTGCCGACCGACGATGGCGCCGCTTACGACCGTTCGCTGACGATCGACGCGGACCGTCTGGAGCCCATGATTACTTACGGCACGAATCCCGGCATGGGTGTGGCGGTGACGGCGGCTGTGCCCGACCCTTCGCAGGTGGCCGATCCACTGCAGCGCGATTCGATCGTGAAGGCGCTGCTCTACATGGGCATCGAAGGCGGCAAGCCGCTGCTGGGCCATCCCGTCAACGTGGTCTTCATCGGGAGCTGCACGAACTCGCGCATTTCCGATTTGCGCTCCGCCGCCTCGCTGTTGAAAGGCCGCAAAGTGAGTCCAAATGTGCGCGTCATGGTGGTGCCAGGATCGCAGCAGGTGAAGACTCAGGCCGAAGCCGAGGGGCTGCCGGAAATCTTTCGCGCGGCCGGCTGCGATTGGCGCGAGTCCGGCTGCTCCATGTGCATCGCTATGAATGGCGATCAATTGCAGCCCGGCGAATATAGTGTTTCGACCAGCAACCGCAATTTCGAAGGGCGCCAGGGCAAGGGCGGGCGCACCTTTTTGGCCAGTCCACTGACCGCCGCCGCCGCCGCTCTGACGGGCGTGGTCACCGACGTGAGGACCCTGTTATGAACTTTATCAGCTGTCTCGTGCCGCTGCCCATTAACAACGTGGACACCGACCAGATCATCCCCGCGCGCTTCCTGAAAACCATTTCTAAAGAGGGACTCGACAAGCAGCTTTTCTACGATTGGCGCTACGATGCCGAAGGCCATCCGAGGCCGGATTTCATTCTGAACCAGCCGCGCGCCAAGGGCGCCCTGGTATTGCTGGCCGGCGATAACTTCGGCTGCGGCAGCTCGCGTGAGCACGCGCCCTGGGCACTGACGCAATTCGGATTTCGGGCCGTGATCAGCACCTCGTTCGCCGACATCTTCAAACAAAATTCGCTGAAGAACGCCTTGCTGCCTATCGTTTTCCCGGCCGATGCGCACGCCGCGCTGTTTGCCATGGTGGAGCGCGATCCGGATACGGAGGTAACCGTGGATCTTGCTTCGCAAACGGTGACTCTCCCGGACGGAAGCCGCGTAGAGTTTCCAGTTGACCCGTTTTCCAAGCATTGCGTGCTCGAAGGCGTGGACGAGCTGGGTTACATCCTGAAGAATGAAGCGGCCATTCGTGCGTTTGAGGCGCTGCGGGTAGGTTCCATCGATACTGCCGCCTGACCCCATGCGGCTTGTTTTGCTGTTAGAGATTTGTGCCGCGCTGGCTTTCGCCGAACCAAGCTCGCCTGTCATTCTCATCTCTATCGACACTCTGCGCGCCGACCACCTGAGCGCCTACGGATACCGCCGCCTTGGCACTCCCCACATAGACTCATTCGCGCAACAAGGCACTCTCTTCACTAACATCGAAGCTCAGATTCCACTTACTCTTCCGTCTCACACTTCGCTGTTCACTTCGACTTATCCGTTCGAGAACCAGATTGAAGAGAACGCCGAGCGCGTTCCCGCTGGCATAGTCACTCTGGCATCCGTATTGCGGTCTCAGGGGTATAAGACGGCGGCTTTCATCGGCAGCGTCTTCCTCGAGAGTGAGATGGGCCTCGACCAGGGATTCGAAGTTTATGACAGCCCGTTTCACTTTGAGGCATTTTCGCCCATATCGGGCTCCATGTTCTTCGGCGGCCTGGGACGCAACCCTTTGTCGGTGAGAGACAGGCGCGACGGTGCCCTGGTCCTGGGCGCGGCGCGCCGCTGGCTTGCAGCAAACCGGGGCCAGCCCGCGTTCGTCTTCGTGCATCTGTTCGACCTGCACAAGCCTTATATCCGCGCGGGCTACGACGCGGAGCTGGCCTACACGGACCAGCTCCTGGGCGCGTTCCAGCAGGCGCTCATCGATGGCGGATGGTGGCAGCGCGCGCTGGTGGTGTTGCTGTCGGACCATGGCGAGAGTCTCGGCGACCACGGCGAAGACAGCCATGGCTACTTCATCTACGAGAGCACGCTGCATGTGCCGCTGATGATGCACTGGCCCGCCGGCGCGCCGGACCATGCTCCCCGCGACAGCCGGCCCGGCGGACTGATGGACGTCGCACCGTCCATTCTGGACTTCCTGCACATCCCCGCGCCGCCCTCGTTCGAAGGCCACAGCCTGCTCGCGGCCGGCGGCCCGCACGCGATCTATAGCGAAAGCGTCTATGCGCACGATGCGTTCGGATGGGCGCCGCTGCGCAGCCTGCGCCTGGGCGAGTACAAATATATCGAGGCGCCCAGGCCCGAGCTGTACAATCTGGCAGCCGACCCTCGCGAGCAGAATAACCTGTTTGCCAAGGATTCGGCGAAAGCTCTGGCGCTCCGCGGCGATCTCCGCAAACTGCTCGCCAGCCGCGCGCCCAAGCGGCCGGCCTCTCCCGCAAGCATCTCGCCGCGCACGCGCGCGCTGCTGGCTTCGCTCGGATATCTCTCGGGCGGGCCGCGGGGGATTAACTCCGGGGCAGACCCCAAGGACCGTCTGGCCGAATACCGTCTCTACGAAAATGCGCAGATCGCGCTCTATAACCGGCATTTGGAGCAAGCCGCCGCCATCTTGCTCCAGCTTCTGGCGGGCGATCCGCATAACACCCTGGCGCGGCGCGACTTGGGCGGCACTTATGTCGAGCAGCGCCTCTATAGCAAGGCGCGCGCCTGCTTCGAACAGGTGGTAGCGGCGGCGCCGGACGATTACATGGCACAATTCGAGCTAGGTGTCGCGGACAAGCAGCTCGGACTCTATGTGGACGCTCTGGTACACTTACAGGCCGCGTGTAAGATGGCGCCCGAAGCGGAACAGTGCCGTCGCGAGCTCGAGTCACTCGGCAAACTGTCATCGCCGCGCTAGCGGAATGACGAATTTGTGCGCGGTGTGCGTGTCGGAAAAGCGCGCGATCTTAGTGTCCACCAGGCCGGATCGCCTGCCTGCTTGTAGCACGTCGGATTCCGTGATGCCTTCCCGGCCCTTGGGATAGACTACCCAGATTCCGCCGTTGCGCTTGAGAGACGCTTGCAAGGGAGTCAGCCTGGCCAGGTCTTTGGCATTCCTGGCCTGCAGGAAGATCAGGTCGGAGTCATTAGCGGGCTTGCCTTCCCGTATGTCGCTGGTTCTCGCGTTCAGTTGCTCGCGGAAGCCGGCCTCGAAGATGCCGCATAGCGAAACCCGTATGCCGGCCTTTACATCCAGCTTATCGACCAGGGTGCGCGGATTGCGGATCTTGTGTGCCCACTTCTCCGCCTGCGCGCCCAGCCCAAAGACTGCCGTGCCCTCAGGTGAAGTCACATGCAACAGGCCATCCGATGCTTCGGCCGTTTGAATACTGCCCAGCGGAATCGATAACCGGAACGTGCCGCGGAAGATCAGCGCGTCGGTTTCGAGTAGGGCTTTGCCTACAGATACCTGGCCGCCGAAGCGGGCCTCACAAGCGGCTTCCTGTCCCATTGGTGCATTCTCCCAGCGAGGCGTCCAACAGACGCGCGAACTCATCCACGTCGGATTTGCCCACGTTCAGCGGCGGCGAAATGCGTATGCAGTTGCCGTACATGCCGCCTTTTCCCAGCAGCAGACCGTTGCGGCGCGCGGCTTCCATCAACTCCGCGGTGGCGCGCGCGGCGGGCGCTTTGGTCTGGCGATCCTCCACCAGCTCGATCGCCTGCATCAGTCCCATGCCGCGCACGTCGCCGATGACTGCGTATTTCGCTTGCAGTTCCTCGAGCTTACCGCGTAAGTAAGTGCCTGTCTCGGCGGAGTTAGCCAGCAGGTTCTCTTCATCGATCAAATCCAGCACGGCCTTGGCGGCGGTGGTGGTCACCGGATTACCGCCGAAAGTGGAGATAGTCAGTCCTTTGAGACTGTCCGCGACTTCCGGCGTAGCCACTGTGACTCCGATGGGACAGCCGTTCGCGAGGCCCTTGGCGCTGGTGATCACGTCCGGAGTCACACCGTACTGTTCGATGCCAAACCACTTACTGCCGGTGCGCCCCCAAGCCGTCTGCACTTCGTCGCTGATGAAGATGCCGCCATAGTTCCGCACGATTCCGGCGACGATGGCGAAGTATTCCTTGGGCGGCGTGATGAAGCCGCCCACGCCTTGTATGGGCTCCCCTATGAAGCCTGCTACTCGTCCCGAAGTGGAGGAGCGGATCAACTCTTCCACGTCTTCGGCGCAGCGCACTCCGCACGACGGATAGGTCAGCCCGAACGGGCAGCGATAGCAGTATGCGTTGTGCGCGTGTACGATGCCGGGCTGCACCGCACCGGGCATGCGCCAGGCCGCCTGACCGGTCAGCGCCATAGTCACTGCCGAACGCCCATGATACGAATGACGCAGCGCAATGATTTCGCTGCTGCCGGTATAGCAGCGCGCCGCCATGATAGCGGTCTCATTGGCTTCCGTACCGCTGTTGGTGAAGAAGGATTTAGTGAGCCGGCCGCCGGGCGTGAGTGACGCGATCTTCTTTGCCAGCGCCACCTGAGGCTCAGTGACGAATACGGTTGAGACATGCTGCAGCGTGTCCACTTGACGGTGAATCCGGGCATTCACTTTGTCGTTGCAATGCCCCACGCTGATGGTCAGGATGCCGCCGAAGAAATCCAGGTAGGCGCGGCCATCGGCGTCGTATACGAATTGGTCCTTGGCTCGCGCGATCAGCAGCGGTTCCTTGTAGTAGTGGAAGACGGCAGGAAAGAGATAATCCTGGCTGGCGAGCAGTATTTCGTCTTTGGTCATGCGTTGGTTCATCCTCCACTCTACACCACCGTCACTTGACACGCTCAGCCAAGACTCCTACGCTGAAGAAACATGGAAGTACACCTCAACCCCGACTTGCAAGCCAAGCTCACTCGCCTCGCCGCCGAGCAGGGCCGCGACACGGAAGCGCTTGCGCGAGAGGCAATAGAGCGTTTGGTGGACTACCGCGAATGGTTTCTCCGCGAAGTGGAGAAGGGTCTGACCGCCGCTGACCGTGGCATCGACCACGTGGCGGTAGGCAGACTCATTGATAGCCGGTATCCCGGATAATGCGTATCCTGGACGGAACCTGCCGCCCGCGATCTCACGGGCATTTGCGACTATATCAACGAGCATGACGGCCCGGAAGCCGCCCTCCGGCGCACTCATCGCAAACCGTAGCTGCGTTTGCCAGCACGCAGCACCCTTCTTTATAGCGTCGGCCTCATTTTCAACTCCACACTCAACTCCGCGAGCTTCGCCGCCGCCACCGCCTTCGTCTTGCGCGCGCTCTCCAGCTTGATCCGCTCATATCCGCGGATCTGGTCCGGCAGCGCCACGATCTCTTGCGCGAGGCTCATGTTCTCCGGCGTCGCGCGATCCAGGCAGTCTCGCACAAGCTGTTCGTACCAGGCGATGAGCGCCCGCTCTTCGCGCCGCACCCGAGCGTGGCCAAACGGGTCGAACGGAGTGCCACGCAGCCATTTCAGCCGCGCCAGCGCGCGCAGCGGCACGCCAAACCAGCCGCCCAGCTTCATCTTTTTCTTCAGACCCATTGAGCGCAATACCGGCGGATGCAGGTTGTACCCGATAGATTCCACCTCCTCCCACATGCCGTGAATCTGCGCCTCGATTTCCGGCTTGGTCAGCAGCCGCGCGACTTCATATTCGTCCTTGTACGCCATCAGCTTATAAAAGTTGCGCGCCACCGCATCGGCCAGCGCGGGCTGCCGCGCTTCCACCTCCCGCACCAACGCCAGGTAGCGCCCGGCGTACGCGCGATTCTGGTAGCGCTCGAGCTCCGCGACGCGCCGCTCCGCTACTCCCCGGCCGTCGTAGGCCGGCGCGGGGGGAGCCAGCAGCGCCTCCACCGCGCCGGCATCGTCATAATATCTCCGTCCCCACAGAAACGCCTGGATATTGCGCTCCGCATCCACCTTGTTCAGCCGGATAGCTTCCTCGATGGCTACCGCCGAAATCGGAATCAGGCCGCCTTGATATGCGGCTCCCAGCAAGAAGATGTTCACCGCCATGTGACTCGCAAACAGCCCCTCGGCGATGCGCGTCGCATCCAAAAACATATTACGGTCTTTGCGTGTGTAGGCGTTGATCAGGTCCACCATCGCCCCCGGACCCGCCAGCCGCGCCCCGCCGCGCACCGTGTCTCCCGTGGGCGTCTCAGCCGTGTTCACTACCGCCACCGTGCGCGACGGATGCGCCAGTTTTAGGTTCTCCGCGCTGCCGACGCCTAGCAGGTCGAAGCCCAGCAACAGGTCCGCGTTGCCATAGCCAACCTTGGCCGCCGCCTCCAGCGGATGCTCACTCAAAATGATGCTCGAGACCACCGCGCCGCCTTTCTGCGCCAGACCGGTCTGGTCGAGCGTAATCACCGAAAGCCCGTCGATCCACGCCGCCGTGGCCAGCAGTGCATTCACCGTGACCACGCCCGTCCCGCCAATTCCCGGCGCCACAATCGCATACCGCTCGCCGATTTCCACGCGCTCGCGCGGCGGCCTCACTTCCGTTTCGGGAAGCTCCGGCAGGACCTTGCGCCGCAACCCCGTGCCCAACTTCAGCTTGACTGTCACGAACGACGGACAATCGCCCAGCAGGCACGAATAATCCTTATTGCAGGAGGACTGATGGATGCGCGTCTTTGGTCCGTATTCCGTGGTCACCGGATAGAGACTCATGCAATTCGACTGAGTCACGCAATCGCCGCAGCCCTCGCAAACTTCTTCATGGATCACCAGCCGCAGCGTGGGTTCCTCCTGCTTGCCGCGCGAACGCTGCCGCCGCTTTTCCGCCGCGCACTGCTGGTCGTAGACGATTACGGTCACGCCCTCGATCAGCTCAAGCTCCCGCAGCACTTCGGCCAGATCGTCGCGGCCGCGTAGCTCCGCGTTGGCGGCCAGGTTCACGCCTTCGTACTTCGCTACATCGTCGGTCATCACCACCGTCTTGCGAACGCCTTCGGCCTCCAGCTTGCGCGTCAGATCCGGAACCGGCAGAGCTCCCGCCGCGGTCTGGCCACCGGTCATAGCTACCGCGCTGTTGTAAAGGATCTTGTAAGTGATGTTGACGCCCGCCGCCACGCAGGCGCCCACCGCCAGCGCTCCCGAATGGAAGTAGGTTCCGTCGCCCACGTTCTGGAACAGGTGCTGCCGCTCCACAAACGGCGCCATGCCGATCCACGGCGCGCCCTCGCCGCCCATGTGCGTCAGGAACGCATAGCCCCTGCCGGAGTGTTCGAGCTGCGCCGCCATGGCGTGGCAGCCGATGCCGCCGCCGGCCATCTGTCCTTCCAGCAGCAGCGTGGAGCGGTTGTGCGGGCAGCCTGGGCAGAAGTTCGGAAATCGCGGCGTGGCCATGCGGCGCTCGCGCTGATCAATCTCCTCGAGCCTGCCGAGCCGCGCCGCGGCCGCCGGGCCTGCGTCAGTAATCAGGTTCGCCAGCACCCGCGCGACCATCTCCGGGTCCAGTTCGCCCACCGCCGACAGCAGCGGCGCGCCCGCCTGGTCCTGCTTGCCAATTATGGCCGGCCGATCCGGCGCGTTGTAGAGCGCCTCGCGCAATTGCAGCTCGATGAAACTGCGCTTCTCCTCCACCACCAGGATCAGCTTCAGCCCGCGCGCGAATTCTTCCGTGAAGCGCGGCTCCAACGGAAACGTCATACCCAGCTTGGCGATGCGAATCCCCAGGCGCGCCAAGTCCCCGCGCCGCAGCCCCAGGTCCGCCAGCGCCTGCATCAGATCGTAATAGGCTTTCCCTGCGCTGGCGATGCCCAGCCAAGCCCCCGCGCCCGCGCCGAAACTGCGGTTCACGCCATTGAGCCGCGCAAACTCGCGCGCCGCTTCCAGGCGCCGATACACCACCTCCGGCTCCAGCATCAGGGTGACCGGAATCACCAGCCGCGTGTCCACCTTCTTCTCGTAGCCTTCCGGAATCCGGATCTCCAGCCGCTCCGCATCCACTTCCACCGTGCCGCCGCCATCGCATACGTTGGTAACCATCTTCATCGCCACCCAGGCGCCCGAAAAACGCGACATAGCGATGGCCAGCAGCCCATAATCGAGCGTCTCCTGAGTGTTTCCCGGATAAAACACCGGCATCGCGAAATTGTAGAAACTCAGATCGCTCTGGTGCGGAATGGTCGAGCTCTTGGCCACATGATCGTCGCCGCCCAGCGCCAGGGCCGCGCAGTTCTTGCCCGTGCCCGCAATGTTGGCGTGGCGCAGGATGTCACCCGAACGGTCGACCCCGGGGCCCTTGCCGTACCAGATGCCCAGCACGCCGTCGTAGCGCGATTGGCCGAGCACGTGATGGATCTGGCTGCCGAACACGGAGGTCGCCGCCAGGTCTTCGTTCACACCCGGCACGAAATGGATGCGGTGCTCGTCGAGCAGCCGCTTCACGCGCATCAGCGCCAGGTCGTAGCCCCCCAACGGCGAGCCTTCGTATCCCGAAATGAATGCGGCAGTGTTCAGGCCGGCGCGGCGGTCGCGGCGCATCTGGTCCATGGGCAGACGCACCAGCGCCTGAATTCCGGTGAGATAAACGGCGCCCTGCTCTTGTTCGTATCTGGCATCCAGTTTCATAATTTCCCTGCACGGCGCTGACACCGTATTATACTTTTGGTGGCGCCGCGCGCGCTGAGCACCCCACATGCAACGCTATCTGGCTTTCGACCTGGGCGCGGAAAGCGGTCGCGCCATGCTGGGCACTCTGTCCGCCGACCGGCTCTCCATCGAAGAGCTGCACCGCTTCCCGAATACGCCCGTGCGCGTGTTCGAAGCGCTCTACTGGGACGTGCTGCGTCTCTGGCACGAGATCCAGCGGGGCCTGGCCATCACCGGCCGCGAGCGCAAGCTCTCGCTCGCCGGCATCGGCATCGATACCTGGGGCGTGGATTTCGCGCTACTCGGCGCGGATGGCGAACTGGCCGGCAACCCCCACCATTATCGCGACGCCCGCACTCGCCGCGTGCCGGAGAAAGTCTTCGCCATCGTGCCGCGCGAGGAAGTTTTCGCCCAGACCGGCATCCAGTTCATGCAGATCAATTCGCTCTACCAATTCTATGCGCTGAAACTGGCAGGCTCGCCTGCGCTGGCGTGCGCCCGGACGCTGCTATTCACTCCCGACCTGTTGAATTACTGGCTGACGGGCGTGGCCCGCTCGGAGTTGACCATTGCCAGCACGTCGCAGTTCTGCAATCCGCGCACCAGGACCTGGGCCATCGATCTGCTCGAGCGCCTCGGCCTGCCCACCCGTATTCTTCCCGAAATCGTCGAGCCCGGCACGCGCCTCGGTCCGCTGCTTGCCTCCGTCGCCGAGCCCGCCGGGCTGGATGCCGTGCCGGTTTATGCCACGGGATGTCACGATACCGCATCGGCTGTCGCGGCCGTTCCCGCCGAAGGCCGCAACTGGTGCTACATCAGCTCGGGCACCTGGTCGCTGATGGGCGCGGAGCTGGATGAGCCGATCATCAACGAGCGCGCCCTGGCCGAGAACCTGACCAATGAAATCGGCGCCGCCGGCAAGATCCGCTTTCTGAAAAACATCGCCGGACTCTGGCTCTTGCAGGAATGCCGGCGCGCCTGGGCGCTCGACGGAACCGAATATTCCTACGACGAGTTGGTGCGTCTGGCCGCCGGTGCCAAACCGTTTTCGGCGATCCTTAACCCGGATGCATTTCTCGAGCCGGGCGGCATGCCGCGCAAAATCGCGGAGCACTGCCGCGCCTCCGGCCAAGCGCCACCGGAGACTCCCGCCGATTTCACGCGCGCCATTCTCGAGAGCCTCGCCTTTCGCTACCGGCAGGTGCTGGAGAGTCTCGAATCGCTGGCGGGGCGGCGTTTCGATGTCATTCACATTGTAGGCGGCGGATCGCGCAACGCGCTGCTGAATCAGTTTGTCGCCGACTCGACGGGACGCTCTGTGGTTGCCGGACCTGGCGAAGCCACGGCGATCGGCAATGTCCTGATTCAGGCGATGGGAGCGGGAGAACTGTCCGGGCTCGCGGAAGCCCGCGAACTGGTGCGGCGCTCGTTTGCGATCGAGACTTACGAGCCGAAAGCCGGAGCTGAATGGGACGAGGCTTACGCCAGATATCGGACATTGACGTTAGGTTAGCGTTGCAGAGCGCCCTTCGAGGCAGTCGGCGCGGCGACGGAGTGCTTCGGTGCGCCGGACGCTCGGCCAAGGGGGTGCGGATAGCCGGACCCTGCTGCGTTTATCGTTCCTGATCCTGATGACCCGAGCCCCGCCACTTCGGTTACTGGTTTGCTATTTTTGTACCTGTGATACTACTCGGCTATTTCCGACGGAAGGCAACCGCAAAGTCGAGGATTTGGGTTTGGAAGGAGCCCTCACCAGCTATTATAACTGCGGTTAAACGAATACTAATAGCGCTCTCTTTGTCGGATCTGGATTGGGCTCTTGCAAAGACGAATTGAGGGCTCAGCTCCGCCCTTGCCTGCGGCTAATAATCCCGCCAACTATCTTGAATCCTTCTTCGAGCGAGCCATCGCTAGGCAGTTTGGATAGATCTGGATCAAACTCTACTGATGAGCGCAACTCGCACTTAATTGCTACGGGAGAGGGGCCATGTCTGTGCAACCATCGATTAACCACTCTGAGCGTCCGAGCTCCACCTTCGTGCAAGATCGGGACGTCGTGTGGCTCATCCACGCTGACTGAATATGTGTGAATAAGTAAAGTAACGACTGGCGGGTAGACAGGTGGGTCCCACGACTTCCTAAAGCGTCCGGCCTTCTCGTTCACGTCATGGTCCCGATAGGCCTTGCGGAGTCCGGATGGCTTGCGTGAGGTTCGCTCCATAATAACTGAACCGTCTTCAAATGTTGTCAGAGTACTCGGGGCGTTAGGACAAATCAATGCTGAGTAATAAGCCTCGTTTGCTTCGCCAATCTCGCTTCCATCATTGGCGTCAAAAAGTTTACCGCGACGCTCAGGGTTCACGCACAATATATGTCGTTAGTTGCCCAAGAGAGGCGCCAGTCATCTATGCAAAACGCCCAGGTCCATGTTCGTTTCGCGACGTCAAAACCCGCAAGGACTCGCAGACGGGGTTTCGTCATCGTAGAACCAAGACGGACCTCACATATCAAGGTTCCCCAAGTCGATACAAGTTGCTCCATCGCTGCCGATTTCATTTCAATAAAGGCTTCGACCACTCGCTTGCCGATCGACTTTTCTGCAAACAGCTGACAGAATGACGGATTGGGCAGAGCAGGTGCGAATGTAATGCTATTGGTGGCATTCAGTTGTTCTAGGCGCGATAATTTCATGGGGTAAACGAGTTCAGGATTGGATCTTACGGCTTTGTCAATGTGTTCCTCGCCAAGCCGAAGGCGGTTTGGACTTTGCGAGTCCCCAGGGCTAAGTTGTGAAAGACGAACGAGACAACATCCGTATAGAAACTCAGGAACCGGCGCGGCGAATCCCTGTGGGCGGGCAGCCATGAAGTGTTCCCGCGCGGACTCGAGTTCGCAGACCTTCATGCTATCGATGCCGTCTCGCAAATGGTTCAAGTACTGGTGTTCTAGAAGCTGCTCGATGCGTGCCAGCGTAGGACCGGTAGCGCGTTTTTCGTCCGCGAACATGGAGAGGGCGTCGGTCCGTAATCGCTGGTAAATCTCGTCTGCGATCTTTTTCCCGAAGTACGACGCGAGAGTAGCTAAGAGGCTCATGATGTGCTCTCGTTGTTGGACTAGTATAACGCAGTTATGGCTCTCGCAACCCGGCTGTTGAGCTGTTGTCAAGGTCGCCAGAAAGTTCCCATCCTTAGTCGACGTTCAGAATTGCGGCCTAATCGACGGGCCGCTTTTAACTGTCGGCCGCTTGATAAAAGTCCATGAAGACCAAGTAGCGTCTGGCCGTGCACTCCACCGCGATTCGGATCACTCCCCGCCAAGTCGGCCAGGGTCGCGCAATTCAGCTGCCGTGCCGAAAGCGTATCCGATTATTCTCGACGATCCACAACTCCCCAACCGGGCTGCGGCGGTCCAACCCGGCCACAATCCTCCGGATATACGCGACTACGGTGGCTTTGTCCTGGTGTTTGAGCCGCAGAACGATAATCCCTGGGTGCTCGTGTGGTGGGTACGCCTGAATATTGGCGAAATCCAAATCAAGGGTCAGCAAAATTCGACCTTCGCTTCGTACTCGGGCTGCGATTATCTGGTCGTCGGAACCCGACAGATTCTCGTCCCAAACGGTTTCTGCGTCAAAACCGCACTCCCGCAGTGTTGCAGCCGCCTCGACGGGAAGATTCTCGTCTGTCTTGAACTTCACGCGCTGAGTTCAGCTGGAAGATCCACAGCGCCCTCGCGAGCCAATTCGGCAGCGTAAGCAAGCGCGGCATCAATGTCCTCCGGCATCAACGAAGGATAGCTGGCAAGAATCTCAGGCCGGCCGATCCCAGCGGCAATGTTGTCGAGAATTACGGAAGCCATGATCCGAGTCCCACGAATGCAGGCTTTGCCGTGGCAAATGGCGGGATTCACGCTCACGCGCTCTCTCCAGTTGTCCATACACCTTCAATTCTACTCCGTGGCACCAGCCAAGATGTGCGCCGCGCGGCATAGGTCCCCACTAGTCGGCTTCCGACCGGTGGCGATGTGCGTCATGATGCCTGCTCCTGCTCACTGCGCTCTTGCGCCACCTGGGCGTACATCGCATCTGGCGCCAGGTCGATATTACCGGGCCATGCAACCGCGCCGGAATCGATATAGACGCGTCTGAAGAAGTCCACGTCGAGCAGCGGCCCAAGCGCACTCGTCAAATCTTCACGATGCAACTGGACACGACCCCTTAATCCATCTTTGAACCGCACAAAAAGACAGTATTCTGGTTCCGGTATCACCTCGACGACGTCCCAATACACGGTAGACCTCCAGTCACGGCAGCGGCTCGATATTCGACGGCAGTGCCTTTTCACGGCAAAGCCGCCAGTTCTCCAGCAACTCTTCTTTATGCATCATCGCCCATTCCTGGACAAGGTTCAAAGCGCGCCGAGGCAATTGCCCTTCGAGGATCTCTTGCGTGCTGATGTCGAGGGTTACCTCAAACTCGCCGTATCGGGCGTGAAAATGCGGCGGCGGATGATCATTGAAAAACATACGGATCAAGATCCCATAGAACGTGCTGATTGTCGGCATTCCGCGAGGGTAATTCTACCATCTGGCAGGATTACTCCCCCACGTCAGCATCGCGACCGTGAAGGAGCCTACACGCGCAAGTGCGCTTTGAGGAACCGTCCCGTGTGCGACGCCTTGCACGCCGCGATGTCTTCCGGTGTGCCGGTCACAACCACTTGCCCCCCTGCGTGGCCGCCCTCCGGCCCCAGGTCGATCACATGGTCGGCCGTCTTGATCACGTCCAGATGATGTTCGATCAATAACACTGTGTGTCCGGCATCCACCAGCCTGTTCAAAGACTCCAACAGACGCTGCACGTCCGCCAGGTGCAGCCCCGTGGTCGGTTCGTCGAGGATGTAGACCGTGTGCTTCGACCGCTGCAGCTTGCTCAACTCGGTTGCGATCTTGATCCGCTGCGCCTCGCCCCCGGACAACGTCGTCGCCGACTGTCCCAACGTCAGATATCCCAGCCCCAGATCGCTCAGCACCTCGATCTTCTTGCCCACGGCCGGCTCGCCCGCGAAGAACCCCACGCCTTCTTCGACAGACATATTGAGCACATCGTCGATGGTCTTTCCGCGCACCGTAACGTCGAGCGTCTCGCTGTTGAAGCGCGCCCCCTTGCACGCCCCGCAAGTGACTTCCACGTCGGGCATGAAGTAGAGCTGCGTGGTGATCACGCCCTCCCCCTGGCACTCTTCGCAGCGGCCGCCTTTGACGTTGAAGCTGAAGCGCCCTGCCTTGTAGCTGCGTTCCACCGACAGCGGCGCTTCAGTGAACAGATCGCGAATATTGTCGTAAAAGCCGATGTACGTAGCGGGGTTCGAACGGCTATTGCGGCCGATCGGCGACTGGTCGATGCTGACCACTTTGTGTACATGCTCGACGCCGTCCACGCCGTCGTGCTCGCCCGGCAGCGTGCGCGTGTCCACCAGCCGCTTCCATAGCGCCTTATAAAGGATCTCGTTAACCAGGGTGCTTTTGCCCGAGCCGGAAGCGCCGGTGATCGCCACCAGCGTGCCCAGCGGGAAAGTCACGTCCACGCCTTTGAGGTTGTTCTCCCGCGCCCCGCGCACCCTGAGATCTTTGCCATTGCCCTTTCGGCGTCGTTTGGGCGTCATGATGCACCGCTGGCCCGAGAGGAACTGCCCGGTGGGCGACGTCTTGCATGCCAGCACGTCGCCGAGGCTGCCCTGCACCACCACTGCGCCGCCGTGCACACCGGGCCCGGGGCCCATCTCCACGATGTGGTCGGCCGCGCGGATGGTATCCTCGTCATGCTCCACGACGATGACCGTGTTGCCGATGTCTCGCAGACGCTCCAGCGTCGCGATCATCTTCACGTTGTCCTTCGGGTGAAGGCCAATGCTCGGCTCGTCGAGTACGTAGAGCATCCCCATCAGCCCCGAGCCGATTTGTGTGGACAACCGGATCCGTTGGGACTCACCGCCCGAAAGCGTACCCGAGCGGCGATTGAAGTTCAGATAGTCGAGTCCGATGCCCAGCAGCAGCTCCAGCCGGCCCCGCACTTCGCCCAGCACCTGCCTGCCGGCATCGGCGCCTCGGCCCGCCGGTTTAACCGTGCCGAGGAACGCGTGTAGTTCATCGAAGTGGAGCTGGCCGACGTCGTGGATGGTCTTTCCCTCGATGGTGAACAGCAGCCTTGTGGCGCGGACGCGCGCCCCATTGCAATCGGGACAGGTGCGCTCCACCATCACCTTGTCGAGCCACGCCTCCATCCCGGAGCTGGCTTCGCCTCGCTGCCGGTATCGGCGGTATTGCCGCTCGATCCGCCGCGCGATTCCGCCGAAGCCGATCTCCTTGCCTTCCGCGTCCTCGCGCTTGACCTTCGCATCCGGCGGGACGCTCATCACGATTTTCCTTCCGTCGAGTCCCTCCAGGATGGCGCTCCGCACCGCTTGCGGCAGCTTTTCCCACGGCGTATCGAGCGAGAAACACAATGCCTTCGCGAGGCTATACATTACCCGTCCATCCCAAGTGTCGGGGTTGTACTTGAACGCCTCACGGACGAAACAGCCGCCCATGATGCTGCGCCGCGGGTCGGGGACGAGTAACTCCGGGTGCGTGAGTTTGTGGACTCCCAGGCCCCCACAGGTCCGGCAGGCGCTCTCGGGATTGTTGAACATGAAGTACTCGGGCTGGATCTCGCCATAGAGGAAGTGGTGCGTCTTGCTGCACAGCCCACGATAGAACCGCTCCGCGTCGGCCTTGCCCGCTCCTTTAACGATCTGGACCTGGAGCAGCCCATCGCCGACCAAAAGCGTGCTGGCGATTCCCGCCTTGATCGCCTTTTCGTGCTTGTGGCGGACCACGAAACGGTCCACCACCGCATCCATGTACTTGACCTTCGAATCATCGAGCTCGACCTGCGCCGATATGTCCACCGGCTTGCCGTCGATGATCAGCAGCCGGCACCCTTTCTTCCGCACCTCGGTCAAGACGAAGTCCAGCTCCTCGCCGTATTGCTTAAACACCGGCGCCCGCAGCTCGATTTCGGTACCCTCGGGCAAGGACAGGATCGCCTCCAGGATCTGGCTCGCCGTCCGGCTGGGTGTGGGCTCGCCGCTGCGCGGGCAGTGCGGCTGTCCGATGGTGGCATAGAGGAGGTTCAGATAACTGGCGATATCGGTCATGGTGCCGACGGTTGAGCGCGGGTTGTTGGCTATGGTCTTCTGCTCGATCGAGATCACCGGAGACAGGCCGTATATGAAGTCCACGTCGGGTTTGGCCACCTGAGCGATGAACCTCTTGGCATAGCTCGACAGCGATTCCATATAGCGCCGCTGCCCCTCGGCGTAGATAGTGTCGAAGGCCAGGCTGGACTTGCCCGATCCCGATAGCCCGGTCACTACGACCAGCTTGTCGCGCGGGATCTCCACCGATACGTTCTTCAGATTGTGCACGCGCGCACCCTGCACGGCAATGGTGGTGCGCGCCAGCGCCTTGGCGGTCGACCTGCCGGTCTTAGAATTCATCCGGGCTTCCCCCAGTGAAAACGAACGCCAGCTCCTGCACCAGCACATTGCTCTTTTTGGTGAGCTGGACGGGCGTCGAGGCCTTGCCGATGAGCCCCTGGTCGGCCAGGTACTCGCACGCCGCGGTCACCCCCTTCACGTCGAAGTTCCGCTCAAAGTGGGCCTCTATCTCAGTCGACGACCGCGCTTCCCCCACCTCGCGCAGGTGATCGAGCACCGGCCGGAACAGCGATGCCGCCCGCTGCGCCATATAACCGTCGATCGCCTCCAGCGCCGCCTGCACGCTCTTGCGGGTCTTCTTCGCATTGAGCAGATCGACATAGACCGTCCGGAAGAACGCCGGATTCAGCCTGGTCGCCTGCGGGATCACTTCGCGATCCGCTAACAAGCCCGCGCCGATCACCTCGATCTTCGCCAGCGGTGTCGTCGCGTAGAGTATCCAAAGCGCGCTGTAATCGAGGTCGCCGCGTGTGACGAACCATTTGTGGGCCTTGTCGATGGGTCCGAGCGCCTGTGTCCCCGCGGTGAGGAGCTGAACCTGCCTGTCGCGCTCGCCGATCTGGTGAAGCCCGGCGCAGAGATCGGCGATGGTCTCGTCATGGGTATAGAGCAGGCGCCCCTTCGCCAGCAGTGAATGCATGAAGGAGTTGCGGACGGCGCCTTCGACCGTCTTGCGGAACTCGGTCCGCGGCATCAGGAACGCGTGGACGTTTAGCCCATCCGCGTAAAGCGCCAGGCTGGCCTTATCCACCTTCTTATCGTCGATAGTCACCAGCGCCAGGTCGATGTCGGACTTTTCCCAGACGGTGTCATGCGACAGGCTGCCGCAGAGGATGGCCGCCAGGATAGACCGGTCTTCTTTCACCTGCGCCACGAGATTATCCAGCGCCTCAGTGAACTTCTTGTGAATGGATGATTCTGTCGAAATGCTCACAGCCGCAGCTTACCATCGCCAATCAGCCCTTCGATAGCCGCGATATCCTGGTGCAGCGCGCGGTCCCCGTCGAAAGCCGGAGAGACCGCGCGAATGCGCTCGCGAGCCTGTTCGAGCGGGGCGCTGCTGCGCAGGGGCCGCAGCATGTCGAGCGCGCGCGCCGCGGCCAGCGCCTCTATGGCCAGCACCGCGCGCGTGTGGCGCACCACCCGCTTCCATTTAAGCGCTGAAGTCATGCCCATGCTGACGAAATCTTCTTTGTTGCCGCTGGTAGTGATGGAGCCGGAGGAGGCCGGATAGCAGAGCACGCGATTCTCGGCGACCAGCGCGGCGGCGGTGACTTGGGCCATCATGAGTCCGGATTCGAGGCCAGGGTGGCCCGCCAGAAAGGGCGGCAGCTCCTCGTTCAGCGCCGGATTCACCAGCCGGTCGATACGCCGCTCGGAGATGCCGGAAAGCGCCGTCAGCGCCACGGCCAGATAGTCTAACTGGAAGGCCAGCGGCTCGCCATGGAAATTGCCGCCGGAAATAATCTCGTCGTCGAGCACTAGCGGATTGTCGGTGGCGGAGTTCAGCTCGATCGCGAAGACGCGGCGCGCCTCGGCCAGCGAATCGCGCACGGCGCCATGCACCTGTGGCGCGCAGCGCAGCGAATAGGCGTCTTGCACGCGCCGGCAGGTGATGTGCGATTGCCGTATTTCGCTGCCTTCGAGCAGCCGCCGCAGCCGCGCGGCGCTTTCCACTTGGCCCGAATGCGGCCGCGCGGCGTGCAGCCGCGCATCGAAGGCGCGCGGAGTTCCGCGCAGGGCGTCCAGAGTCATGGCGCAGACGACGTCGGCGGAGTCGGCCAGAGTTTCGGCCGCTTTCAGTTCCAGACATCCGATGGCCAGCATCGCCTGCGTGCCGTTGATGAGCGAAATGCCCTCCTTGGCGCGCAGCGTGAGCGGCTCGAGACCCGCGCGGCGCAGGGCATCGGCGCCGGGGTAAACCGCGCCTGCATACTCCGCTTCGCCTTCGCCGATCAACACCAGCGCCATGTGCGCCAGGGGCGCCAGATCGCCGCTCGCGCCCACACTGCCGAGCGACGGCACAACTGGCGTCACGCCGCGGTTCAGCAGGTCGCACAAGCGCTCGGCGACCACCGGCCGGATGCCTGAAAATCCCTTGGCCAGCACGTTGGCGCGAATCAGCATCATCGCGCGGACTTCGGCGCGCGCCAGCGGATCGCCCACGCCGGCCGAGTGGGAGCGCACCACGTTGCGCTGCAGTCGATCGAGATCGGCCGCCGCGATGCGCACGTCGGCAAGCAGGCCCACGCCCGTATTCACGCCATAAACCGCCGCGTCGCCGGCCGCCAGGCGCTCCACCACCGCGCGCGATCGTTCCATGTTGTCGACAGCGCGCGTTGCCACCGCGACTTCCGTGCCGGCCGCCGCCACCTCCCACACCTGCTCAATTGTCAGATTTTCACCGCTCAATTCCATCGCGTACTATTGTGACACCCTGGCCGGGTTGAAACATTTAGTGCCGCGTGCTGCACTATCTGTTGAATGGCGGGGATCGCTGCTCAAATCGCGTTTCAAACCACTCCAGGCTCGTCGCATCCGCTGGGCGCGACGCCGCAGCCGGATGGCGTCAACTTTTCGCTGTTTTCCCAATACGCCACGGGCGTGCAACTTTTATTGTTCGCCGCGGCGGACGATCCGCAACCGATTCAGACCATCGCGCTCGACCCTTTCGTCAATAAGACTTTTCATTTCTGGCACGTCTTTGTCCATGGCCTCGGGCCGTGCGCGCATTACGCTTTCCGCGTGAGCGGGCCGTTCGATCTCAGCGTCGGGAATCGCTTCAACGCGAATAAAGTCCTGATCGATCCCTACGCGCGCGGCAACACGAATGGTGTCTGGCGGCGCGCCGACGCATGTACGCCGGACGACAATGTGGTTGCGTCGATGCGCTCGGTGGTGATCGATCCGTCGGGATACGACTGGGAAGGCGATCAGCCATTGCATCGCCCCATGGCAGATACTATCATCTACGAGATGCACGCCAGGGGCTTCAGCGAGTCGCCATCCTCGGGCGTGCAGCAGCCCGGCAAGTTTGCCGGCATCATTGAAAAAGATACCCTATCTAAAGGACCTCGGCATTACCGCGGTTGAGCTGATGCCGATCTTCGATTTCGACGAAACCGATGTCCGTTTCGTTGATGGCCAGCGGCTGCCGGATTATTGGGGCTACAGCACGTTGGGCTTCTTCGCGCCGCAGTCCGCGTATTGCGTTAGTCCGGAGTCCGGCAGCCACTTGCAACAGTTCCGCGACCTGGTGAAGGCGCTGCACCGGGCCGGCATCGAAGTGATACTAGACGTCGTGTTCAATCACACCGACGAAGGCGACGAACTGGGGCCGACGTTTTCGTACCGGGGAATCGATAACCGTACATACTATATTCTGGTCCCCGGCGACCTGCAATACTACAGGGATTACTCCGGGTGCGGCAACACCTTCAACTGCAACCACCCCATCGCGGTGAAGCTGATCCTCGAGAGCCTGCGCTATTGGGTGCGGGAGGCGCACGTGGACGGGTTCCGGTTCGACGAAGGCTCCATCCTGTCACGCGACGAGAACGGGCAGATCAGCGCGCGTCCGCCGGTGGTCTGGGCGATTGAGCTCGAAGACGACCTGGCGGATACGAAAATGATCGCGGAAGCCTGGGACGCGGCGGGCCTTTACCAGGTGGGTGGTTTTCCGGGCGCCCGATGGTCGGAATGGAACGGCCGCTATCGCGACGACATTCGCAGCTTCGTGAAGAGCGATCCGGGCATGGTGGGCGCGCTGGCATCGCGTCTGGCGGGCAGTTCGGACCTGTATCAAGCGGATGGCCGCCTGCCCACCAACAGCATCAACTTTATCAACTGTCACGACGGCTTCACGTTGAACGATCTGGTCTCGTATAACGAGAAGCACAACCAAGCTAACGGCGAGAATAATAACGACGGCAACAATAACAACCTGAGCTGGAACTGCGGCGCAGAGGGCGCCTCGGACGATCCCGCGATCGAAGCGCTGCGCAGCAGGCAGATCCGCAACTTTACGGCGATTCTGATGCTCTCGCGCGGCGTGCCCATGTTTTTGGCTGGCGACGAAGTCCGGCGCACCCAGCAAGGCAACAACAATGCCTATTGCCAGGACAATGCGGTCAGTTGGTTCGACTGGACGCTGGCGGAGAAGAATGCGGATGTGCATCGCTTCTTCAAGCGCATGATCGAGTTTCGCAAGGCGCACGCCGCCTTGCGCCGCGGCCAGTTCTTCGCGCCGAATGAAATTGCCTGGCACGGAACGCAACTGAACAACCCGAACTGGTTCGACCCTAACGAGCGGACGCTGGCAATGACCGTGGCTGGCTCCGGCGGCGATCGGGATATACACGTGATGCTCAACATGTACTGGGAGAGCCTGGATTTCGAGCTGCCGGCGGACCGACGCTGGTTCAAAGCGGTGGATACTGCCGCCCAACCGCCTCACGACATCGAAGATCGCGGAAGCGAGACACCGGTGACCGGGAGCACATATAGCGTGCAGGGCCGCAGCGTGGTGGTGTTGATCAGCGGGTAAGTACGCGGCGGATCTGGTCGAGGACCAGCGTGGGATCGGGGTTGTCCACGCGGATCAAGTCGATGCGGCCCGGCCCCGTGGGGCGCCACCGCGAGAACATCCGCGGGCACGAGAATCCGGCGAATACCGCGATGAGGGGCGTGCCGCATGCCGCCGCTACATGCTGGCCGGCTGAATCGTAGCCCACATACAGCTTGCTCCGCGCGATCATCGCTGCGAAGCCTGCGAAGGAACCGTCCCAGGTTTGGACCTTTGCACCCGATCGGCGGATGGCTCGTTCGACGCGGGCGGCCTCTTCGCCACCAGCGCCGCGATCGATCCAAAGTGCCGCGCCCGACTGCGCCAGGAGTTTCAAGAGCTCCTCTTCAAACGGGTCGGGGATTCGTTTGGCGGCGTTTTCGCCCACTCCCAAACTAATGGTGATGTCCGATGGCGGCGCCTGACCAAATGGGGCCACGTAAGCTTTTGCATCGGCGATGCCGAAGGTTTCCTCCGCCCAACGGCGGGTGAGTTCGGGCAACGCGTCATCGCCATCGTCGCCATCGCCACCATAAGCCCGGCTTTCGAAGAAGTAATAGCGCTCCTCGGGGCAGACCGGCAGCAGGCCAAGCTGAGTGAGGCGCGAGTCGGGATCGATCACGATGCTACCCGGTTCGGCGAGAGCCGCGCGCAGCTCGGGCCAGGCCGCCAGGCGCTCGCGCAGCGTGCCTCGGCGATAGTTGATGGGCAGGTGCCCGATACGAGGATCGGCGGCGAACAGCTCCCAATTCTTGCGAGGTCCGGCCAAATAAACGGCGGCAGCCGGAAAGCGGCGCTTGGCGGCATCCAGAATCACGCTGGTGACCGCGACATCGGCGCCCAGCGTCACGCGAGAGAGCACGAAGACGCGGCGCGGCCGGCCTTCCACGGCGCGCGGAATGCGCACCCGGCGGTATCGTTCGACCAGCGCGGCGCTCTCTCCGGGCGCGATGGCCTCGGCGAACAGAGCGGCGTAGATGTCGCACAAGGCTGGCTCGAAACGATCGGCCAGTCCTTCGGCGACCACGCGGAAGAGCGCCTCGGAGCAGTCGTCGTCCACGAGACCGCGCAGCAATTCGGGCGGCCATACCGCGCCGCGCAGGCAGCTATCCAGCAGGCTCTCCGCGCGTTCGTTACAGGAAGTACTTGCCAACGATCAAGTCCAGTTTGCGGCGGGTGGCTTCGGGCGCCAGCTTGCGGTCGGTGATGATAGCGTGCGCCAGCGCCGAGCCGCATTTGCAGCTTCGCACCGCGGGCATGCGCTCCACCGCCGCCGCCACCACTTTGCACGCATTTTCGGCATTCTTCATAAGATTCGCGATGATATAGTCCACCGTGACGGCATCGTGCTCCTCATGCCAACAATCGTAATCGGTAACCATGGCGATGGTCACATAGCAGATCTCCGCCTCCCGCGCGAGCTTGGCCTCCTGCAGATTGGTCATGCCGATCACGTCCATGCCCCAGCTTCGGTAGAGATTCGACTCAGCCCTGGTCGAGAAGGCCGGACCTTCCATGCACAGGTAGACGCCGCCTTTCTTGACGTTGATTCCCGCGGATGCGCAGGCATCGCCAGCGACTTCGGCCAGTTGCGGGCAGATGGGATCGGAGAAGCCGATGTGCGCCACGATGCCTTCGCCGAAGAAAGTCGAGACGCGGCCGCGCGTGCGATCGACGAACTGATCGGGGATCACGAAATCAAGCGGCCGGTGCTCTTCCTTGAGCGAGCCGACCGCGCTGAGAGAGAGGATGCGCTCGACTCCCAGCATTTTCAGCCCGTAGATGTTGGCGCGGAAGTTCAGCTCGGATGGGGAAATGCGATGCCCGCGGCCATGGCGCGCAAGAAATGCCACGCTGCGGCCGGCCAGCTTGCCGATTACGAAGTTATCGGAGGGACTACCGAAGGGCGTCTCCACCATGACTTCTTCCTGCGCCTCGAAACCGGGCATGGAGTAAAGGCCGCTCCCGCCTATGATGCCTATTTGTGCTTGTGACATTTGACCTCGTTGTTTGTGAGCGGGCGAGGGGGCGAGGGGGCGAGCGGGCGAACCTATCGCTTGCAGTAACTCGCTCACTCCCGTGCCTTCGGTGGCTACTGTGCGGATGATGGGCGGCTGATGCCCGCCCGCGGCCAGACCTAGCATGGCTTGTATCTCGCGCTCCATGCGTTCCGCGCCGGGCTGGTCGGATTTGTTGATGGCGAAGACATCCGCGATCTCCATGATGCCTGCCTTGATGGCCTGGACGTCGTCTCCCATTCCCGGCGTCAGCACTACTACGGTCACTTGGGCGATGCCGGCGATCTCCACTTCGTCCTGCCCCACGCCCACCGTTTCGATGATGACGAAGTCTTTGCCCGCCGCATCCAGCAGCGCGGCCAGATCCGCGGTGGCGCGCGCCAGGCCACCGACCGCGCCACGCGTCGCCATGGAGCGTATGAAGATGCCCTCGTCGGCGTGGTGGCCCAGCATGCGTATGCGGTCGCCCAGCAGGGCCCCGCCCGTGCGCCGGCTGGTGGGATCAATGGCAATGATGCCCACGGTACGGCCCTGGCGACGGAGCTCGCGCGCCATGGCATCCACCAGCGTGCTCTTCCCGGCTCCCGGCGCGCCGGTGATCCCGACCACCAGAGCGTGACCGGCGCGGGGCTGCAGCTCACGCAGAACCTCGAGCGCCCGCGGGTCGCGGTTTTCGATGCCGGTGGCGGCACGGGCGAGCGCGCGAGTGTCGCCTTCCGCAATCTTGCGCGCCCAATCGTTCATCAGCTTTTCAGAAGCTGCCGCGCGATCACCAGGCGCTGGATTTCGCTGGTGCCTTCGCCGATGGTACACAGCTTCACGTCGCGGTAGAACTTCTCCACCGGATAATCTTTGATGAAGCCGTAGCCGCCATGGATCTGCAGCGCCTGGTCGGCAATGCGCACGGCCGCTTCGGAGGCGAACAGCTTCGCCATGGAGGATTCCTTGGTCACCCGCTTGCCCTGGTCCAACATTGAGGCGGCGCGGTAATTGAGCAGGCGCGCGGCGTCGATGGCGGTGGCCATGTCCGCCAGCTTGAACTGGATGGCTTGGAATTCGGAGATGGGCCGGCTGAACTGGCGCCGCAGCTTGGAATAGCGCAGCGCCGCGTCGTAGGCGCCTTGCGCCATGCCGATGGCCAGCGCGGCGATGGAGACGCGGCCGCCATCCAGCACTTTCAGGCTATCCACGAAGCCTTCCCCGCGCTTGCCGAGCAACTGGGTGGGCGGGATGCGGCAGTTCTCGAAGATCACTTCACCGGTGGCGCTGGCGCGCAGGCCGAGTTTGTTTTCCTTCTTACCGGTGCGGAAGCCGGGCGTGTCGTGTTCGATGATGAAGGCGGAGATGCCGTGCTGCGCGGCGGCGCGGTCAGTTACCGCCATGGCCACGCAGACATTGGCATAGTGCGCGTTGGTGGTGAATGTCTTGGCGCCATTGAGCACCCAGCAGCCGTTTTCAAGCGCGGCCGAAGTGCGCGTGCCCGCCGCGTCCGAGCCGGCCTCGGGCTCCGTCAGCGACCAGCAGCCCAGCCATTCGCCCGCAGCCAGCCGCGGAATGTAGCGGCGGCGCTGCTCGTCGCTGCCCATCTTAAAAATATGATTGCTGCACAGAGAGGTGTGCGCGGCTACGATGATGCCCACCGAGCCGTCCACGCGCGACAGTTCCTCGATGATGATGCTGTACTCGATGTAGCCCAGGCCGGCGCCGCCGAGATCCTCGGGAAAGATGGCGCCCATATAGCCAAGCTCGCCCAGCTTGCGGATGGCCTCCATGGGGAAGATCTGGGCTTCGTCCCATTCCATGACGTGCGGCCCGATTTCGGCCTCGGCGAATTCTCGTACAGACTTGCGGAGCTGGATTTGTTCAGATGTGTATTCGAAATCCATGGGAAGAAGCTACCGTCTTTGTCAGGCCATTTCCTCCTTGGCGGGGTCCCAATGCATGGCCCGCTGCTGGCGATGGCTTTCGACAGCCATGCGGCAGGCGATCGACACCCGGAAGCCCAGCTCGAACGGGCAATTCGGCTCTTGTCCCGAGCGGACGCAGTCCAGGAAATTCTGCATGTGGGCGTAGGGCGCAGTGCGCGTGGAGCCTACCATCTCCGCGCCATCCGGGCGGTTCACCTTCTGCGGCAGATAGCGTATCTGCTGGTTCTTGGAGATGGTCCCGTCGGTACCCAGCACGTCCTCGGTGCTGCCGAGCTGGTTGTTGCCGAAGCTGGAATCCCACGAAAACAGGATCTCCTCCGGATGTTCCAGAGCGACATTCATGGTGTCGGGCACTTCGCGGCCGTCCTTCCAGAGATAGATGCCGCCCGCCATGTGCGCCGTGTGCGGAATCTTCAGCCCCATCACCTTGTACCAGAAGGCCAGTTGGTGGCACATATTTTCGTAGACGTTGCCGCCGGAATAGTCCCAGAAGAAGCGCCAGTTGATGTAGCGGTTGGCGTCGAAATCGCGCGGCTGCGCCTCGCCCAGGAAAGACTTCCACATAATATTCTCCGGCGTCATGCCGGGAAAGACGGGGCGCGACCACTGCGGCTTGCCGTGCGGCGTATTGCGATACATGTGGGCGTGTATGGCGGTGATTTTGCCGACATAGCCGGTGCGCAGGAAGTTGACCGCGTCTTCGACCTGGCCGGAGGAGCAGCCCTGATGGCCGATCTGCACGGTGCGCTTGCCCGCGCGCTGGTAAGCGGCCCGCATGCGCTTGGCGTGCTCCACGCTGAAGGCCATGGTCTTCTCCTGGTAGACGTGCTTGCCCGCGTCGAGCGAGGCGACGAAGTGCTCGCAATGCAGGTGCTGGGGCGTGGCGATGAGCACGCCGTCGATGCTCTTATCGTCGAGCAGGTGGCGATAATCCAGGTAAGTCTGCGCGCCCGGCGCGATGGCGCGGGCGTCTTCGAGGCGCTTGGTGTAGATGTCGGCGACAGCCACGAATTCCGTATTCGGGCAGGCTATCGCTTCGCGCATGATCTGCGTGCCGCGGTCGCCGGCGCCGATGATGCCGAGACGAATGCGGTCGCTCGACGCCAGCATGTTAGGCGCGGCGATAGCGCCGGCCAGACCGCTGGCAACTTTGCCGATGAAGATCCGGCGAGACTGCATGGAAGTACTCCTTGAGCACACGTCGCGCAGGCAGACGCGTTTGAGCTGATGCTAATCCTCAGGATAGCATTGCGGGGTTGGCGAAGATCGGGGTAGCGGTGAAAAGCGCAATGTGTGGTGAGCCACATCGGTCGAGGTGGTCGCCCATGCGCTCCATTATGGCCGAGTCATCAAAGTCACTTGGTGCGGGACAGGCCGGAGGCCTGTCCTACCTAAATGAGCACTATCGTACGCATTAGTACGTAAAGACTCCAATGGCATCCGGCGTGCCCTGAAAATACCGCGGGGCCGGGGAGGCCTTGTTAGTGCCCGAAACCAGCTACCCTGTTGACGAAGTTACCGATGACCCTGTTCAGCAGCCGGAACCGACTAAGCAGCCCAACGTTCCGGCCTGGCTGACTAGCCGCAATACCCGGATTGCGCTCATCGCGATCGCGTCGATGCTGGTCGTCACCCTGATCGTCTTTACCTGCTTTTACGTCAAATTTGCGCGTTTGACCAACGAAAAACTGCGCACCGGAGTTTTCGCCGGATCCCTGAACATTTTCGCCGAGCCGCGCGTTTTGGCCATCGGGGACCGCCTTTCGCTAACCGACACTATTAACTATCTCCGGGAGAACGGGTACGGTACATCACACGGCAATCCGCTGGGTTGGTACGAGGCGCAATCGAGCGCGGTGGCGATCTTTCCAGGGCGCGATTCCGGGTCGGACCAGGAGCCGGCGACGATCCACTTTTCCGGCGACAAGGTGGTGCGCATTGTATCGCTCTCCGATAACACGGGGCGCCAGGAATACCAGTTGGCGCCGCAGCTTATCACCAACCTGTCTGACCGCAGTCGCGAACAGCGCAAGCTGGTGCGGTTTTCCGAGATTCCGCCCACGCTGGTACACGCGATCGTCGCGGTGGAGGACAAGCATTTTTTCTCGCACGCCGGATTCGATGTTTTCCGCATCCTGAAGGCCGCGTACGTCGATCTCAAGGACGGCCGCAAGGCGCAGGGAGCGTCCACCCTGAGCATGCAGCTTGCGCGCGCCCTGTGGCTCGAGCCTGACAAGAGCTGGAAGCGCAAAGCCGAAGAACTGCTGATCACCATGCACCTGGAGCACCGGCTGACCAAGCAGCAGATCTTCGAATACTATGCGAGCGAGGTATACATGGGCCGCAAAGGCCCCTTCAGCGTGAATGGCTTCGGCGAGGCCGCCCGCGCCTATTTCGGCAAAGACATTTCTCAGTTGACCGTGGGCGAGTCGGCCCTGCTGGCGGGCATGGTGCAGCGGCCCAGCTATTATAATCCATTCCGTTATCCCGATCGCGCACGGGAGCGCCGCAACGTGGTACTGCGGCTGATGCGCGAGAATCGGTATCTGAACGATGCGGAGTATCGCGCGGCGATTCAAGCGCCCATCGAAGTGCGCAGCGGCGACACCGAATTGCTTAATTCGCAATACTTCCTGGACCTGGTGAACGACGAACTGCAAAACCGGCTGGGCGAGCGGGAGCCGCAGAGCGACTACGTTTATACGACGCTCGATATGGACCTGCAGCGCGCGGCGGCGGATGCAGTCCGGATCGGCATGCAGAACATCGACGAGCGACTGCGCAAGCGCAAGGGCCATGAGTCGATTCCGCCAGGCCAGCCGCAGGTGGCGCTGATCGCACTCGATCCGCACACAGGCGAAATCAAGGCGCTGGTGGGCGGCCGGGATTATGGGGCGAGCCAATGGAACCACGTCACTTCGGAGCGTCAACCGGGTTCCGCCTTCAAACCATTCGTGTATGCCGCCGCGCTCGACACGGCGGTGGAGGGCGGGACAAACCTGTTCACCCCCGCGACTACCGTGGAGGACGAGCCCACTACCTTCCAATTCGGCGGCCGGGATTACGAGCCGAGTAATTTTCAGAAGGATTTCAGGGGAACGGTCACGCTGCGGGAGGCGCTGGCGCACTCTTTGAATGTGGCTGCCGTGAAAGTAGCGCAGATGGTGGGATACCAGGCGGTGGTGGACATGGCGCACCGCGCGGGCCTGAACGACAACATCCAGCCCACGCCGGCAGTGGCGCTGGGAGCATATGATACTACTCCACTCGAGATCGCCGGAGCGTATACGATGTTCGCCAACGGCGGCATTTACGTGAAGCCGACCATGCTGGCGATGGTGCGCTCGCACCAAGGGCGGGTGATGTATCAGCACTCGCCAGAAACGCGGCAGGCACTGGATCCGCGGATCGCCTATCTGATGGTGAACATGCTCGAAGAGGTGCTGCGCAGTGGCACGGGCGCGGGTGCGCGGACGCGCGGCTTTCGTGCGCCGGCCGCGGGCAAGACCGGCACCTCGCGCGACGGATGGTTCGCCGGATTCACCTCCCGATTGCTGTGCGTGGTTTGGGTGGGATTCGACGACAATCGTGAGCTGAAGCTGGAAGGAGCCACATCGGCGCTACCCATCTGGACCGAGTTCATGAAGCGCGCGGTCGAAAGCCGCGGCTACCGCGACGCCAAAGAGTTCAGCGTGCCGACAGGAGTGGCGAGCGTGCGTCTCTGCTCGGAATCCGGACAACTGGCGACGCCAGAGTGCCGTTCGACTTACACGGAATATTTTGTGGACGGAAGCCAGCCGGTGGTACAGTGCGACCTCCATTCGGCTCCTTCGCAGGATGGCACGGACGCCGACCGGTCATCGGCGGACCGGAGCGATAGCGGCGCCTTTGACACGATCGAGCAAACTCCGCGGCATCCGCACTAAGGCATTTCGTCACCATTGAACGACAGACCGCGATTAGGAAGCCCGCCCTTCCGCAACACCAAAGCTCTTGAAGCGGCAACCGTCGAACCGCGATAGCCCTTCGGGCGTACAGAACCAGACAAAGCCACGCGAGTCGACGACGATTTTGTTGATCGCATCCGCGGCCAAGCCGTCGGCAGTGTTGTGAGACCGGATGGGCAGCAGTTCGGCGACGAGACACAGCGGCGGGGCGATGGTTGCAAGCAGAGCTGCCCGCCATCCCATATCGCCTCCAGTCTCTCTACAGTTTACCGCCTGCCCTGTTCCGCTGAGTGGTCGCCACACACCCTTCAGTTGCCCGGCCTCGCATACCCGCCCAGGGCCGTCTCCAGGTGTTGCGCCAGCGCCAGCGCGATATCTTCGCGCCAGGGCCGCGCCACCACCTGAACGCCGATCGGCAGCCCTTCCTTCGACGTTCCGCAACGCAACGTTCCGCAGCGCACGACCGCCGCCGGCCACCCGGTCAGATTGAACGCCATCGTATAGCTGAAAGCGCGCAACTGATCGAAGGTCGTGCCGTGGGGCATCGCCGTATACGCGCCGGCGGGGCAAAGCATGGCGTCGTAGTGGTCGAGAAATCCCAGCATCGAGCGCCGGAAGATATCCAGCCGCCCCGCCAGCGCCGCGAAATCGGAGGCCGATGGTGAACGCCCGCCAATGGTCTCCAGATAGCGCGCCAGCAGTGGGTGAATCTCGGTGCTGCCGATCATGGCCAGCAGCGCCCGCAGGCTGGTGCCGCCATCGAACCCGAACCACGCCATGGCCAGGTCGTAAGTCTGCCGGGTAGCCGCGGGCCGGTCCTCTTCCACCTGGACCCCGGCTTCGGCGAGCGCCGTGGCCGCGGCCCGCACGGTCCCAACAATCTCCGGCGCCGCAGCCATCACTCCGTTGTTCGTATGGAAAGCCAGCCGCAGCCCTGGCAGCGCGACTACGTCCGGATCGCCCAGCGGTACCGGATGGATGTGTACGTCGCGCCCATCCGGTCCAGCCAGAATGGGCAGCATCAGCTTGAGATCCTCTACATATCGCGCCATCGGCCCTATCTGCCACATTGAATCCAGGATGCCACCGGGAGGAGAGAAATGACCAGTGCGCGCGCAGCGTCCCGAAGTGGGCTTGATTCCGGCAATGCCGCAGCAGTGTGCCGGCCATCGTATGCTGCCGCCCGAATCGCTGGCCAGCCCCAGCGGCGACCCGCCCGCCGCGATGATGGCCGCCTCCCCTCCGCTGCTGCCGCCCGGCGTGCGCCCCACATCGTAGGGGTTGTTGGTGCGGCCGTAAATCAGGTTGTCGGTCTCGAACGCCAACAGCATGTCCGGAACGTTGGTCTTTCCCAGGATCACCGCGCCTGCCGCACGCAGCCGCGCGACCGCCGTCGAGTCGCGCTCTGGGACGAAGCGGGCGCGCCCCATGGTGCCCGAGGTCGAAATCACGCCGGCCATTTCGAAGGAGTCCTTGATGGTCACTGGCACGCCGTCGAGCGCGCCCTTCCCCTCGCCGCGGGCCAGGCGGGCGTCGGCCTCGCGCGCATCCCTCAGCGCCGCGTCCGCCGTCACCTGGACCACCGCGTTGAGGCGCGGGTTCACCTGATCGATGCGCGTCAAACAAGCAGCGGTCGCTTCTTCCGAAGAGATTTGCTTCCGGCGGATCGCGCGGGCCAGCGCTGCGGCGGATGCAAAGAGTAACTCGTCCATGCAGTTACAGGGTAACGGAAACCGCTTCCCGGCGGTCGCGGCTCGGTAGGTTCATATAAGGAGTAGAATAGACTGACTGCATGCCGGGACTTGTAAACAGGCCGTGCCTCATTTTCGGGATGGTCATCGCCAGCATGGTCGCGTCGGGCACTGTGCCTGCGCAGGCCCCCGATCCGAATGCGGCTGAGATGAGCTCGCACGACACGCCTGCCACTTTCCGAACCAAGGTCAATCTGGTGCTGGTCCCCGTGGTCGTGCGCGATTCCCACGGGCAGGCGCTCGGCAATCTGGTAAAGGAGGATTTCCAGATCTTCGACAAAGGCAAGCCTCAAGAGATCACTAATTTTTCCGTCGAGAAGTCCGGCGAACGCCCCATCCCGGCCGCCAGCGCCGTCTCCGGACCACCTCCCGGCGAGGATCAGCCGGCCGTCGTGCCCGACCGTTTCGTGGCATTCGTCTTCGACGATGTCCACCTCAATTTCGGTGATCTGGTGCAGGCCCGCGACGCCGCCGAGCGCCATCTGAACGATTCGCTCGCGCCCACCGACCGCGCCGCCATCTTCTCCACCTCCGGCCGCACTACTCTCGACTTCACCGACGATCGCGCGCAGATCCATGAGACCCTCGCCCGCCTTCGCCCCACGCCGATCGCCCGCTCGGGGGTGCGGAATTGCCCGGATGTCAGTTACTACCAGGCCGACTTGATCCAGAATAAGAACGATGCAACAGCCCTACAGGCCGCCGTCGAGGAGGACTTGGTTTGTCGCCCTCCTCCGCAGGGAGTGTCGGCTGCCCAGGCAATCCAACAGGCGCAGATAGACGCCAGGGCGGCGGCGGCGCAAGTGCTGCCGGAGGGCGACCACGAAACCCGTATCTCGTTGACTGTTCTCCGGGATGTCGTCCGCCGCCTTTCCGCCATGCCGGGACAGCGCGCCATGATCGTCATCTCTCCCGGATTCCTTACCCTGGACGACATGCAATTGGAGAAGACCGAAATCATGGACCGCGCCATCCGCGCCAATGTCATTATCAACTCTCTGAATGCGCGCGGTCTTTACACCATCATTCCCGGTGGCGATGCCAGCCAGCCCAGCCCCATCAGCAGCACCGCCGTGACCATGAAGATTCCATTTGCGTCGGCTATTGCTCTCGCCGATGAGGAAACCCTCGCGGATCTGGCCGAAGGCACGGGAGGCACGTACTTCCGCAACAGCAACGACCTGGTCGAGGGATTCAAGCGCGTGGCCGCCCGGCCGGAGTATGTTTATGTGCTGGGCTTTTCGCCTCAGAACCTCAAGCTGGACGGCCGCTTTCATGCCGTGAAAGTGGTCGTCAAAGAATCGGGAAAGGTGAGCTTGCAGGCGCGCCGCGGCTACTACGCTCCCAGGCAGTTGACCGACCCCGCCGAGACCGCCAAACAGGAAATCGAAGATGCGTTGTTTTCCCGCGAAGAGCTGCGCGACATCCCGATCGAGATGCACACGCAATTCTTCAAGCCCACCGAGCGGACCGCGCGGCTGGCGGTCCTGGTTAGAGTGGATGTGAAACATATACGCTTTCGAAAAGCGGACGGACGCAACCGGAACGATCTCACCGTTGCTTCCGGTCTTTTCGACCGCAATGGAAACCTGATCGCTGGGAATCAGAAGGTTCTCGAGATGCGTCTTCGCGACGAGACTCTGGCAAAAGGGCTGGGCTCGGGCATTACGATCAAGACCAGTTTTGATGTGAAGCCGGGAACTTACCTTGTCCGGCTGGTTGTCCGCGACGCGGAAGGACAACTGATGGCGGCGACCAACGGCGCCGTCGAGATTCCATGATTGGAAATGGATTGGAAATGGATTGGAAATGGATTGGAGGCATGAAATGCAGCTTCGACGCTTAGTACTTCTGGCGGCCGCGATGGGGCTCGCCAATGCGGCGGCTCAGACTCCCCAGGCTAACACCCAAGCCGGCGCTCAGCAGCCGGCCGGCTCCGATGCCGTGATCCGGACCGAAACACGGGTGGTGCTGGTGGACGCGGTGGTCACCGGCAAGAAGGGCGAATACATTCGCGATCTGACAGCCAAGGATTTTCGGGTCCTGGAAGATAACGCCGAACAAAAAATCACCAGTTTCTCCTTCCAGGCGGACCCCGACTCTCCAGCCAACTCCCAGAAACGCTACCTGGTGCTCTTCTTCGACAACTCCACGATGGACTTCGGCGCTCAGGCTCGCGCGCGGGAAGCGGCGGCCAAGTTTATCGATGCCAACACCGGCCCCAACCGTTTGATGGCCGTGGTCAATTACGGCGGCACCGTGCAGCTTGCGCAGAACTTCACGTCGGACACCGAAAGGCTCAAGCAGGTTGTGGCCGGCGTGAAATTCGCGCACGTTTCGCCGGACGCCAATAACCCCATGAACGCGCCCGTGGAAGTGGCTTCCTTGGGCATGCCCTCTTTGGGCAACGCAGCGGCGAGTTTTGGCGTATGGGACGAACTGCTGGCGCTGCGCAGCATGGCCAAGAGCCTGGCATCCGTGCCCGGCCGCAAGAGCCTGGTGCTGTTCACGGCCGGTTTTATAGTCAGCCCCGATAACCTGTCGGAATTAAGCGCGGCGATTGACGCCTGTAATAAGGCTAATGTTGCGGTCTACCCGATTGACGTTCGCGGCCTCGTCGCCGGCGCCCCCATGGGACCCGGACCGGGTGGCGCATCCTTGCGGCCTCCCGATTTCCATGGGGCCGATTTCCAGGGGGTCCAGGTGCTGCGCGCGGCTTTTGGCGGGGGTAGTTCATTTGGCGGCAGTTCATTTGGTATGAATAATTCATTTCTTCCGCCGCAGCATGGCGGAGGCGCTGGAGGCGGAGGAGGCACCGGCGGTGGCGGAGGCACCGGTGGTGGCAGCCACGGCGGAGGCACAGGTGGCACCACGGGGGGAAGTTCGGGCGGCGGCAGTAAAGGCGGATCGACGGGCGGCACCACCGGTGGCACGACGGGCGGCAGCAAGGGCACCACGGGCGGTGGTGGTGGCACCACTATGAACCCTAACAACTCCATGATGAACCCCTACGCCACTAATCCCTACGCCCAGTCCCGGCTGCTGATTCCGCCGATGGTGGGCGCGGGAAATCAGGACGTCCTCTACGCGCTGGCGACCGGCACCGGCGGCTTCGTGATCGTCAATACCAACGACTTGTTGGGCGGCCTGGAAAAGATCGGCAAGGAGCTGAACGAGTTCTACTTACTCGGCTACACTCCCGTCGAGACTCCCGAAGGAAGCTGCCATTCGCTGAAAGTCAAGGTGGATCGCGCCGGCACAACGGTTCGTTCCCGCAGCGGCTATTGCAATATCAAGGCAGTGGATCTGCTGGCCGGTAATCCTGTCGAGAAGAATCTGGAGAACGTGGTGAACGGCGCCGCGCCCGGCCTGGAAGGGTCCAGCATGTCGGCCCCGTTTTTCTACTCCTCCGCCAACACTGCCCGCGTCGATGTGGCCATGGAAATCCCTTCGGAATCCGTCAAATTCGTGAAGAATCACGGGAAATTCCACGCCGAGGTGAATATCCTCGGCATCGCCTACCGCCCGGACGGAGGCGTGGCCGCCCGCTTCAGCGACACCGTCAAGCTGGATCTGGAGAACAAGAAAGAGGTGCAGGCTTTTGCCGAACAGCCCATGCACTATGAGAACCAGTTCGACATCGCCTCCGGCCAGTACAAGCTCAAGGTCGCTTTCAGCTCGGGCGGCGCCGGCTTTGGCAAGCTGGAAATGCCGTTGTCCATCGATCCCTACGATGACAAACAGTTCAGCCTGAGCGCGGTGGCCTTGAGCAAACAACTGCATCGCGTCTCCGACCTCGGCACGGGGCTAGACGAAGTGCTCATCGAGGGCCATACGCCGCTGGTCGCGCAAGGCATGCAGATCACACCCTCCGGCACCAACCGGTTCAAGAAGACCGACCAGGCCGTCCTTTATGTGGAGATCTACGAGCCGCACATGTTAGACAAGACTCCTCCCGTGGTCGGACTTCAGCTCCGCGTGCTCGACCGCAAGACCAAGGAGCAAAAGGGAGATTCCGGCCTGATTGGCGTAAATAAAGAACTGCGGCCGGGCAACCCCGTGATTCCGGTCGGCCTTAAGCTGCCGGTGAATACCCTGGCCCCGGGTTCGTATGTGGCCGAGTTGCAAGCCAGGGATTCCGCGGGCAACTCCACCGTGGTCCGCGCGGCGGATTTCGAAGTGGAGTAGGCGTTCGGAAGTCACGCTTCGCACGCTCGCCGCAGCGCATCGCCCAACTTATCCAGTTGCGCGGGCTCCGGCTTGTGCCCATCCGAGGTGACATAGAAGACGTCGATAGCCTTGTGGGCTTCGGTATCGATCAGCACCACTTCGATATTGCAGCCCTGCGAGGAGATGGCTGAGGCCAGGTCGTACAACAGGCCCGGCCGGTCCTGGGCCACGAGCTCGATCAGCGTGGCGCTTTCCGATGCATTGGAATCGACCGAGATGGTGGCCGGCACCCGCGCGTTGCGGCTGGGCGGCGCCGGCTTCGGGCGGTATTGCAGAAGCTGGCGGACGTCCAGGCGGCCGAGCAGCACCCGCTCGATAGTGGCGCGCAGGCGGTCGACTTCAGTGGGATTCAGCTCCAGCGTCCGGTTGGGATCGGCGAAGGTGAAGGTATCGAGCACCGTGCCTTGCTGGTTGGCGAACGCCTCCGCCTTCAGAATATTCATGCCAAAACTCGATAACGCGCCGGCCACCGAGGCGAACAGAAACGGCCGGTCGCCGGTCAGCAGAGTCAGACGGTAAGCGGCTTCCAGTTTTTCCAAATCGAGGGCCACGCCGCGCTGGCGGCAGACGCCGTCGAGCCTCAGGTGCGCCTCGATCTCTTCGGCTGTGTGAGTGCGCGCATAGCGCATAGGGAGGCCGGCCAGAAACGCCTGTTTCTCCGGCGTCTCGTAAGCGGCGCTTTGGATGCGGTCGGTTTGTAACTCGTGAGTCAGCTCGGTGTAAGTGGAAAGGTAAAGCTGCCAGAGCACCTGGGCGCGCCAGGGCGTCATGGCGGTGGGATTGACGGCGCTGATATCCGCATACGTAAGCAGAGTGAGGGCCTTGAGACGCTCGACGGTTCCCACGCGCTGCGCCATGTCGCGCGCCGTAGCCGGGTCCTGCAGGTCGCGCGAGTGCATCAGGGCCGACATCTCCAGGTGCCGCGCAATCAGAAAGCACGCCATCTCGCGCTCGGCGCGGGGCATTTGAATGCGCTCCAGGGCGGGCTCCGCCAGGCGCAGGGACGCCTCCACGTGCCCGGCGTGCTCGTCGCCCTTGCGCTCGTCGCCCTTGCCCGTGTCATGAAACAGGAGAGCGCAGTAGAGTACCGCGGGTTCATCCAACTCCGACAGCAGATCGCCATAGCGCTTGACCGCGGGATCGCGCGCCGCGCGCAAATCGGCCAGCACTTGCAGAGTGACTAGGGTATGCTCATCCACTGTGTAGCGATGATAGAAGTCGCGTATCACCAGACACTCGATCCGGGCCATTTCGGGAAAGACGGCGCGCAGCGCTCCGGTATCGTGCATGCCCCGCAAGGCCATCGGCGCGTAGGGCAGTAAGAGGATCTCCTTGAGCGCCGGCCAAACCGGCCGCGATACGGAGAACCAATCCTGCAATCGGGGCAGCGCGGCGGCCAGGCGCTGTTCGGTTTCGGTGGAGGGGCGGATGCCATGCCGCGCCACGAACTGAAACAGACGCAGCATCAATTCCGGATCGGCTTCCAAAGCGTGCGGCACGCGCAGTTGGACGCGCTCGCGCGATACCGTGAAATCGGCGTTAGAGAGGCGCGCGCGCCAGTCTTTGAATTGCGTGAACAGCGAGCTGGTCTGCGCTTCGCTCGATTCCAGCTCGCGCAGCGCCGCGCGATAGACGTCGCGCGCGTGGCGGAAGTAATCGCGCATCCAGGCGGCCGTGCCGGCGGCGTGCCACTCTTCGGCAGCCTCTTCCTGGGCATCGAAGGAGAGCGCGTTATTATCCCGCCCGGCGCGGCAATGCAAAAAGGAGCGCAGGCGCGCCAGAAAAGGAAACGCGGGACCGACGGGGAGAGGTTCCGCATCGCGAAGCTGCGACAGCCAGCGCACCAGTTGATAATCGCGCAAGCCGCCCGGAGTATCTTTGACATTCGGCTCCAGGTGGTAGAAAGTATGCTGATATTTCTCGTGGCGCTCGCGGGTGAGACGCGCGAGATTGCGTACCAGCGCTTCCCGCTGCGCGTGCAGGAAGCGCGGCAGTCGCTCCGCAAACCTGGCATACAGCAGGCGGTCGCCGGCCAGGAAGCGCTGATCCAGCAGGCTGACGTTCAGCTCGATATTCTGATCGTGCAGCTCGGCGCATTCCGCGGGAGTGCGAACGGAATGGCTGAGCCGCAACCGGGAATCCCAAAGCGTTTGCAGAAAAGTCGAAATCGGCTCGCGGGCTTCCTGCGCCAGGCGGTCGCTCTCGACAAGCAGGAGCAGGTCCACATCGGAATAGGGAAACAACTCGCGCCGGCCGTAGCCTCCCACGGCCAGCAGCGCCATGCCCGCGGGAAGCGCCGGCCACAGCAGATCGCCGGCCGACTGCGCCACCAGGCCATCCACCAGCGCGGTGCGCTCAGCCAGGGCCAGCAGCGGATCTTTAGAGAGCTGCGTCGCCACGATCGTCGTTCCGGATACGGATGGCCTCGGCTACGTCATACACGAAAATTTTACCGTCGCCGATCTTGCCGGTGCGCGCCGCCGCGGTCAACGCCTTGATCACTTCTTCGGCCTGGCCATCGCCGACTACTACTTCGATTTTGACCTTGGGAAGAAGGTCCACGTTATATTCACGGCCGCGATAGACCTCCTTGTGGCCTTTCTGCCGGCCATGCCCGCGCACCTCGGTGATGGTCATGCCATCCACTCCGATGCCCGTCAGCGCTTCTTTGACGTCATCCAGCTTGAAGGGCTGAATGACCGCCTCGATTTTTTTCATAAGCACGCTTCCAGAATGTGGTTCGGGCCACTCCGAGAGGGAATCGACTTACACAATGGTACATTTACATTGTGCGCCACGGACAGGTGGGGGCCAAAGCGGAAGGTTTCTATGGGTGTGATTGAAAATTTCTATGTTAACGCTTACACAAACGCCCGGCTGTATTGCCTGGGCGCTTCAGGCTCACCACCCAGCGCCTTCGCCGCATGCAGCGGCCAGTAAGGATCGCGCAGAAACTCGCGCGCGAGCAACACCATGTCCGCCTGTTCCCGGCGAACGATGGCGTCGGCTTGATGGGGCTCCGTAATCAGGCCCACCGCCCCGGTGAGAATGCCGGATTCGCGCCGCACGCGCTCGGCGAAGGGCACTTGATATCCGGGGCCGGCCTCGATCTTGGCGTACGGCACGAGCGCGCCGGAAGAGCAATCCACCAGGTCCACGCCCAGCGGCCGTAGATGGCGCGCCAGTTCCACCGAATCCTCGATCTGCCATCCATTCTCCACCCAGTCGATGGCTGAGATACGCATGAACAGCGGCAGAGCATCGGGCCACGCGGCGCGGACGGCCGCGGCAACCTCGAGCGCAAAGCGGATGCGGCCTTCGAGCGATCCGCCGTATTCGTCCGTGCGGTGGTTCGATAGGGGCGACAGGAATTCGTTGATCAGGTAACCATGCGCGGCGTGGATTTCGACGACCTGGAATCCGGCGTCGCCAGCCCGGCGCGCGGCGGCCGCGAAGGCTTCGACGATGGATTGGATTTCGGACTTACTCAGTTCAGCCGGAGCAGGCTCCTGCGGCCGGAATGGAATGGGACTGGGCGCGACTGTCTGCCATCCGCCTTCGGATTCCGCGATGCGCGCGCCGCCCTCCCAAGGGATGCGCGTACTTCCTTTACGGCCGGCGTGCGCAAGCTGTATGCCGGGCGCCGCGCCCTGCCGCCCTATGAACCGGGCAATGCGGGCGAGCATTTCGATGTGCTCGTCCTTCCACAGCCCCAGATCGGCGGGCGAAATGCGTCCGCGCGGCTCTACGGCGGCCGCTTCGGTGAGGACCAGTCCCGCGCCGCCCACCGCGCGGCTGCCCAGATGCACCAAATGCCAGTCGTCGGCAAAGCCGTCCTGACTCGAGTATTCGCACATCGGCGAGACTGCAACGCGGTTGCGAAAAGTGACTCCGCGGATGGTGAGGGGAGAGAAGAGATCGGGCATCTCAGACCCTCGGGTATACCTTCCGGATTGCGGCGACTATGTCGTCCGTATCCGCTTGAGTGAACTTCGGATCGAGTGACACCCCCGCGAAGCGGCTGAGTATGTCAATGGTCCTTGGGCAGCACGCTGCGCCGTATTGAATCGCCTTGCCACGCTCCGAGTTAAATGACGGCCAGGCCGGATGCACGGTCACTTTCCTCTCGATGTGCGGCTGGATGGGCAGGATCGCCGAACCTCCGGGTGGCCCCGCGGGCACGTTCTCCGCTTTCATGAGCGCCATGAAGCGGTCGCGTTTGACCTTGCCGTCGAAGCCTAGAAACACGGCCGCGCCAAGTTCGCCGTCCGGGTCGGGCAGATGGCGGAAGCGGATGCCCGGCAGGTCCCGAATGCCAGCGTATACCCGCCTGGCATTGGCGCGCACGGAAGTCACGATGGTATCCAGCTTGCGTAACTGCGCCAGCAGCACGCCGCCGCTGAACTCATTCATGCGATACTGCGCGCCGATGAACCAGTCACCTCGCTTTTCTCCCACCATCTGTTCGTGCAGAGGCCGCAGTCCGCCCAAGTCGTGGAAACGCGCCGCGCGCTCGAACAGCAGAGGGTCATCGGTCACCACCGCGCCACCCTCGCCCGCGGTGATCGTCTTATTGATCTGCAGGCTGTAGATGCCTATGTCGCCGAGCGAGCCCACCGGCCGGCCCTTGTAACTGGCGCCCACACTCTGCGCGCAGTCTTCCAGCACCTTCACGCCATGCTTGCGCGCAATCGGGATGATGCGGTCCAGATCCGCCGGGCACCCTTGCAGATGCACCGCCATCACCAGTTTCGTCCGCGGCGTAATCTTCGCTTCAAAATCGATGGGGTCCAGATTGAACGATTCGTCGATCTCGGCGAAGACCGGCAGCGCTCCCGAGAGCACGATGGTGTTGAAGCACGAGTGCCAGGTCCAGGCCGGCAGGATTACTTCATCCCCCGGACCTATGCCGAACGCCGCCAGCGCGCAGTGCAGCGCGGCCGTTCCCGACGTTACGGCGAGAGCGTAGCGGGTACGCATCCAGCCGGCGAACTCTTTCTCGAAGGTGGCCACCTTCATGGGCGGCTGCGTGCCCTGGCCGTACCACCGGAATGGACGCCCGGTCTCCAGCACGCTCACCACCTCTTGCCGCTCCTTCTCGTCGTAGTACAGGGGACCCCAGAAATTGGCCCGCAACGGCGTGCCGCGGACAGGCTCTTCGCCCTTGGCTGCGCCGACCCCGGCCGCCACTCCTCCCAGGAAAGTTCTCCGGTTGAGCATTGATGCACTCCTTCACCCGAAAGCATAGTCCCGCGCGGGAGCGTTTACAACAGGGGTTTGTTTTGCATCACGCAGTATCGGGAGAGACGTTCGGAGGGGACGATCGCAGCGCTTCCCCTAAGCTCCTGTCGGCGTCTTCCAGGCACTCCTGAATTTCTTCAAAATGCCGGATCTTATTTGGATCGACGTGCTTCAGCGAATTGGCGATCGATTGAACCTTCAGCCGGCTGTCAGTAATGCGTTCCTTCTCGACTCGCGTCAGTGCCACCGGTATTATGCCTCCTCACAGTGATGGGACTCGACATGTACAATCCACGCATACTTCGCTTCCTCTTTGCGTTCATGGGCCATGTGCAGCAAGACATCGAAGCGCGCAAAATCCGGGTCCCCGGCAATGACCGCTTGCGTCTGCTGGTTCTGTAACTCGGTTAGTTCATGTATGGCAGTCAAGAGTACCTTCAGGAGCCGGTTTTTCTCCTTGCAAAATCCGCTCTCCGGAAAGTGCGCATGATCCTCGCGTCCTTCTTGAGTCATACTTAACCATGGCATCATCGGCTCCATCCCATCAACTACTGTTGTGCGAAGCACTTGGCTGGCCAGTGTGATATCTTTCGCAATACGCCACGGGCGAAATGTCAGGAGGCGACCTGGTACTCACTCTGAACCAAGCCGCTCGGATAGTGCCGGGTCGCTACGTGCCGGAGCCGAATGTCGCGCGGCAGGGCGCCGAAGAGAGGAACTCCGTCTCCAATGAGTACGGGCACCCGAGTGATGATGAGACGTTGAATCAGCCCCGCGCGCAGAAACTCTTGAATCGTGATGCCACCGTCGATGTAGAGGTGCTGTGCGCCGCTGGCAGCGAGTTGCGAAACGATCTCCACCGGGGGCCCGGCCATTTGTTCCACAACGCCCCCGCGGGCCGCGGACAAATCGACGGGGCGATTACTCAGAACCACTACGCGCTTGTCACCATATGGCCAGGCCCCCAAAGTCAGAACCGTCTCGAAGGTCTTGCGATCACAATCGCGTCGACGCTGGCTATAAACTCGTTGTAACCGTGGGGTTCGCCGTCTCCCGCCGGCAGAAAGTCGAGACCGCCGTTCGGTCGCGCGATGAAGCCGTCGACGCTGGCGCCGACAAAGACAGATAACGTCATCGTAGACTTGTCACCTGTGGCGCAAACCTATTCCTGCCGCAGCACCACATTCGGGTCGAGACGCGATGCCCGCCGCGCCGGAGCATACGCGCCCAGCGCCGCCGCGGCCACGAGGCCGGCAGTCACCAGCGCCACAAAGGGCAAATTAAACCCCGGCACGCCCACCGCGGCGGTGACCGCCTTGCTCGCCAACAGGCAAAGCACCAGACCGATCGATACTCCGACGGCCGCCAGCACCATCCCCTGCTTCATGACCATGCCCAACACTCCGGAGCGGCCGGCGCCGACCGCCATGCGGATGCCGATCTCCCGCGCCCGCAGGCTTACCGAATATGACATCAGACCATATAGTCCAACCATTGCCAGGATCAGCCCGAGCAGCCCCATCGCTCCGATCGCTTCCGTCAGTATTCCGAGGGTCTTGTTGGCGCGCTGGTCGAAGACGTCCTCCATGGTGCGGACGCCATACATCGGCTGGCCGGCATCCAGCGAGCGGACTGTCTCGCGCAGCGGGCCGGCCGCCCCGCTTGAGGGACCGGCGGTCTCGACCAGTATGGTCATGGCCTGCTGCGGATTTTGGGAAAGCGGCCGGTAGAGGTAGTCCACGGGCGGCTCGACCAGGAAGAAATATTTGCTCTGCCGGGCCACACCGACGATCTCTATTACCTCGTCCTTGTCGCCTTTTACCCGGAGCCGCTTGCCGACGGGACTCTGGTTGGGATAATACTTGCTGGCGAACAGCTCATTCACGATCGCCACCGGCCGGGATTCGGCCCGGTCGGTTTCCTGGAAGGCTCGGCCTTGCACGATCGGCACGTTGAGCGCGTCGAAGTAATCTTCGCTTACCGTGTTCGACATTACGCTGATCGCTTCGGTTCCGGGTGGCATCCTGACACCTTCCGGAACCAGCCGGATGGTGTCGCCTCCCGGCAGCATCGGCACCGCTTGCGTGAGCGCCGCGGATTTCACGCCCGTGAGATTCCGCGTCCTCTCGAGCAGCAGCTTGTAGAATTGCTTGCTCCGCTCCGGTGTGTACCTCGCCAACGTGGGATTGAAGCTGGCCATCAGCAGATGGCTTGTGCGGAAACCGGCGGGCCTGGATATCACAATCGATGCGCCGCGATAAGCCTGCGTCGCGAAAACCAGGAGCAGGAGGGCTCCGGCCACTTGCGCAATCATCAGTGTGTTTCTTCCCAGGAGCCGCCGGCGCTTGCCGTCATCCGCCTTGCCGGACTTCAGCGCCGGAACCAGGTCGGGATGGCTGGTCTGCAATGCCGGCGCCAGTCCAAACAAAAGAGCGCTCGCAACTGAGGCGAGTATGGTGAAGAGCAGCACTCGCGGGTCCAGCCTCACGTCCATGACAATGGGCAAGTCTGTGGGAAATCTCATCTGCGAAAACAGATCGGCCCCGGCCATTGCTACCAGCAGCCCCAGCGCTCCGCCGAGCACCGCGATCATCAGGCTCTCCGTCAACAATTGCCGGATCAGCCGGCCCCGGCCCGCCCCGATCGCCAGCCGGATAGCGATCTCGCGCGAGCGCGCCCGGGCGCGGCTCAACAGGATATTCATCACATTCGCACAGGCGATCAACAAAACCACGCCAGCCAACGCCAGCAGGAAAAACACCAACGCGGCGTCGAGCGGATCTTGCTTGAGCCTGGCTTGCACCTGTTTATCGGCTACCATGGAGCAGGTTCGATTCGTCGCCGGGTATGCCTGGGCAAGTTGCTGCGAGACCACCTTGGCCTCGGCCGCGGCCTGGGCTACGCTGACGCCCGGTTTCAGCCGACCGTATACGGTCATGCCGCGGCTGTCGCGCTTCTCCAGCATGCTTTGCCGCAGGTCGTCCTCCAGTCGGGGCCCCATCGCCACAGGCACAAAAAGGGCGGATCGAATCAGTCCGTTCGAGCCGGTGAACGGCTCCGGCGCCACTCCGATCACGGTAAAGGGAACGTTGTTCAGAAAGATGGTTTTCCCGACGGCATTGGGATCGGAGGCGAAATCCGTGCGCCACAGCTCGTGGCCCAGGACGACCACCGCGTCGCGGCCGGGCACGCTGTCCTCGTCGGGCCGGAAAACCCGCCCCAATTCCGGCGGCACTTCCAGTACGCGAAAGAAATCGCCGCTCACCAATTCGCCGAATTTCATTTGCGGCAGCACGCCTTTTTCGGTTGCGAATCCGAATTGCGAGTATTGGGAAGCCGTCAGTCCCGTATAGGATTTGTTGCGGTCGCGGAGGTCCTTAAAATCCGGATAGGACAGCCCGGAGTACCCGAAGATCCCACCGATGGCCTCGCCCCGCAATTGCGACTGAACCAGGATGAGCTCGGAACCATGCGGCACAGGCAGAGGCCGCAGCAGAAGCGCGTCCGCCAGGCTGAACATGGCCGAGTTGGCGCCAATTCCCAGAGCGAGCGAAAGGATGGCCACCAGAGCGAACCCGGGGCTTTTCCGCAGGGTGCGCAAAGCGTACCGAAGGTCAGAGAGCATGCATTGTCAATTAGCACGCTTCCTGCCGGATCGCGCTTCGCGTATCTGCTAGCAAATGCGACGCGCGACGGAAGCGCCGGGCGAGCTGCCGTCCGTTTTTGGGACTCAAAGCTTCGCTGGCGGACGCCTGCCGGAGGGAAGATAGAGTAATGGAACAGTCATGATCGCCGCAATCGTGCTGGCGGCAGGTTACTCATCGCGCATGGGCCGGTTCAAGCCCCTGCTGCCGATTGGCCACGCCACGGCGCTGGAGAGGGTCATCGACCTGTTCCTCGCCGCGGGCGTCGGCGAGATAAACGTAGTCACGGGTCACCACGCCGAAGCAATGGACCATCTGCTGAAGCACAAGGGAGTTCACGCGACTCACAATCCTCACTATGGCTCCGGCATGTACTCGTCCGTCGCCGCCGGCGTTGGCTCGCTCCCGGCCCAGGTCGAAGCCTGCTTCGTATTGCCGGCGGATATGCCGCTAGTGCGGCCGCGCACGATCAAGCTCCTGGCCCAGGCCTACGAGAGCCATCCGCGGCCCGTCATCTATCCTGTGTTCCAGGCCCTACGCGGGCATCCGCCGCTCATTTGCCGGGACGTGCTTGCTGAGACTCTTCGCGGTGACGAACCGGGAGGCCTGCGCGCGCTGCTGGCTCGCCACCAGCAAGGCGCGGGCGAAGTCGCGGTCATCGACGAAGGCATTCATCTGGACCTGGATACGCCCGCCGATCTCGCCCGCGCTCTCGCGCTCGCCGAGTGTTCCGACGCGCCCAGTCCGGCAGAATGCGAAGCCATTTTGGCGAATGAGAAGGTGGATGAGCGCACCGTGCGGCGCTCCCGGGTGGTCTCCGAAGTTGCGCGGAAACTGGCGCTGAGTCTCGCGCAGCGCGGCGTACCGCTCGACTTAGCCGTGGTGCGGGCGGCAAGCCTCTTGTATCACGGCACCGATGATCACGTCGAATTCCCCAAAGTAGCCCGCGTCATTGCCTGCCATCAGGATTTCGATCACTCCGCCGGCAGCGTGGACGAGGCTGCGATCGTGTATCTGGCCGATAAGCTGGTCGCCGGCGAGACCGTTGTCTCTATCGAACACGAAATTGAAGTGCGCTCGGGCATGCGGTTGCAGGACATTCTGGCGAATGCAAGCTAACTCGCAAGACGCCCTACTCCGCGCCAAACACCAGGGTTCATCAGAGGGAAATTTGCAGTACGCTAAAGCCGTATGGCTGATCCGGCCTCCATCGCGATTTCGGTCCTGGCGCTTGCCGTCTCGTCGGCAACTGCCTGGCTCACTCTTTTCCGTCGTGGCACACTCGATATGACGCAGCCCGCAGTCATCTTTTTGGGCCGGACTCGCCTCGTGCGAGCGATGAGACTCCACTGCCGAAGGTTTTCCTGCGCACGCTTCTCTTCTCCACGTCGAAGCGCGGCCGTGTCATTGAAAGCATGCACGTTGCACTTTCGCGCAACGAAACCCACCAGAATTTCAACGTGTGGGTCTATGGCGACGAGAAGCTCGTGCGCGGCAGCGGCCTTTTCGTGGGCGAAACAGGCGTCGCCGCTAACCATCACTTCCTCACCCCAAGGGACGGCAGCGCGTTTCGCTTCACCGAAGGGCGGTACCGCCTGGAGGTTTTTGCGCATCTGCTCGGAGACAAAAAGCAGACGCGGCTCTTTTCTCAAACGCTCGAAATCTCGGCGGATATGGGAACCGCACTCGCCGCACCTGGCGCCGGCCTGTACTTCGACTGGGGACCCGATTCATCGCGGTACCTGCCGCATATTGAGAAGCGACCGCCTTCCCCTGACCCCGATAGGTTCCTCGATCTCTTGGGTCTCACTCAGCGTCCCTCTAGCCAGGCATGAGAGCGATCTGGCCATCAGTTATGCGAAGATTGGGGTGATTCTATCTCTGAGCGTCCGCCCAGGTGACGAAGGCGGCGACGGCTGATTTCTAAAGCGCGCGGGCGTACGCGGCTTGATCTCGGAAATTCTATACTTAAGAGAACGGAGTTGGCGTGCTAACAACCGACGACAGGAACGAAATCAAACGTCTCATCGCGGAGGCGGTCGGCGAAGTCGAAAAAAAAAGGACTATCCCTGACTTTGACGGCCCGAGCCTGAATGTGCGGGAACCCGAAGAGGGAGACCTTCCGGCCACGTTGGAACCCGACTCCATCGTCGAAGTGGCGGCCAGAGCGGTCGAAGTTTTTGGAACCCGGGAGAAAGCCTTGCGCTGGCTCAAGACTCCTGTTCGGTCGTTAGGCGGTCGGACGCCCCTTTCGCTGCTGAACAGTCCGGACGGTGTAGCACGAGTTCAAGACACTCTAGGCCGGGTCGAGCACGGCGTCTGGTAAATGGTCGTTTACCGGCTCGGGAGCGGGCGATATCCTGCGAACGATGGATTGGGCGCAAGCCTTTATGGGGGTCGTTGGAATCATAAAGGAACTCGAGTTATCTACACCGCCGCAACTCGAGCGCTTTGCGCCCTTGAAGTTCTCGCCAATACAGGCGAGCTGGCTGATGACTATGTTGTCACTCCTATTGAGGTGCCTGGCGATCTCACGGTAACGACGCTATCGATCGACACACTTCCACCGGGATGGGATGCCGCGGAACCGGCAAACGACACGCGGGACATTGGAACGAAGTGGGCGAGGGGTTTTGGGAGCGCTGTCCTTGCGGTTCCATCGGCAGTAATTCCAAGAGAGTGGAATTATATTTTGAACCCCCTCCATCCAGATTTTCCCGGAATTCGCTTCTCCAGCCCCGAGCCGTTCTACTTCGACGATCGATTAGGTCGCGCCTGGCAAAAGAGATGACTGCCCTTAAGTCTTCTCCAGCGGAGGTGTGCGGAGCCCCGAGCAAACTCACTCATCAGAGGAGATGTCGGCGGCAAGCCGTGCCATGCCGCGCCGCTTTACGTCCCCGGCAAGTTGTGCCACTTCCTCGTACGTCGTGATTCTGCGGCCCTCGCCGCGTGCCAGGGATGCTTCGGCCTTATCGACGCTCGCCAGTATCTCCAGTCGCCGCCGCTCGCGCTCTTCCCAAAAGCAACATGGCTTCCTCGACCGCATCTTCCTCGTGGTGTAACCGGCCGGTCTCGATGGCTTGGCGGATAAAAGCCTCCTGGTCGGCGGTCAAGCGTACTTCCATCTCCTTAAGCGTAGAAGTCGGCAAACGCATGTGTCAAGCTCGACCTCTCCCCGCATACCCTAGCGCGCCTGACGCGCCCACTGCAACATGATGCTACACTCCGGGCATGGCTCAGTACCGCATCGAACGCGGCGCCCCCAAACGCCGAAGCCGCGGCGCGCTCGTCACTCTCATCGTGCTGGGGTTTATCGTCCTGCTGGGCGCCCGGTCGCTCGCTTCCTTCTCCATCGAGTATCAATGGTGGAAGGAGTTGGGCCAGGTCGATACCTGGTTCAACATGCTGGCCTACGGATTCGCGCCGCTGCTGGCCGCCACCCTGCTGGCCTTCGGCGCCCTGTGGCTGGCGCACGCCCGGGCGCTCAAATTCGCCGGCACCGGCCTCGCCGAACACCCCATCTACGCCTGGCTGTCCAGCTTCGCCCTGCTCTTCGTAGGCTATCTGATCGCGGCCGGCTCCATCGATACCTGGACCATCGTCCGTTACCTCGGCGCCCGCGGCGTGCCCCCCGAAGCCAACGCTTGGCGCGACTCCGTCTTCGGCTTACCCCTGAAGTTCTATCTGTTCGATCTGCCGTTTTACTCCGATCTGCGCGGCTATCTGCTGGCGCTCGTGATCGTCTGCGTGCTGGTCTACTGGATCGCCGCGCGCGGCTGGCAGTTGCGCCACCGCCTGCCCGAGATGCGCGATATGCGCCAGATCGATCCGTCCTTCTTCCGCCTGGAGGGCGGCCTCGAAAGCCGGTTCCTGCGCGGCGCGGTGGTGATCTTCCTGCTGGCCCTGGCCCTCCGTTTTTTCCTGGCGCGCTATGAAATGGTTTATGACGACCACGGCTTCATGGTGGGTATCGATTACACGGACCAGAACTTCGCCCTGCCCTTGCAGTGGCTGGTGATCGTCTGCTGCCTGGCCGCGGCCGGGCTGGTGTGGGTGCGCCGCTGGATCCTGGCTTCCTCCATGGCGCTCTCGCTGATCGTGTTGTTCGCGGTGCCCCGCCTGGTCGAGTCGCTCTACGTCCGGCCCAACGAAATCTCCATCCAGAAACCCTACATCGATACGCACATCAAAGCCACGCGCTCCGCCTATGGCCTGGGCCCGGAGCAGCGCACCAAAGAAATCGAGTTCAAGGTTCACACCGAGGCGCCGATCGATCCCACGCAGTATAAGAGCATTATCGACAATGTGCGTCTCTGGGACTGGCACGCCTTCCTGAGTACCATTAGCCAGATACAGGCTTTGCGGCCCTACTACGTTTTTTCCGACGTGGACGTAGACCGCTACACCATCGACGGCGCCTATCGCGAAGTGCTGCTTTCGCCGCGCGAGTTGGACATCAACCAGTTGCCCGATGCCAGCAAGAGCTGGATCAACCCCCACTTCGTCTACACCCACGGATACGGCGCGGTGCTGGCGCCGGTCAGCAACATCACTCCCGATGGCCTGCCCGTGCTGCTCATCGAGAATGCTCCGCCGGAAATCAAGACGCCCGGTTTGAAGCTCACGCGCCCGGAGATCTACTACGGCGAAATGGTTCAGGAGCCCGTTTTTGTCCATACCAAGCAGCAGGAGTTCAACTACCCGTCCGGCGCCGATAACGTGCTCTCGCAGTACGACGGAACAGGCGGCTTTCCGGTGGACTCTCTCCCCATGCGGGTCTCCGCCGCCGTCAGCGAAGGCGATATCAGCATCCTGCTCAGCAACCCGCTCACTACCAACAGCCGCATGATGATCCGCCGAAAGATCCGCGAGCGCCTCCAGACCCTCGCCGGTTTCATCTCCTGGGACAAGGATCCTTATATGGTGATCACCGATGCCGGCCGTCTGGTCTGGATGGTGGATGGCTACACCACCTCCGATGCGCACCCCTACTCGCGCACCCTGGATGTGACGGATCTTGGCGAGGTGAACTATATTCGCAACGCGGTAAAGGCGACCATCGACGCCTACGACGGCGACACGCACCTGTACATCTTCGCGCCCGACGATCCCATCATCCGGGCATATCAGACGCTATTCCCCCAGTTGTTCCGCGCGGCTTCCGAGATGCCGCCCGACCTGCGCCGCCACGCGCGGTATCCCGAAGCCATGTTCCGCATCCAGGCCGAAATCTATCGCACCTATCATATGCTCGATCCGCAGGCTTTCTATAACAAGGAAGATGTCTGGGACCTGGCCCGCTATACTGCCGCGCAGCAGGGCCAGCCCGAGTCCGTCACGCCGACATACGTAGTGGCCAGCCTGCCCGGCGAGAGCAAGGCTGAGTTCCTGCTGCTGCTGCCGTTCACCCCCCGCACCAAGGACAACCTGATCGGCCTCATGCTGGCGCGTTGCGATGGCGACCATTTGGGCGAAGTCGTGGTGCTGCAGCTCTCCAAGCAGGAGCTTATCTTCGGACCCGCGCAGATTGCCGCGCGCATCAATCAGGACCAGACCATCTCGAAAGATCTGACGCTCTGGAACCAGCAGGGCTCGCAGGTGCTGCGCGCGCCAACACTGGTGCTGCCGGTCGATAGCACCTTCCTCTACGTGGACCCGATTTACATCCAGGCTACCGAGGCGCGCATGCCGCAGCTCAAGAAAATCGTGCTGGCCGTGGGCAACCGCCTCATCTACACGGATACTTACGATCAGGCCATCGCCCAGCTTTCGAGCGGCGCCCAAGCGCTGGCGCTGCAAGCCGAAATGCAGGCACCAGCGGCTGCCAGTGCGCCTCCATCCTCCGGGCAGGCCCCCGTTACCGCGGATCGCCGCCTGGAAAGCGTCCGCAATCATCTGCGCCGCTATCGCGATCTCGCCGCGCAGGGAAAATGGGCCGAAGCCGGCAAGGAACTGGAGGCCATTGAAGCCGAAGTAAAGTAGCCCCGTGAACGTAGGAGAGACTGGTGGCGGCGGAGCGACTCGAACGCTCGACCTACGGATTATGAGACCGTCGCTCTAACC
>Ga0302325_10000985_pt1 | contig 74714 bp, 60 predicted proteins | sample Palsa_T0_2_FD_201948 | JGI IMG/M metagenome (GOLD analysis project Ga0302325, IMG submission 201948) | Peat permafrost microbial communities from Stordalen Mire near Abisko, Sweden - Palsa_T0_2 | ecosystem: Environmental > Terrestrial > Soil > Palsa > Peat permafrost | place: Sweden: Abisko...
CAGGTCTCAAAAGCGAGACCTGGGCCACCCACTCAACATTCGTCCGCGCCGCTTCAATTCAGGGGCCTATCAACACTTCGACGAAAAGTCTGATCACTGACTAATGTTTGGGATGGATGATCATTCCGCCCTGTGTCTGCGGGTCAAAATCAACGCTAATGTCGGTGGTCACGTCCATCGCCTCGCCGTCGCGAACGAACGGTTTGTAGCGCCAGAGCCGTACCGCGTTGGTCGCCGGGGCTTCCAGAGAGCTCTCTCCCGAAACGACTCTCACAGGAGAAACACTGCCGGACTTCCAGACCACAACGCGTACCACTACGGTTGCCTTTGTACGAGGGGTCCCCTCCGTTTGCGGGTAGACCGGGCTCACCTTTGTGATGCAGTGACCCTCCATCACTTCCGGAGCGACGACGAGCTTTCCCAGGGGGGCGCCGGCCCCGCTTTCCTGCAAGTAAGCCTTGCCGGCAGAGTGGATAGCCGCAGGCGGCATCGCTTCTGACTGGCTGGCGAGCACACAGAACGTCGTGCTTGCGATAAGCAACCCGCGCACGCACTTGGTCTTCGTGTATTGTCCGCAACCCCGAGATCGTTTCGGCATCAATGCACCACGTAAACCGCGGCTCCCGCTGTCGAAGCCGCAATGTTTGCGCTGCTCATGGCAACGTTCTTCATCCAGCTGAAGGGCACATAGACGATGTCGTTCGCCTGCAGCATCAGCGGCGGCTGCTTGCCTTTTTCCATCTTATCCAGACGAACCGGCAACTCCACCTGGCCACGGTCCGTCGTCCGGATGAGGCGGACATGTGATTGCACCGACGTCTTATTGGCCGACCCTGCCATGGCGATCACCTGCAGCACGCTCAAGCGTCCGTCGTTGGTGGCAATCGCATATCCTCCCGGACGATTTACGTCGCCCATCACGTACACCATGGGCGCTCTCGAAATCAGCACGGTGTCGCCCGGGTAGACCATCACAACACCCGACAAGGCTTCCTCTGAGTCGTTGGACACGTAGTACTTTAGCTGCTCCGAGGATTTCCCTCGTTTCACCACCACGTTGCGATCTGCCTCCTCCGTAAGGCCACCCGCAAGAGACAGCACCTTTAGAATCGTTTGCGGAGTGGTGATGGAGTAAGTACCGGGTGTGTGCACCTGGCCCAGCACCGATACATCCTGCGTCGCGAGCTCGATCATCCTGACCGTGACCTGGGGCCGATGCATGACATGTTGATCGATCAAGGCGGCCTGGATACCAGCGGCGGCCTTTGCCGGCGTTAGCCCGGCTACATGGATGCTTCCAACGTAGGCCAGCGGTACCGAGCCCTCATCGGTTACACGTACCTGCTGCTCCATCTCAGGTGTATCCATCACATCGACCTGGATCATGTCCCCAGGGCCAATCAAGAGGCTTTCCTGCTGTGCATAGCAAGGCAGTGCAAGCGCGCCCAGCACGAACAAGGCGCCAATCAGTTTGTTTCTACGCATACAGATCGCTCCCGGAGTAAGACATGTGTTTGTATCCGTAATATCTCTGACTGGCGCCGCCCGTTGCCTTCACTCCATTCAGCACCATACCCATGTGACGAACCCCCTGCGAGCGCAGTATCTGGCAAGTACGTTCCACCGATCGGCGGTCAGTCACGTTGTGGCGGGCCACCACCAGGGTGTAGTCCGCATATTGGCTCAGCAGGGCGGAGTCGGTGACGGGCAGTATGGGTGCGCCATCGATCATGATGTAGTCGTATTCTTCCCGCCATAGGTTCACCAAATCCGCCATGCGGTCGGAGGCAAGCAATTCGGCAGGATACGCAGGCAAAGGACCAGCCGATAGAACAGAGAGGCTGGGGATGCGCGGGAATGGAACCTCCGGCGCGATCATCGCATATCTGTCGTCATCTTCCATAAGCAGCGAACTGAGCCCGCTCGTCGCTTCCAGATTCAGCTCCTGGTGCAGCACCGGAGTGCGCAGATCGCCGTCGACCAGCAACACATTCTTGCCCCGTTGCGCACAGACGATCGCCAGGTTGGAGGAGAGCATGCTCTTGCCTTCTCCGGAGACGGAACTGGTGACCAGGATGACCTGACCGCGCGGTGCGCCATTTCTGCCCTGCATGAGCGAGGTGCAAAGTACGCGAAGCGCTTCGGTATAAGCGGCTCTTGGTTCAGCCGCAGCAACGGTCGCATTGGATGCGGTCAGCGCCGGCGAGGGGGAATCCAGCGGAGAGGCGAAAGCGGTGGCCAGCAACGGCGTCCTTGCCCCAGAAAGACGCTTCCGTTCAGCCTTCGGATCGTGGAAGGGCAGCAAGCCGATGGAGGCCTCCGCAAACAGCATCTCCAGTTCGCCCAGCTCCTGGATACGATTATCGGTGGCGTCGCGGAACAGCGCTGCGCAAATTCCGAACAGAAGTCCTCCGGCAATCGAACCGGCTACGTAGATAAGTGTATTCGGCTTTGCCGGCCTGGACGGAACGTGGGCCGAGTCCACCAGGGTGATATAGCTGGAACGAATCCCGGCCACCAGGTCGGCCTCCTTCATACGGCCCATCAGGTTCTCATAAAGGGTCCGGCTTTGTGTAGCTTCCTGGCGCGCGACCTGGTATTGAACGGCTTTATCGTTTTGCGCTTCGGCTTGCTCTTTTTCATTGAGATAGATGGCGCGATCTTTATCCTCAATCTGTTGCGCGACCATGTAATCGTTGTGCACTCGCGAGGCGACGCGCGCAGCCTCATCGTGGATGGATTTCTGTGTGCTCTCGAGATTGGATTCGAGCTCGGCCAGCTTCGGATATCCCGGTCCGAACTTTTCCGAGAGTTCATTCAATCTGGCCTTGGTCTGCGCTTCCTCGCTGCGCAGGTTCTGTAAGAGTGTTAATGACCCGCTGAGGCCCGGTGACGCCCCGCTGAGCATCCCGTTGCCTGCAAGCCCGGAGATGAGCTCTGGATCGCCGTTCTTGACTACCTGGTACAGGGCGCCTTTCATGATGCGCGCGGACTGTGCCTGTTCCAAATCAGTGGTTGCCTGCTGCAGACGGTTGAGCTCGGGGGTGAAGACCTGGTCGTGTCCTTCGGTATCCGTCTGACCGAACGAAAACACTCCCGAGTCGCGCTGTAGATCGACCACCTTGGCCTGTAAGTCTTCGCTCTGCTTACGCAGATCGCTCAGCTGGCCTCCCAGCCAAACGCTCGCCTCGCGGGTAGCGTTGTGGCGCGTCTGAAAGTTATAGTCGACCAGATCCTGCACCAGGCGATTGACCACTGCGGCGGCGGTCCGCGGATCCTCATTCAGGTATTCAATGTCGATCAGGCGAGTGTTGGGCACAGGCTTTACTTTGAGATGGGATTCAAAAATCTTTGCCACCCGCGCGCGGCGGCCGGGAGCGTCTTCTAAAGGTACATTCACCGGATCCGGTATACCTGCGGGCGCAAACAACCCCAGCACCCAACCGATGGGATTGAAGTGGGAGCGAAAGCCGGGGGTCTTTTCCAGGTCCAGTTCCTTAATCACTTGCAAAGCCAGTGTCTCCGATTGCAATATCTGCGCCTGTGTCTGTAGCGTGATATTTGATTCAACCGCGTCCGATTGAGACTCGGGTCCCATTACGGTGTCCATACTTAACGCGTCGGCGGCCTCTTTTTGTACCTGGATCTCGGCGAGACCCTGGTATAGGCGGGTGGACGTTGCGAACAAGGCTGCTGCGGCTCCGATCGTGAGCAGAAGCACGCTAAGAACTATTCTGCGGCGCCGGGACAGGATCCCCCAAAGGTCCTGAATGGTCATTTCTTTGCGCGGGAGCAACGGCGCCGGTGTGCCGGCGATCAGCGCGGGAGCAACCACCAGATCGTTTGTGCTGAGCATCATTCAACCTCGGATTCAAGTTCGGACTCAAGTTCGTTATCAGAGCTGTTCACTTCAAGCTCTTGGAGTGAAACGGACTATTCAAAGTGGCGACTCGTCAGACCATCCAGGTCGTGGGTGGTGACGTTGGGCAGGATGTTGATGGAGCTGTTGCGCAGCAGGGTCAGCTCGCTGAGTTCGGCGGCGAAGCGATCTTCGTTGACAAACTGCACAAAAGTGTCGAGCAGAGAGCGGCGGATGCGCTGGCGCAGAACAATGACCGCAAATTCCAAATTGCCGATAAGATAGCGCCTCCACATCCGGCGCGGCTCACGGCATAGGCGGTATAGCCACTCGCAACCTATGTCTTGCGCCCACATAGGAGCACGGGGAACAACTCCGCCTACGATCTCGAACGACCCGCCGACGCCAATACACACAGGAACCGCGAGCTGCAGACCGTGCTTGTAGATCCAGTGCTCCTGCTTGGGCGCGCCCAAAGCGACAAACAGCAGGTCGGGCTGCACCGTTGCAATCGCCTCTGCTGTCTGCTTCAGGCCGGCCACAGTGTGCTCGAAACCCAGGGGTGGGCAGTAGGTGCTGTACTTCAAACCCGGGTGGTCGTTCTTCAAAGCGGCTGCGGCAAGTTCCGCCGACCCCGGACGTCCACCGAGCAGAAAAACATGCAGGTCAGCCTCGGCCGCAAGCCCGCACAGCTCCCTGAAAAGATCGACGCCTGCTATGCGCTGTTGCAGGGAACGGCCATAAAGCCGGGCAGCGATCAGCAGCGAGATTCCATCCGGGATCACCAGGTCGGCATTGTCGTAAACCTCTTGCAGCTCCCGTTCCTTCTCCAACAGCACGATATGTTGCGCGTTGGGAGTAATGACGTGGGCCGGCCTACCACGGTTTTGTGCATGGGCAATGATCGCCGCACACACTTGCTGCGATGAGCAATTGTCAATTAAGGCATGGCCGACCGCGATTCGAGCTACTTCGGACCCGCGAAGTGATGCGCGGGGGGAGACCGGGGTCGCGGACCAGTACGTAGAGGAGTTCATCTTCTGATCTCAGGAATTCGAGTGCGGTTCCGACGATGCCGGAAGGCAATTAGATAAGTAGCGATGGTTGATGTACTCGCTACCGCGTTAATTGAGGATTGGCTCCAAGGCTGATGCATCCACCTCTACCGCTACGTGTTGGTGAATGATCTCGACCGTGAGCACGAAACGCCATCCACTATTCTTTCGAATCAGACAGCCTTCCACGCCCCGCATAGCGCCGTTCTTAATGCGAACTCGCTGGCCCACTACCAGGCCGAGGTAGGGCTCTGCCTTCTGCTCAAATAAACTGTTGCGCAGGAACTCGATCTCGTGGTCGGGTAAGGGAAGTGCCTCGCGGCTGGTACCGACCAGCTGCCGTACACCCGGAGCTCGCAGAACCTTTCCCCGGTCCTGGTGATCGATATGTACGAAAAGGTAGGTAGGAAACAAGGGCAGTTGCAGGTTAACTTTCTGCCTGTTTTTCCAAACACGAGGAGATTCGTAGGTCGGAAGGAAGGTTTCAATTCCGGCGAAGTCGAGATGTTTGACGGCGGCTTTCTCGTGCTTCGGTGTTGTGAGCACGGCAAACCACCTGCGAGCGGCCGGCTCATCGGAGGGGCGTGGGAGAGAAGTTGCGGTTCCTTTGGTCAGCATGGCCCTTGGGTACAAAGTGCTGCTGGTTGGTGCGATCTCCAGCATTCTGGGCAGGGCTTCGCCATCCTGACTTAGCAATCGCCGCCAGCCCAGCCGTTCCGGTCAGTAACCAGGTTCCTTCAGATCTGCACAAACGAAACCAAAGATGCAGCTCTGACCAGTCTGAGCTTATCGTCCAGACACAACGATTGAATATCGGAGAGGTTTGCCTTTCTTAGGGCAAGAAGTTCGAAGTATTTCTCGAAGGTCTCACTATTGATTCCTGGCTTGAAATGGTGTAGGTCGGGCGCAGGAGGCGCGAAGGTGGGAGTGAACAGGCTGTTTGTATCAGGGCACGACTTTAGAGGCTGCGGAAAAAGTCGATACCTAGCGAAATCGCAGCCCTCAGCGGCTAAAGCCGTATTGATTCTACAGTTGTTACGTACGGCCTAAAGGCCGTACCCTTCAAAAACCTGGGTTTTTCCGCAACCTCTTTAGTCGGGCCGGCACTTCGGGATGACAATTCTATCGCGGGGGTCAAGCGCGGTGAAGTCGAGTATTGCTAACGGCGATTTTCTTTGTCCTCTTTCATCGAATCCCTCCCCCGAAAGAGTCGATGAAAGCGTTCTTGGAAAATCGCCGCTTGAAAAGAGCTTATCTCTTCTGCTGGGATTCGCCATAGTTCTTGAGTAATAAACCACCGACTTGTGGTAACAGCAAGTAGTAACGAAGCCAGCCCTGCCCCCATCCCCTTGCTTATGAAAGCGCCATGGTTGCGATTTTCTTGAATAAACCCCGGCCGCTTGACATGCTGCGGCCCCGCAGCGGCTAATGGCAGCAGGAGAGTTTGCAGCATGCATGTGGTGGAGCTGATTAGGAAGAAGCGGGATGGCGGTGCGCTGACGGATGCCGAAATAGCATTTTTAGTCGCCGGGGCGGCGACGAATTCAATTCCTGAGTATCAGCTCGCGGCGTGGCTCATGGCGGTTGTCTGGCGGGGCCTCAATGCCGAGGAGTTGCACAGCCTCACCACCCATATGCGTTACTCCGGCCGGGTGCTCAATCTCAGCAGCCTCCAAGGGGTGAAAGTGGATAAGCATTCCACCGGAGGGGTGGGCGACAAAACGTCCTTCCTGGTGGCGCCTATCGTGGCCGCCGCCGGTCTCTATGTGCCCATGATCTCTGGCCGTGCCCTGGGTCACACCGGGGGAACCCTGGACAAGTTGGAGAGCATTCCCGGCTACCGGACCCAATTGCAGGAGGATGAAATATTTGCTGTCCTGAGTGACTGCGGCGCCTCCATCGTGGGCCAGACGGAATGGCTGGTGCCGGCCGACCGCACCCTGTATTCGCTGCGCGATCGCACCGGAACAGTGGAAAGCCCGTTTCTGATCTGCGCCTCCATCATGAGCAAGAAACTCGCGGCGGGGCTCGACGCGCTGGTGCTCGACGTGAAAAACGGCTCCGGGGCTTTTCTGAAGAAGGAAGCCGAGGCGATCCACCTCGCCAGGCTGATGGTGGCCACCGGCAATCATGCCGGAACAAAGACGGCCGCGCTGATCACCAATATGAATCAACCGCTCGGGCGCATGTCAGGCAATGCAGCGGAGATTGTCGAGTCAGTCGAAATGCTGCGTAACCACCGCCACCATCTCACCGAGGATCTGCGCCGGCTCTCACTCGAGCTTTCCGGCTGGATGCTCTACCTAGGAGGAAAAGTGCCCAGCCCTGAGGATGGGGTGCAGTTGGCAGAAGAACTGTTGATCAGCGGTCTGCCGCTAAAGAAATTTGGCTGCATGATCGCCGCCCAGGGTGGCGACCTGGCGTGGTTTGAAAGTCCGCAATGGCTGCATAGGCCTGCCTATCAGCATCCCATCAAGTCGTCATCCGCGGGCTTTCTGTCGCGGGTGGATTGTGACCAGGTGGGCTGGGCGGTGCAACGCACAGGAGCGGGCCGGATCGTGCCCGGGGAAGCGGTGTCTGCCCATGCCGGTGTCGAGACCCACAAGAAGGTCGGCGACCACGTCACTTTAGGCGAAACGCTGTTTACAATTTATGTAGAGGACGAGGCGCGCCTCGAAGCTGTGGCCGCAATTCTCAATCGCTGTTACACCCTCAGCGAGGAGCCGCCTGCCCTGGACCCTCTCATCTATCAAGTGATTGCCTGAATTCAGGCCTGGCGTCCTGGCAAGCAGGGCGAAATCCGCGCGTGCGGGGATAGAGCCAAAAGCGCATTCATTCCACACAGCGCTTTCTTAGTGCCCGTATTGGACGCCGTTATCGAGGCCAGCCCCGTGCGCCGGCTGGTAAGGCTCAACAGCAAGCAGGTTGCCCAGAATGCTGCGCTCCTGGGGAGAGAACTGTGCCTGAAACTGTCCCGAATTCATCATCGCCTCGCGCTGTTCCGGAGGATATTCCCGCAAGTCGCGAAATGCCTTCTTCATCAGCCGCTGCCGGTCCTCGGGCAGGGTATGAAATTCCTGAAACGAGGCCCGTACTTGCTGGCGCATCTGCGGTGTTAAGCGCTCCATCGCTTCGATGTGGTCTAGAGTGCGCTGGCGCTGGTTGGGAGGCATCCGGTTCAGCTGTTGCAGGCGCCCGAGCAACCGTTGCTGCTGCTCCGGAGCCAGCCGGCTAAAGCCTGGCTCACTCTGCAGAGCCTTTTCCTGCTGCTCTGGAGTCAGGTTTCCATGACGCTGCAACCACGTGCCCAGGTGTGCCTGCTGATTGTTTTCAAATCGTGGCCGAGCAGCCTGCTGCCCAGGACGGGCAAAACAAGGCGCCACGGGGAGTACCAGCAGCAGAACCGCGAACACACTTCGAGCCAGCTTCGCACTCTGGGGTCTACCTTCGTGCTGGTGGTTGATTGCCATGCTGGAGCCCTTCGAAGCGGTTATGTCGACCGTCGTATTCGGGCGCCTCGTTTCCCGGTCTTCTTGTGTCATTAGTTCGAACTGCCGGTCCCGTTATCCTCGTCCATGTCCAAGGCGTTCAATTGCTGAAACATCTGGGCGTTCCCATCAAAAGATTGCAGGTCGCGCACGGTGGCAGAAGTTTGCGGAACCGGCTTCTCCGGATGGTCAAGCAGAGCAAACGTTCCCCCGCCGATGCCGCCGATCACCAGCACCGCACCCAGTGCGCCTGCCGTCAGCTGACGCATTTGCAAGTTGCTGCTATAAAGCAGCCACGCCTTGGCACGCTCAAAAAAGCTGGCCGGCGCATTGCTCTGTTCCGCCCGCAACCGGGCATACAGCCTGGCATCAAAGAAGGCGCTGGGTTCCGGTGCCTGCCATTGGTCCAGCAGCTTCCAGGTAGCTTCCATTTCCTTCAGTTCGGTCGCACAGCCGCCACATTCCGCCAGGTGCTTACGGGCCTCTTCAGCCAGCGGCCGGGACTCGAAAACCGATTCGGCTAAATTGTTCTTCATCTCAGGGCAAGTCATCATCTTCCTCAATTCCTGCTACGCGAAATCCTTCAGGTTTTCGCGCAATGTCTGGTACGCCCGGAATAGCAAGGACTTGGTCGCTGATTCGCTCAGCTTTAGCACCACACCTATTTCCTTGTAATCCATTTCCTGATACTTGTGCATCAGCACCGCGTTGCGCTGCCGTTCCGGCAAAGCCATCACGTGCTTGCGAATGGCCATCATTCTCTCTTGGCGCACCAGCTCTTGTTCCACGCTGAGGGTGCTATCCGCCACATCGGGCGTGGTCCCGGTTTCCGCATCGGGCTGATCGAGATAAACATTTTGCGCGGTCCGTTCATATTTGGTATCGCGCGCGTGGTTCACTCCCAGGTTGGTCGCGATCCGGTACAGCCACGTACTAAACTTCGCTTCCGCCCGATACGTCTGCCGGGAACGATAGACGCGGAGAAAAACCTCCTGCGCTAACTCCTCCGCAACCGCCTGATTGCGCGACATCCTGAACATGAAGTGGACCATCTGCTTGCGGTACTTTTCGATCAGAATGCTAAAGCCCGAATCATCGCCCTCACGAACGCGTAGCATGATTTCCGCGTCGGAGAGCTGACTCCAGTCGGCTCCGGACGTGTGCAGCGGCACACCCTGTTGGGTGCCCTGAAACCCGTTCTGCGTAATGGCTACGGTACCCATACCATTTGTAACCCCACGCTCTTGACTAGGTTGCGCGGAGCCGGTAGAGTTTTCCGGCATTTCTTCGGCCAGACCCTGTCTGGGGCGTTCGGACGGCCGGGAACCATGCTGCTCGGGGGGAGGAGGAGCCATAACTACACTGGATTGTAATTGTTGCGGCGGTCTGCGGTCTCGCCCCGTTTGGGTGATAGGCGGGCAGAGCTTGGGCTTGCCTGGAAGGTTCGTGTAAACTACACGTTGCCCCGGGAGGGCGCTTAACTCAGCGGTAGAGTGCCACCTTCACACGGTGGAAGTCGCAGGTTCGAATCCTGCAGCGCCCACCATCGTAAATAATTGAATCAGTGAGTCTTAGCGAGCACGCCGACGGCCGAAACGATTCGCCAGAGGTACACCGGCGAGATTACGGAAGGTAGGCAGCGGTGCAACATTGGGTTGCAGGCACCAAGCCCGCCCTCACCCGGGCCTCGCAAATGAGGTCCTCGCCACCCGTAGAAGCCCCGCCAATTTCACGCCGCGGACTGCTGATTGCCTGTGTCCGGTTAAGGAATTGCCTGCCGCAGCCGATAAAAATTGCGAGGCACTCTCTCACCCGGGCCCAAGATGACCTCATCCACCAAGACAATTGTTGCCTTCGTGCTGATGGTTCTCGTTTGCATGGCGACACTCTCCTTCTGGAGTGAAGTAAGAAGCGAGCAAGACCGGGAGTGGACAACGCTGAGGATGCATGACGATGCGCGCCTTGCGTCGCAACAAAATCGTCAACGAAATTCACGTTGTGGAGGATGGGGTCGAGGCTTTGGACCCCCTCTTTTGCCGTGGTTGGCACGCGGATCGTACATTTTCTTATCCTCCTAAACTTGTGCTGCTTGACTTGAAACTTCCCAGACTCGGTGGCATGGAAGTGCTGCGGGCTATCCGGGCCGATGAACGAACGAAGGCCATCCCAGTTGTGATTTTTACTTCATCCAAAGAGGAAAGGGATCTGATTGATAGTTACAAATTGGGCGTGAACGCTTATGCCCAGAAGCCGATTGACTTCGTGCAATTTGCAGAAACCGTCCGGCAGATCGGAATGTTCTGGATGCTGATTAATGAGGCGCCTCCGTCGGGAGCGTTTGCGCCGATCGTAGCGCAGGAAGCGTAAGCCACGCTTGCGACCGGTCGCATCGTTCGTCGATGCGCAAACTGCCCTTCTTGCGGTATCCGTCCTCGGATCTGCCGGCATCCAAACCAGAAAGAGGTTGGCTATGAATGCACCTAGATTTGTCCACGACGATATAGTCAGAGTGGTCCAAACGAGCCAGATCGGGACGGTAAAGGAAGTTCACCAGACCGGGAACGGCTATGTCTATGCAGTTCACCTACGGACAGACGCCGGCGGGATGATCGATGTGGCGGAAGAAGAACTGGCGCTACTAAAGATAGCGAACGGCGATGAGACTGGTTTCGCGATTCGGTACATCACCTAGCGAAGACAACCATTGGATCCGAGCGCAACAAGAATCAAGAAACCCAATTCCATTAGCCAGGACCGCTCTAGGGGGTGGCGCGGGTCTTGTATATTCGCTACAAATGACTGCTTTACCAGGCGCCCTGTACCGCCCGATGTTGGCTGTTGTTCTTCTGGCGGCGCTTTCCCCGCTTCATGCCGAGACGCCAATCCTCACCACGGACTGGATAGCCGGCTCCGGAAGCAGGGTGGCTGACCTGCCCCCATATGTCTGGCTGAACGACGGCACCGCCATCCTCGACGATGGCGCCTTCGAACACCTCGACCCGGTTACCGCAAAACGACACCGCATCCTGGACATGAACCGAGCGGTGGCGTCGCTAAAATCCATCGAGCCGCAGATAGATGTAAACGGCAAGCTGCCTTGGCCGATTGCCTTTAACCCCGCAGGTAAGCAAGCCCTTTACCTCTTCAGCGGAGACATCTTCCTGCTCGACCTGGATTCATCCGCCTTCTCCCGTCTTACCCGAACCCCTGAGGAGGAGAAGAATCCTCAATTCTCCCCCAATGGGCGTTTCATCTCCTTCGTCCGTTCCAACAATCTCTACCTATGGGATCTATCAGCCGCAAAGGAGATACAGCTCACCCACGACGGTTCCGAAACAACGTTGAACGGCACGCTCTCCTGGGTCTACTGGGAAGAAGTCTTCGGTCGTCACGATACGGCCTATTGGTGGTCCCCTGATTCCGCATCCATTGCCTACCTGCAGACCGATGAGGCGGGCGTACCCGTCAGTACCTTCCTGGACTTTTCCCCAGTCAACCCGCGTTTAATTCACCAGGCCTATCCCAAGCCCGGGGAGCACAATCCTGTCGTACGTGTGGGTGTCATTACCGTCGATTCCGCTTCCAACCACTTCATCCAAGTGACCGACAAACCCTATGAGTGGCTGCTGCGGGTGAACTGGCTGCCTGACGGCAAGCACCTTAGCTTCAAAACCCTGGATCGCAGCCAAAGGGAATTGGGGCTCTACTTATCCGACCCGCAAGGGAATGACGTAAGGCGACTGCTGACAGAAACCGACCCAGCCTGGGTCAATGTGAACGACGACCTGTATTTCCTCCGCGACGGTCAATTTATCTGGGCCTCGGAGCGTGACGGCTACATGCATCTCTATCGCTACGGCGCCGACGGAACCCTGACCAACCAGGTGACCAAAGGCAGTTGGTCCATTGTCTCCTCAGGCGGTGGAGTCTTCTGGGTACACCAGGGAGTCGTCGGGATTGATGAAGCCAATCACTGGATCTATTTCACCGCGCTTAAGGATGGATCCGTACAGCGCCAACTCTACCGCATTGAAAGCGATGGCAGCGGATTGAAGCGAGTCTCCACCGAGCCGGGAACCCATTCGATCGGCATGGCGCCCGACGCCCGCTTTTATTTCGACGCTTACTCGAATATTCACTCACTTCCGGTGTTGCGGCTCTACACTGCCGACGGAGAGTTGAAAGCCACCATCGCAGCCCCTCGGCCCGGGCTACTGCCTTCTGACTTGCAATATCCGCAGCTCATGACCATTCCGGCCGCGGACGGCTTTCCCATGCCGGCGCAGGTTCTTAAGCCCAAGGGCTTCGACCCCACGCGCCGGTACCCAGTGATCCTGCATGTGTATGGCGGCCCCTCCGCGCCGACGGTCATCGACCAATGGCAGAACGAAACCCTGTTCGACAACTTGCTCGCAAGCAAAGGGTACATTGCGGTAGCGATGGATAACCGCGCCGCCACCGCCATCAGCAAGACGCTCGAGAACACGCTCGCCGTGAGCCCGGGCGAAGGAGAAGCAGCGGATCTGGTTGCCGGCATTCGCTGGCTCAAAGCGCAGCCATGGGTTGACGGAAGCCGTTTCGGTGTCTGGGGGTGGAGCGGAGGCGGCACCATTACCCTTAACCTGATGACCCGGTCAAAGGAATTCAAAGCCGGCATCGCCGGAGCGCCGGTGACCGACTGGCGCTTTTACGATTCCAAGTGGGGCGAGTCTTTTTTGCAGCTGCCACAAAACAACCCAGCCGGCTATGACAAGGCTGCCCTCATCCCCCGGGCTCGCGACCTGCATGGCTCACTGCTGCTCATCTACGGCACCTATGACGACAACGTTCATCCGCAGAACGAGGAGGCATTCATGAACGCTTTAATCGCCGCCGGCAAGCCCTACCAGGTAGTGCTCTTCCCCATGCGCAAGCACGGCTTCGTCGACCTGCCCGCGCTTATTGAGCGCTACAATGCCATGCTCGCCTTCTGGGAACAAAACCTTTAGCTGCCGTAAAAAAGGCGGGTGGCCCAGGTCTCGTTTTTGAGACCTACACCTCTTGGTACTCATACCAGATACATTTACTGTTGCGAGTTATTATGTCTCGAAGGTTTTAGTCATTTTGTCGTTAAGAACTCCAGGAGAGCCGCCGTTAGCTCGGCCGGCCGCTCTTCGGGCACAAAGTGGCCTGCGCCTGACACGATGATATTGTCCACGATATGGTTGGAAAAGGCACGGGCGAGGGCCTCATGATTAGCGCCTATACCTTTCTCGCCGGCGACCGCAAGCAGCGGAATCTCCAACTTCTTCTCCACCAGAGCTCGAACCTGATCCGCGCTTGCGTAGGCTGCCCGGTAGTAGGACGAACTGGAGGTTGCGATGCCTGGACGAGCCATGGCTTCCACATAGGCGGACCAACCTTCGAATGGCGCGGCCTTTTTGTCGCCGATGAAGGTGCCCCACAGATGGCGGAGAAAGACGGACTCTCGGCCCTCAAGCAGCACAGCGGTGGTGTCGAACTCGGAGTTGCTTTCTCCCATCAGCAAGAACGGGATAAATGCAAACACGACATTGGGCTTGCTGAAGTTCCACAGCGCCTCGAACCCAGCGCCTGCGAGGGCGCTTTCGATGAAGGCGAGGTGGGTGACTTCATCGCGATACCGCAGAGCGTAGACTGCTCCTACCGCTCCGCCCCAGTCATGGCCGACGACTTTCACTTTTGAGGTGTTCAAGGAAAGGACCAACTGGTGAATGTCCTCGGCCAGGTTGCCGAGATCGTACCCGGTTGGGGCAGCTTCGGATAATCCCATGCCGCGCAGGTCGGGAATCACGACGTGATGGCTCTTCGCCAGATCGGGCGAAATCAGCCGCCACGCTTCCCCCGATTGCGGATATCCGTGAAGCAGCAGAACAGTATCTGCTTGACCCGCCTCGGCGATGTGCAATGTCACGCCATTTACTTGAACCGTTCGAGTGCTGAATCCTCGTGCCGCCCACCTCTGTTGGCATTGATTGACAAGCCCCTTGTCCGCGAGAGGTGATCTTGACGCTCCGGTCTTCGTTGCAGCCAGAGGAAGATTGACTGAATCGACTGAGTAGGTGTTCGCGTTCGGTTCGCCGAATTGAGCCAGCTTCACTCGGTTTCCCTGGGCCGTGGGATCGTTGGCGATGCCTTGATTGAAGGCTTCGAGCGAATCCCATTGCGCGTAGACGGCGACACGCGTGCCGTCCGTGCTGCTATGAAACGCCATCCCGCGCGAACCCGGCTTGGAGATAATTTCAGCGACGTCCGCCTTCATGGCGGAGAGCAGCTGCTGTTGCTTGTCGTGATCCCCGACAGTCCAGATGTTCACAAAGGTAAGAGGCGAACTGCCGGGTGCGACCTGCAAGGCCTGGCTGGAGGACTCGCTGGGGACAGCAACAGAATCGAGCGAATAGATGGCGCCATCGGGCTCACCGTGGCTGTCGAGTTCGTTCCGTGCTGCCTTGACCTGCGGGTGTTCTACGGCGGCCGTCAACTCGTCTTTTGAGCCCCACTGTGCGTAGACAATCACATTGCGACCATCCAGGCTTGGATGGAGGCTCATCGATCGATAGCCGGGCTGCCCCTGGAGCAGGTGAATGTTATGGTGCATGGCTTCGAGCCACGCCCGCTGCTGGTCCTCGGAATGCATTCGCCAGAACTGAATGAACGTAACTCCGGTGAATGAAGGACAAATGCTTGCTGATGTGAATTGTGCGCTCGACTTAGCATCGAGAATCGCCTTCCGTTCCATGGCTACGCTCCTACAAACTTGGCCAGTTCTTCCACCAGAATCGTCAAAAGAGACTGTAGGAGAGCCGACCCAAGGGAGTGAGGTTCGGTGATCGTCACCGTCGAAACCAGGCCGCGGCTGAGTTGAACGCGATCGGTCATTGAGACCCTGGACATGTGGAGGTAAGCGGATTCAAGTCATGCATCCATCGATTTTGCGACCGCCCTCTAGCCGTGGTCTATCAATATCGAACCCAGGATGACAGATTTGGAACATCCTCCTCTGTAAAATGGCGGCATGACTGCTACCGGCAGATCCAGGACGTGGAAACCAACTCACCAAAATCGCGTCATCGTCGCGGAGATGAGCGTGATGCATGGCGGTCCTGTCGGGATGTTCCTGCCCGAGCATGAACACCAGGAGATTCAAATCGGGATGCACTTTGTTTCTCAGCGCATGCGCGGAAGGCAGCAACCTGCGAGCGATGTTCCGAACTATTTTTCTCTTATTCCTTCAGGAAAGCCCCACACAGGGGGGTGGCGCAACGGATCCGAGGTGGTAGTGACACACCTGTCGAAAACGCAAGTGGAGCATGCCGCCGACGAACTCCTTCGCTCGTCTTACTTCGAAATCGTGGGTGCAGCCTGCGCCGTCGACCCCGTAATTCTTTCCATGGGAATCGTACTCCGCAGAGAATTTCTGATGGGCAGTATCGGTGACCCCTTATTTGTCGAAGCGGTGGGCACGGTGCTCAGTGGCCATATCGTGCGTCGTTGGAGTTCTCAGCCGGGCCAACGGTCGATGAAAGGGAAGTTATCGCCCATCCAGGTTCGTAAGACGCTGGACGCGATCGAAGCCTTGATGCCAAACAGGATTCGCATCAAGGCTCTCGCCGATCAACTCGGAATGGGAACACACCAGTTTACCCGGATGTTCCGCCAAACGCTGGGCTATAGTCCCTATCGCTTTGTCATGCTGCGGCGAATTGAGCGTGCCCGCGCATTACTGGAGAAGACATCCCTTCCGCTGACAGAGATTGCTTTTGAGCTGGGCTTTGTCAGCCAGAGTCATTTCACCTCTGTATTTCACCGAGCAGTGCGAAGCACGCCGCAGTCCTATCGCTCATACTTTCGAAAACCAAACAGCGAATAGGCGGCGGAAAAAGGCTTGTTTTCTGAAGGGTACGGCCTTTTTAAGGCCGCGGAAAAACTCTCTCTGGGAAGGGCACGGCTTCAGCCGTGCCGCATTCATTAGGAGTTTCCGGGCTTTAGCCCCTGAGGGCATCTTTTTATCAGCGCACAAGAGAATTTAGAGGATAGAAAAAACGTACCTCAGCGGCTAAAGCCGGGTAGGGCCATGTTATTTACGGCACGGCTCAAGCCGTGCCCTTCCAGAACCGAGTTCTCGCACACGCTCTAAAGCCCAACATATTCTCAGCCATGTGCGGCCCAAACTAAAGTCGTGCCCTGATCAGGGCATTAGCTAGTGGACTGCAACAGTTGATTCGGGAGTATAACCAAAACTGCGAAATGCGCGAGTCTTGTAGGGTTCGCGGCTCTTATGCTTTGTTAACGGCTGAGAGGGAATTGGGCTTTTAGAGGCTGCGGAAAAAGCCGGTCTCTCGCAAAATCCTAGCCCTCAGCGGCTAAAGCCGTAAGGATTCTAGATCGGTTATGTACGGCTTAAAGGCCGTACCCTTCAAAAACCCGGGTTTTTCCGCAGCCTTTTTTTAGCCCCTGAGGTACGCTTTGTCTCGATTCGTCTGTGATATCCGCTGGTAAGAACCGTACCTCAGCGGCTAAAGCCGCGTGGCACATGGCATATTTGTGGCACGGCTGAAAGCCGTGCCCTTCCAGGAGGAGTTTTCCGCAGCCTGGGAAGCCGTCACCTAGCCCTCGGCTGCGGCACGCCACTAGAAGGCTACGCGAAGGGCAACCTGCACCTGCCTCGATGGATAAACGCTGGTGCTTCCGCTGAATTGCCCGAAGCTGGCATTGGGGGTGAACACGCCAGTATTGCTATTGACCGTCCCAATATTCGAAGTTGGGCTGATGTAATTTGTGGCATTGAGCACATTGAACGCTTCCATCCGGAACTCGACGCTGTACCGCTCCTGGGGCAGAATAAAGCGCTTGTGAGCGGCCAGGTCGAATTGGCCGAAGCCCGGACCGCGCAGAATATTCCGGCCGGCATCGCCGAACAGTTGCGTACCGGGAGGGGCGGAGACGCCCGCCGGGTTGAAGAAGCCGTTCAGCGAGCTGTTGGTCTTGATCAGCTTCCGGCCATACACATTCGCCGTCGGGCCCGTCAGGTTCGGACGCAGTGAGTAAACAGAACTGGTGGTGGAGACGACCTGATTCGTGCTCGCCGTGTAGGTGAGGTCGATGGGCACGCCGCTGGTCACGACGCTGATTCCGGTCAATTGCCAGCCTCCGAGGACCTGCTGCTGCCAGCCGGGAGCGTTGGATCCCCAGAGCTTGCCATGGCCGAACGGCAAATCGACAATCGCCGAGGTGGTGTTGTTCAGAGGCTGGTCATAGCCTGAAGGGCCGCGGTCTCCTGCCGGGTTGGCAATGTTCACCACGGCGCCGTCGCTGTTCTGCGCTTCCAGGTCGGCCGATGAGTTGTTAAACCCCCTGGACCAGGTGAACGAGTTGATGAGGTAAAAACCGTTGACGAAGCGGTGCTCCAGTTTCGCTTGCAGCGAGTTGTACTGCAGGAAGCCGGCGTTGCTTTCGGTAAGGATGTCGGTAAATCCGGCAACGGGCCGGCGATTCAGCACCGAGGTTGCGCACTGGCCGGGATGAGCCGCGGGGATCTCGCTGGCTTCGCAAAGCCGCCCCTGGTTTGAGTCTTCCAGCGCGGCAATATGAACCGCATGATTGCCAACATAAGAAAGCTCAAAGGTCAGCTGCCGTGGCAGCTGCTGCTGCAGCGAAAGGTGATAGGACTGTACGTAACCATTCTTGAAATTCTTGGGCACGTAGCGGGTTTGCGCCTTGGTCGTGGAGAAGTTCGACGGGCCGGCAAAGTTGGTCTGGTATCCATCCTGCGTGCGGCGGAAACAGGTCGTCGGGTCCTCGGTAAGCGAGGTGCAGATGCCCTGGCCGGGGGTCTGGTTCACCGGCAAGGTGGCGGAGTAGTTGTTGGGACCGTTGTAGGCCAGCAGCCCTTCGCCGCCGAACCTGAACAGGAACGCATAGCTGATGCCGAAACCACCGCGAAGGACGGTGTCGGGCTGAGGCTGCCAGGCGAAGCCCACGCGCGGGCCAAGATCTTTGTAATCGGGATTGACCAAGGCTCGGTCTGCGAGCGAGCTGCCACCCACGTAATGCAGGGTGTAGATGTGGCCCGGTTCGGTGCTGGTGACGTCGGTGCCGGTCCCGGCGTGCAGAAGGCGATCGTTCACCGGGTCGAAGTTGAGGATCTTGTTGTCCTGTTCCGTATTGGGAGAAAGAAACTCATAACGGAGCCCCAGGTTCAGGGTGAGGTTTGGCCGGGCTTTCCAATCATCCTGGACATAGGCGGCATGCCAGAAGCGCTGGTAGTTGACCTCGTTGACGGCGTTGAGGGAGTAGTTATTGCGCGCGCCAAAGAAGAAGTCGCTCAGGTTGGCGGCCTGCGGCGTGGTGGAACTTCCCGCCGAGCTGAAGGACCCGGCATAGGTGTCGGAGCCGAACTTCGGGTGAAAGTCAGAGATAGCCTGTGCCAGCCAGCCGTACTCGTAACCCACCTTCAGGCTGTGGTGGCCTTTGATCCAGGTGTAATTCACCTTTGGATTGGCTTGGGTGGGGTTGGTGAACTGTGGATTGGTAGCCTGCTCGCCGAAAGCGGTGAAGCCGGAAACAGTCTGGGTGTTCAAACCGCCGGTATATGCGGGATCCTGGGGCACATTGGGGATACCGGCGAGGAAATTGGGCTGTCCGAGGTACGCGGGTTGTTTCCCGCTCTGTGTCCAGGTCTGCCCAAAGCGAAGTTCAAGGATGCTGCTGTCGTTGACCACCCAGTTCCAGCCGGCCGCGAGTTGCCGTGTCCGGGCGTAGAGGGTGCCGTTGTTATTGCCGCCCGCAGGGCCGGGGAAGTTGGGCGGTTGGAAAAACACCACCGACCGCTGGCTGTAGCGGAAAAAGCCATTCTGCTTCTGGTTCAGAATAAAGTCGGCGCGGCCGTCCCCTTTGTTATCGGTGGTCGTGCTGGCCGGCAGATACTGAAAGTTGGCCGCGGTGAGCGCCGCGCCAGGGATGTTGGGGGCAGGCAAATTGGCGAAGGTCTTGAGGGCGACCGGATCAATATTAGGATCGGTCAAGGGCACCTGGCCATTCTCATAAACTACGCCGGTATAAGGATTCTTGATGGGAATGGGCTTGCCGCCCGCAGTGCCGTCGGTGGTGAAGAGGCCGGTCAACTCGGTGGGCGTGGGCAGTGTGGCGGTGGTGAGCAGATGGGATACCGAGCGCAGGCCCTCGTAGTCGGCAAAAAAGAAGAGCTTGTCCTTCAGTGCCGGGCCGCCGAAGGTTCCGCCGAACTGGTTCTGGACCAGGGTCGGCTTCACGCCTGTTCCGTAGAAAGGTCCAAAGGCATTGAGAACCGTGTTGCGGAGGTAGTCGTAGGCGCCGCCGTGGAATGCGTTGGTGCCGCTGCGGGTGGTGGCGTTGATAATTGCGCCGCCGGCGCGGCCATATTCCGCAGAGTAATTATCGGTTTGTACCTTGAATTCCTGAATCGCATCCGGAGACGGAATGACGGCTTCGTTGGAGTAGCCTTGATTTGCTTCCTGGTAGGCGTTGTTGTCGACTCCGTCGAGGGTAAAGTTGTTGTACTGCGAAGTAAGGCCGTTCACGTTGTAAGAAGCGTCGCGGGGTGGATTGGAGGCGACGGTGTCCAGCAGGGAACGGCGAACTCCGGGCACCAGTTGAGCCAGGTCGGCGTACGATCGCCCGTTAAGTGGCAGGTCGATCGCCTGGGCGGATTCCACCGTGCCGCCGCGGCCGCTGGAGTCTGTTTCGAGCAGACTGGCTGCGCCGGTAACCAGGACGGTGTCGTTCGCGGAGCCCAGTTTAAGCGTCAGATCGACGCGTTGCCGTGATCCGACATTTACTTTAAAAGGATCAGTACTTGAGACTTCAAAGCCCGAGGCATTGACGGTGATTTTGTAGTCGCCGGCCTGCAGGTTGTCGAACTCAAAGTCACCGGTCGCGTCCGTCTTGCGGGTTATCCGCACGCCCTTGGCGATGCTTAATAATTCAACACTTGCGCTCGGTACGCCCGCTCCCGACGGGTCCTTGATGGTGCCGAGTGCGGCGCCGGTATCAAACTGCGCGTTGGCCGAGCTTCCGGCCGCCAGCAGTAAGACCAACGCGAATCGCACAGCTCGGAACTGCAGATGAATCTTCATCGCCGCTTCCTCCAACAAACACCAGGACTAGCAGCGATCGATACCGGCATCTACACTATTCACCGCGACATCACCGATACACGCCCGCAAGAAACCTTGAATGAATGATTTAACGTAAGTTCATGTATCTCGATACAGTGAATTTGCGATGACAAATCCCGTTCACGCCCCGTTCATGCAAGCCTGTTTCAATGGGCTGACTCAAGCCATGATCAGCAAGGAGCAAGAACGCGGTTCGGCTGCTCTACTCTCTGCCCGCAAACCATCGCTGGAAGGGCCTGAGGTTGAATACCGCGCATTGGTGCAGCGCATTGTCGCCTCGCCGCCCTTTGTTCGCAGCGAGCGGCTGAGCAGCCTGCTCATCTATGTTTGCGAAATGACTCTCAAGGGCCGCGGGGCAGAGATCAACGAGCAAAAAATCGGCCAGGCTGTTTTTGGCCGGTCACGGGACTACGATTCAACCATCGACGGCATCGTCCGCACCCAAGCCAGTCGCCTCCGCCAGCGGCTGGAGCAATACTTCAGAGAAGAGGGCGCAGACGAAGCGGTGCGGATTCTCATTCCCCGGGGCGGCTACGTGCCAGTCTTCGAACCTAGATCGGCTCTCAATCCGGTCCTACCAGAGATCGAGCCCGCAAGTCCGCTCGCCGGCGAGGCGGGCCGTGGACAGCCGGCGGAGCGGGCTTTCGCTTTCTACCTCGTGCCCTGGTCGCTTTGTGTGCTCCTTGCCGCGGTGGTGTTGGTGTTGGCTTTCCGCGATCGTCCTTTGGCTGTTCCAGCACACCCCTTATGGAGTCATATTTTTACCCCCAACCACCCAACATTGATGGTTCCGGCAGACTCCGGGTTAGTGATGTTCCACAATATGACGCGGCGGGACTTTGGACTGGACGAATACCTGCTCGGCAGTTACCGCAACGATCAGGGGACCAACCTTTATGACGGGGCCGAACCCTCCTTGAAGGATTGGCAGGCCAATCTCGGCAACCGGCGTTATACCTCCATGGTTGACCTGGAGGCAAGCCTGCGACTTGCACAATTGGCGCGAGGTTCCGCAAGCGAACTGCAGGTGCGCTACGCTCGAGACCTGCGGCCGAATGATCTCAAAGCAGGGAACGTTATCCTCATGGGTGCTTCGGAGTCGAACCCCTGGGTCGAACTTTTTGAACGCAATATGAACTTTGTTTTTGAAGATGATTACAAGAAGGGCGTTTTTACCGTCTTCAACCGGTCTCCTCGGCCCGGCGAACCTGCTCGCTGGGATTCGCTCTGGAACGATCCCCAGCGCAAGGTGTATGGTCTGGTGGCTTACTTGCCCAACCTCGCCGGGGATGGGAATGTGCTCATTCTTGAAGGGACTTCGATGTCTGGCACGGAAGGCGCCCGCGATTTCGCCATGGACGATTCGCAACTACTACCATTCCTGAAGCGTATTGCCCGCGCGGACGGCGTCATTCCGCACTTCGAAGTGCTGCTCGGCACGGAGAATATGAGCGCCAGCGCCGTGCGCAGTAACCTGCTCGCCTGGCGCACGAGTAACTGAGAGATAACCCCGTCCCGGTGCTCCAGGTCTCCTAAGGAAGAATCCGTAGAGTCTCGAACAAAAAGCTGTGGTGGGCTTCCCCCGGATTTCCTGTCGAGATTAGTGGCGTTGATTGAGATCATGCGGTTTCCTTTAAGGGAAACCGCATCCGCGGTCCTGGCGAGTTCGGTGAAGTAGGAAATCCGGGTCGCCCATCATTTTCGTCCCACGTACGCTGGTGCGAACGTGGGGCACCCGTCTGGATCCGTGGAGCCCGCCACGGGCTTGAGGGGGAGACCTGCGTTGGTGACGGGGATAGAGCCCAAAAGGGCGTGCGGCATGCGAGTAAAGGACTATTAAGGGTGGAAATACTGCCGTTCGCACTTCCGGGTACTCATACGTAACTACGTCTGCCGTTCTGGATCCGGTAGGATAGAACGCGATAGTTACAAATCTTAAGAGGCCATCAGGAGGAAGTACTGCGCGAGCGTCCACACCAGCCCTGCTCTGTGGATGCGTCTCTTGCCAGGCTTCCACAAAGACTTGCCTTCGCCATCCTGGTTGCTCTCTGTTGCTCTTCTCCGCTCATAGCCCAGCCGCGATCCAATCCTGCTTCCATGCAGAGCTTTCAAATCCCCAGTCACGGGGGGCTACTCAACGCATTCGTCTACGTTGCTGCGGGGGTAGGTCCGCATCCCGTAGTTGTCCTGCTCCATGGATTCCCCGGTAACGAGCGTAACCTCGATCTGGCCCAGGATATTCGCCGCGCAGGCTGGGATGTTCTTTACTTTGACTACCGCGGCTCCTGGGGTTCTCCCGGAGATTTCTCTTTCGCCCACGGCATCGAGGACACAGCAGCAGCAATCGATTATTTGCGTTCCCCCGCCATGGCCAGGATCCTGCGCCTGGACACGTCCCGCATCGTCCTTATAGGGCACAGCATGGGCGGCTTTATGGCCGTGCAAGATGCCGCTGCCGATCCAAGAATTCTCGGCATCGGTCTTATCTCCGCATCCGACATTGGCGGGCGGACTCCCCAAGCCTCAGACCAGGAACAATCCACCATCAAGATGCTGAGCGCCAGATACGAACAGTGGGGAATGGCGCCGATGAGCGGCTGCACGCCCGACGCGCTGGCTCATGAAACCCTGGCCAACGCTGCCCAGTGGAGCTTCATGGCCAAGGTCAATTCACTCAAAAGCCGGCCGATGCTTATCGTCACTTCCGATGACGCGTACGCCCGGGGAGATCAGGCGTTCGCGGGCGCACTCCGTCGCGCGGGAAACACCCGCGTGTCCACACTCCATCTGCCTACGGACCACGCCTACTCAGATCAGCGCGGTCCTCTCTCCAGCACCGTCCTCAGATGGCTGGCCACGATCGCAGAACCGGAATGAGCTATCGGGTAGCGGCGTGGGGATGATGGTGGTGATGATGGTGATGATGACGCGACGAAGCAAATGCTGAAGTCGAAATCAAGAAAACCAGGGTAAACAACACAGCCTTTTTCATTCCCGAATCATAACAACAACGGCCGCGAATTGGTTGGAGTTGGCTGCCACTTTCGGGTTAAAACGGTTTCAGAATGAACCCGCCTGGTCATGAGAATTCCTCCCCCGGCGCTGGGTGCGGAAGAAGAAGACCAGGGTGATCAGCAAATAAACGAAATAGAGATACGGCAGCCAGGAATAGGGCGCCGCAGGGACGGGATAGAGGGTTCCTGCCAGCGTCATCACCATCGAAACGCCGCCCAGAATCGCTGTTCCTAAAAGAGCCATCGACAGCGCGCCCTGTCTTTTCAGCTGCAGCGGCAGGGCAATGCAGGTGAGTCCATAGATGGTGATAAACCCGTACACCGCAAACGAGCCCAGCCAACCGTAAATGTCTGCTCCCGAATAGCCAAGCGTGGTGAGCACAAGCGGTGGGACCACGACTACCACCGTGGTGAGCACCACGGCGAGATGCGGGGTGTCGTTCCGCCGATGGGTTTTGCAAAAGTAGTTTGGCACCAGACGGTTATGGGCCATGAGCAGCAGAATGCGCGCAGCCGCCGTGATGCAGGCGAGGATGCAGGCAAACATGCTGACCATAGCGCCGGCGTCAATCAAAATACCAAGTACAGGCATCGAAGCCTGATCGGCCAGCACGTGCATCGGAGCATCCGCCTTATCCAAGGCCAGGCCAGCGTGACGAAAGCCGAGCACTTCCGCGTAGGCGGCGAGGATGAAGAACGCGCCCGCTCCCAGCGCGCATTGCAGAACTGCACGAGGAATGGTGCGCAGCGGTTCTTTCGCTTCGTGCCCCAGCGCCGTCGCACTCTCAAAGCCAACAAAGCTGAAGATCGCGAGAACCAGGCCGAGCCGGATGCCCGGGATCGAACTGCCCTGCAACCGCACTTGCGGCCAATCGAGGTGCAATCCGTTCTTCCATAAAACCAGCAGTAGCACCAACACGATGCAGGCGACGGATGCGCCTTCAAGCCAGAGCATGGCGCGCGCCGAGAGCTTCACATCGCGGTAAGCCATGGTTGCGGCTCCGAGAACACTGATCAAAACCAGCAGAAACGGCGGCGCCACATGGCCGGTAAACGCCTTCAACAGGACATTCGCATACTGCACGAACCCCCCGCCTATCGACGCGCCAGTCGCCACATAGCCCAGAAGCAGGGCCCAGGCTGCAATGCTTGCAACCACCGGAGGCAGCGAGTCAGTGGCATAGCTATACAGGGAGCCTGGGGAGGCGGAACGGCGTCCCAGGGCTCCAATCAGCAGAGCAATCAGCGTCACCTGTACTGTGGCCAGTGCATACGCCGCCCAGGTGCCATTACCGGCCAGGGCAAAAACCAGGGGGATGGTCAGCACAGGGGAGGTAGTCGGCGCGATGGCGGCGACCGACTGGGCCAGCGTCTCCCAGGGCGTCAGAATGTTGTGGCGCAGACCATATTCCACCCGGCCGGCGGGAGCTTCCGATGCAAAGACAGCTGTGGTCTCGGGCGGCAGTTGTGCGTCTCCAGAAAACTGGTTCAAGGTAACTAAGTTTGCAAGCGACGAACGAGGTGGGGCCTGGGGTGGTGTCAATAGTTTGCGGGGAAGGCCAAGGGGAAGTCAAAGGATTTATCCACCATGTAAAGTGGGCATGGAGGGGAGGTAAGGTGGCCATTCAACTCGTTCAGCAGGCGCTGAGGCTCTACGATCTTCCCCGCAATGTGACGGTTGCACTCATTAGCCTTTCGGAAAATGAGATCTACAAAGTAGAAGCTCCCTCCGGCACAAAATGGGCTTTGCGTCTCCAGCGCCCGGGATATCAGTCAAAAAACTCGCTCGCATCCGAGATTGCCTGGCTATTGGCGCTGCGCAAAGGCGGAGTGGTCACCACTCCGGTTCCGGTAGCCGGCCTTAACGGAGAATGGATCCAGGTCGCCGGTCAACGAAACCTGGTCCTTTTTGCATGGGAAAACGGCCGCCAACCCGAGATCGAGATGGACTTGCGCCAATGTTTCAAGACCCTGGGAGCGGTGACTGCGCAGCTGCATACGCATAGCAGAACATGGCAACGCCCCGACGGCTTTGAGCGGTTCACCTGGGATTTCGAGGCGGCGGGCGGGGAGGCTCCGCGTTGGGGCCATTGGCGCGATGGACTGGGCATGAATGCAACCCGCCTCGATCTCTTTGGCCAGGCTGCGGCCTTGGTCCAGGAACGCCTGGCGGGTTACGGTACGGGCCCCGACCGCTTCGGCCTGGCCCACTGCGATCTGCGTCTGTCGAATCTGCTCCTGCACCAGCGGCAATTGAAGGTAATTGACTTCGATGACTGCGGCTTCAGTTGGTACATATACGACGCAGCTGCGTCGCTGTCCTTTTACGAGCACTTACCCCAGGTGTCGTGCCTGATCCAGCACTGGCTCGATGGCTATCGAACCGTGTCCGCATTAGGAAAGGCCGAGGAAGAAGAGATTCCGACCTTCCTCATGCTGCGCCGCTTGCTGCTGATAGCCTGGGTCGGGTCCCATTCTGAGACCGGCCTGGCCCAATCGCTGGGTGTTGCTTACACCCAGCAGACGGATGCTCTCTGCTCCGCCTATCTGCGGCGCTTCGGATGAGGTCAGTCGAAACGCACCATGATCTTCGAAAACCCGCTGGGATTTTCGCTCCACGCTTTCAGCATGGCCGGCGCCTGCTCCAGCGGAACGATCGCGCTCACCGCTTCGTCGACGGGGAAGCGGTGCTCCTCGAGCAGGTGAATCACTTCACGAAAGTCTTCGGGAAGGGCATTGCGTGAGCCCAGAATGTCCAGCTCTTTTTGCACGAAGAGCTTGGTTTCGTAGGCCACTGGCTCTTTGGCATAGCCGATGTACACCACCCTTCCGGTAAACGCCACCTCGTCTACGGCGCTACGAAAAGTTTGCGGCAGCCCGATGGCTTCGATCATCACATCGGGCCCCCGGCCTTCGGTAAGTTCAAGCAGTCGTTGGTGGAGCGGTTCCTTGCTGGTGTTGATCGCGTCCGTCGCTCCGGCGCGCAGAGCCAGGGTTAGTTTTTGATCGTCCAGATCGACGGCGATGGTCTTAGCCCCGCGGAAGCCGCAAGCGGCAATGGCCCCGAGGCCTACTCCCCCACATCCAAAAATCGCGACTGCATCCTCGGCGGTGACACGTCCTCTGCCCACCGCGTGGAAGCCAACCGTCAACGGTTCGACCAGGCAGAGTTCTTTGATGCTCAGCCGTGCGGGATAGAGTTTCGCCGCCGGCACAGCAATGTATTCCGTCATGGCGCCGTTGCGTTGCACGCCCAGCGTCTCGTTGAATTGGCAAGCATTGGGACGGTCGCGCAGGCAAGCCGGGCAGCGCCCGCAGCCGAAGTAGGGCGAAAGTGTCACGTCCATGCCCGCGGCCAGTTCCGGATGGGCCTTACTTGGTTCGGCAATCGTCGCTGCTACTTCATGACCGGGGATTCGAGGAAACGTGATCAGCGGATTCTTGCCGCGAAACGAACTCAGGTCGGTTCCGCAAAGGCCAATCATGCGCACCTTCAGCAGTACGTCGTCATTGGTAGCAACTGCATCCGCCACTGTTTCAATGGCCACATCGCCCGGTTCTCTCATCACCAATGCTTTCATGCATGTCCTCACTTCTGGTCTCGACGCGGAAAGTATCAGGGCACGACTTTAGAGGCTGCGGAAAAAGTCGGTTTCTCGCAGAATCCTAGCCCTCAGCGGCTAAAGCCGTAATGATTCTAGATAGGTTATGTACGGCCTAAAGGCCGTACCCTTCAAAAACTCGGTTTTTCCGCAGCCTCTTTAGTCGGGCCGTTGATGCCGAACAAACATCCGGGCTTTAGAGGGTGTGTGAGAACCCGCAAAAGAAACCGCAGGTCCCTCCACTACGCTCCCCCGGATTTCCTGTCGAGACCCGTGGTGTTGATCAATTGCATGCGGCTCTCTCTCTACGGAGAGCCGCACACGTGGTCGTAGCTAGCGGTGCGAAGTAGGAAATCCGGGTCCGCTCCGGTCGGGATGACAATTATGTTGTGCCCGTGACAGCTTTAGCGAGAGATACTTGAACCCCGCATTAGAATTGTCATCCCGACCGGAGCGAAGCGTAGTGGAGGGACCTGCGGTTTCTTTTGCGTGGTTCTCACACACCCTCTAAAGCCCCTGGGCTTTGCCTCTTTCCCGCAACCAACCGGCTTTGCCGACCCACGCGACATGGGAATACTCTGCCCTCACCTTACTCCTGATTCTCAGGCCTGCCCGACGGCCAGGAATAATTGAACACCGGGGCCAGGATGCTTTCAACCTGAGCCAGCAGCGCCTTATCGGGTCCATCTTGCAACAGCTCCAGGCTTGTCTCCACTTGGCGCGTGGTGGCGATGCCGATCAGGGTGCTCGACACGAAGGGATGGCGCAGAGCGAAACGCAAAGCCAACTCAGAAATATTCCCTCCCTGCTCGCGGCAAAATGCCGCAGCCTTTCTGCCCGCTTCACGCACCTGAGGCGGCGCGGGGTGCCAATCGGGCGGCCCCTGTTCCGTCAGCAGGCCCATGCACAAAGCGGACGCATTGATCAGCCCGATACCACGCTCCCGCGCGAACTCGGTCAAAACGCCATCCATCTCAGTGTTCAGAAGGTTGTAGTGGCAATAGCTAAGAATGCTGTCGACCGGTACGGCCTCGGCAATGCGGCGCAGCAGCTTGGGCGGATATCCCGTGATGCCGATGTAACGAGCCTTGCCTTGTTGCTGCAACTGTCGCAAGGCGGGCACGGTCTCATGGATAATCTGTTGCACGTCCCCAAACTCGACATCATGAGCCTGAAACAGATCGATGTAATCAGTCTGTAACCGGCGCAGTGACTCATCCAGGCTGGCGATCACGCGCTTGGCAGAAAAGTCGAACTCGTCCAATCCGTATCGCCCGCACTTAGTCGCGACGATGGCACGGTCACGCCGGCCGACCAGCGCCTCTCCCAGCCGGGTCTCTGCCAGAGTGATTCCATAATAGGGTGATGAATCGAAGAAGGTGATGCCGCTGTCCACCGCCTGGTGAACAGCCCTTGTCCCTTCCGCGGGATCAATGTTGCCATAGGCATTGCCTAACGTCGCGGTGCCAAAGCCAATCGCGGAAAGGGTAAGATCTGTGCTGCCAAGCTTCCTCGAGTCCATCGTTATTGGTTGACTCCGCTGGCCAGAAAGCCTCCATCAACCACCACGATCTCACCCGACACAAACGACGCCGCATCCGAAGCCAGGAACACAGCGGCGCCCACCAGTTCTTCCGTCTTACCAAAGCGGCCAATGGGCGTGCGCATCTTGAACTCCCGTCCACGCTCCGTGCTGTCCAGCAGATTCGCGTTCAGGTCGGTACGGAACACGCCCGGTGCAATGGCGTTCACCAGCACCCCCTGGCGGGACCATTCCACTGCCAGTACTTTCGTAAGCGCGCCCACGGCCGCCTTGCTCGCGGAGTAGGCGGCAACCTCGAACAGGCCCACGTAGGTGGAGAGCGACGCAATATTGACAATGCGTCCGTAGCCCCGGCTGAGCATGGGTTTGCCGAAAACCTGGCAGCCTCTCATCGTCCCCGTCAGGTTGACATCGATGATCCGATTCCAATCTTCCTCGGGAAAATCGATGGTGGGCGCCCGCTTGGTGATTCCGGCGCAGTTGACCAGGATGTCTACTTTGCCAAACACTTTCAGGACTTCATCGCGCAAAGCTTCCAAGCTGGCGCGATCCTGCACATCCGAGGTGCGGCGCAATGTTTTACGGCCTTTGGCTTCAATTTGAGCGGCGGTCTGTTCCACCTGTTCCGCTCTTCGCGCAGAGGCGACCACATCCGCGCCTGACTCCGCGAGGCCAAGCGAGAGAGCATGGCCGATACCCGTGGTACCGCCGATGACAACCGCGGTCTTGCCTTGCAAATCAAAAATGGAAGCACTCATGAGGGGATGGTTCTTTCAGCGGAGATTCGTATTGGCTCGTTTGACCGTGTTTAAAGTAAACGCTACAGTGAGTCTATATCCACGGCAGATTGCCGGCGAAAAGAAATGGCTGCCGAAAGAATTCTCCAAAAAATCTTAAAAATCGACCCCAAAGATAACGTCTTGGTGGCCTTGACCGAGCTACCCGCAGGGGAACCCATCACCTTCGCTGCGGAGCAGTATATTCCGCCGTCTACTATACCCGCCAAGCATAAGTTTGCCATCCGCGACCTTGGCGTTGGAGAGGAAGTGATCATGTATGGCGGAGTGGTCGGGCTGGTCCGCCAACCGATCCCCCGCGGCGGCCTGCTGAGCACTCGCAATGTGCAACATGATGCTTCCGGCTTTGGCCCCAAGGTGGGCGAGTACACCTGGTCTGCACCCGATGTTGCGGGTTGGTCTTCACGCACGTTTGATGGTTACCATCGTGCGGATGGCCAGGTCGGCACGCGCAATTACTGGCTGGTGATCCCGCTGGTTTTTTGCGAAAACCGCAATGTCGAAGCACTGCGCGACGCGTTTGAGGAGGAGCTTGGTTATGGCCGGCCAAAGCTCTACCGGCAACAAGTGCGGCAATTGATCGCCCAGCATCATCAGGGTCCGCGAGCTGCCGAGGGTGATGATTTCAGCCGCCCCGACCGCGTGTTTCCCAATGTGGACGGGGTCAGGTTCCTGCTGCACCAGGGCGGATGCGGCGGCACCCGGCAGGACTCAAAGGCGCTTTGCGGGCTGCTCGCCGGCTATATTCATCATCCCAACGTCGCCGGCGCGACGGTACTGAGTCTGGGTTGCCAGAATGCTCAGCCCTCCATCCTCATGGATGCCCTGCACGAACGGGACCCAGGTCTTCACAAGCCGGTCCTGATGTACGAGCAGCAGCAGTCCGGCACCGAATCGGCCATGCTTTCCGACGCCATTCGGGCCACCTTCGAAGGCCTGGTCGAAGCCAATCGCCTCACCCGCAAACCCGCTCCTCTTAGCCAGCTCACGGTGGCTTTGAAGTGCGGAGGCTCAGACGGATTTTCCGGTATCTCGGCCAATCCCGCGCTGGGCCATGTCTCCGACATGCTGGCCGCGTTGGGGGCAAAGTCTATCCTGTCGGAGTTTCCCGAGCTCTGCGGCATGGAGCAGAGCCTTATCAACCGCTGCGTGGATGCGGCTCAAGCCGACCGCTTCATCCAGCTCATGCGTGATTACGCGGCCCGCGCCAAGGCAGTCCATTCCGGATTTGAGATGAATCCCTCACCCGGAAACATCAAAGACGGGCTGATTACCGATGCCATGAAGTCTGCAGGGGCAGCCCGGAAGGGCGGCACGTCGCCTGTCTGTGCGGTTCTCGACTATCCCGAGTATGACGACACGCCAGGTTTGGCTTTGCTGTGCACCCCAGGCAACGATGTTGAGTGTGTTACGGCACAGGTAGGTGCGGGCGCCAATGTAGTCCTTTTCACTACCGGCCTGGGAACCCCTACTGGGAATCCAGTAGCTCCGGTGATCAAAGTTTCCACCAACTCGAGCCTTGCCGAACGCATGTCAGACATCATCGATATCGACACTGGTGCGGTCATCCGCGGCGAGACCACCATTGAAAGGGTGGGCGAGTCCATTCTTGACCTGATCATTCAAGTGGCTGGTGGAAAGGTACGAACCAGGGCCGAACAGCTCGATCAGAACGACTTCATTCCCTGGAAGCGCGGCGTCTCCCTTTAGCTTCCGGACGGCCAGCCATGATTTACTCTGGTGGCGTGCTCAAGACAGGCATCCTCAATCCCGCCATCAACTCACTTCTGAGCCGCATCCGGCACACCAACACTCTGGTCATCGCCGACCGGGGATTTCCGTTTTGGCCGCAAATCGAAACCATAGACATTTCGCTCATCGATGACATCCCTCGGGTTCTGGACGTGGTGCAGGCTCTCAGGACGAATTTCGTCGTGGCGCAATTCTTTATGGCCGAAGAATTTCTCCAGGTAAACTCGGCCGAAACCAAAGCTGCGTTTGCCAGCACGCTCGAAGGCGTGCCCGCGATCTACGAACCGCATGTCCTCTTTAAAAAACGAGTGCCCAACGCAATTGGCCTGATTCGAACCGCCGACACCATATCCTATGCAAACCTGATCCTGGAATCGGGCTGATATCGTCGCCGGCGATATCGCAGGTCCTCCCCCTCAAGCCGCATCGGGTCCCACAGATCCACACGGGTGCCCCACGTTCGCCTCAGCGTACGTGGGCCGAAAACGATGGGGAAGCCCCACCACAGCCTTTACTTGCGGACTCAATCCGTTGTCAGCTCGACAGAAGCTTAGCGCAGTGGAGTGATGTCGGTGTGGATGCTCTTGCTCGGAAATGTTTTTCGACGCGGAGCGTAACCGGATTTCATGCTGAGAAGAAAAAACCCGTTACGGGAAAGAGGAAAAGACAGACCTTTGAGGGGCTTCGCCCCGTCTTTATTAACCCACGTACGCTGGTGCGAACATGGGGCACCCGTTCAGAGTTGGTGTGAGTGAAAGAGTGGTTTCCCAGGAAACTTCTTTTCATCCCCTGTGAGCCGGCAAAGCCGGCGGGAAACGACTCGAAGGTAGCAGATGATCACGCAGGCTTCCGTGCCAAAGCGCGGCGCAAAACCAGTTCCAGCGCCTGCTTCTGCTGTTCGTACTCTGAGTCGGAAAGACGTCCTTGGAGGTGGTCCGTTTCCAGGGCGAACAGTTCATCCTTCAGGGCAGCCAGCACCCCGCCCGCTGAGGGGACTGCAACCGCAGCTGTGACCGATCCGTCCGCGGGACGGCGCAGCATAAAGCCCGCACCCACCGCGAATACCAACGTAAGCGCCCCGATGATAAACCACTTGTACTTGGCCAGAGGATCCGGAGTGTCAATCGGCACCCCCAACCCGCCCCCGGGACGCGTGTCGGTCGCCTGCGCATTCGCATTCGCAGCCGAGCCTGAGCTGTCATTGTTCTGGCTATCCGCCGTCTGCGTTTCGCGGGGCATGGCGCCTGATCCGGAAACAGTGAAAGCAAATGGCCGGGAGGGGGTGGCGTTTCGGGCGAGGAAGGTCAGTGCCCCAGGGGTCTCGTTCAGAGATTCGAAACTTACCCCTCCCGCCGGCTTGAAGCTCATGCTCTTAGGCATCATCACCACAAAGCTGTCGGTCGGATTGGCAAACCGCTGGTCGAATGCGAGGCTGCCGGAATAAGCCAGGTGATAACTAAGCTGAAACTGCGTCACCCCGGGCCGCAGAGGAAAAAGGAAAGCATACTCGCCCTTCTCTTTCAGTGGCACGGGAGAGGACTGCACCGGCATTCCGCCAGGGGCCATCGCAGCCGAGCCTTCGATCTGTGCATCGGGCGGCAAATAGAATTCGTAGGAACGGCTGCTGAACTGCGTGCGCGGCGGGTTGGAGTCGTTCTTGATAAAGAAGCTCTGCGTCACCCGAAGACCTTGCCCATCCGTCTCCACACGCATCACGTTGGCCACGGTATTCACTCCCTGGACCACAGCCGCGACATCATAGACCTGCGCATTCACGTTAGGCGTATTGGGCGGCGCCGGTTGAAAATATGCGGCGCCCTGGTGATCAATGCGAATCAGGTGCATCCCTGGGTCGGGTGCATCGATGGAGAAGTGGCCTTGGGCGTCCGTGGTGCTCTTGGCAATCTCCTGCATGCGCTGGTCGAGTGAAATTAGCGTGACGGTGTCTCCAGCCGCTGGAGTGTGCGTAGTACCGTTGGTGACGGTACCCGTAATCGTGGCCGCGGAAGCCCCGCTGGCCAAAGCCAACAAAGCGCAGAGCGCGCTCAATCTCAATCTCATTCTCATCTTTCTACAGCCGTTGGTGTTGGCCCGGACTTTAGTCCGGGGGAGCGGTCCCGAATCTTTCCGTAGCCTCTTTCAGCCCCTCACAGACCCTGCAGTATGCAACTCCAACTGCTCAATTTCTCCCAGCACGGCTGCTGTTTCATTCTCCAAACCCGCGCGCTGGGCCGCATAATCTTCCGCCGTATACTTGCCCGCACTGTACTCGAAATTCAAATCCCGAAGATTGTCATACAACACATCTTTCTGTTCGCGCAGAAAATCAAGCCGCGTCTTGGGAATCTGCTTCGCCGTATGCCGCTGGGGATAGAAGACGAAGGCAAAGATCGCGAGCAAGAGAACGCCGCAGGCAATCGTGCTCATATTTGTGTCTCCCGGCGTATGCGGTCGCGGGTGGCTGCAAAGGCGGCCGTATCCGGCACCGCGGGCATGGGCACCGTGCGCAACTTCCAGTTGCGCACAATCAGCAAAACCCCCGCGATGCCCAAAAAGAGCATGAGCGGCGGCATGATCCAGGCCAGGTGATTGAATCGCGTGAATCGCGGCGCTGCCAGCACCACCGGCCCATACTGCTCCTGGAACTGGTGGAAGATATCGTTGTCGCTTTCTCCCTTGGCGATGCTGGCCGCCAGTTGTACGCGCATGCCGTCGGAATCCGGACAGCCCACATGATTGCATTCGCCCAGCAGCTGATTGCAGCCGCAAACGCACATCATTTCGTGGCTGTCCTTGTCAAAGCGGGCAGAGGAATCGGTAGCGCCCGCAGTCACCGCGATCAGAATACCCAGCAGCGCAAGCTGCGATCCACGAAGGAGAAAATTACGCCTGATCAATCTCTACTCCCGCCGGCGATCGCAACTTCGGGCTCATGCTCTATCCGCGGCTCTGGCCTCCCGCTACGCTGCGCAGCCAACGCCGCGCTCAGATTGGGCGCCAACGCCACCAGGGTGCCGATGGCTACGATCACCACCCCGATCCAGATCCAGGCCATCAGCGGGTTGAGGAAGACCTTGATAATCGGCAAGCCGCTGTCGGGATTCTTGCCCGCATAGATAACGTATAAGTCCCAGGCCAGCGTGGAGTGATTCGCAACCATGGTGGATGGTTGTTGCGAAGCCACGTAAAACCGCTTCTCCGGAGCCAGCTGGGTGATCTTCTTATTGCCGCGATAAACGTCGAGCAGGGCGAACTCGGTGTCGTAGTTCAAATTCGAGTCCTGGGTAAAACTCGCACACACCAGTTTGTAGGGCCCGATGGTCATGCTCTGGCCATTGTTCATTTCCTGCTCATGGCTTTGATTGAAGGCGCCACCGGCGATGCCGATGAAGATCACCACCACACCGAAGTGCACCAGGTACCCGCCATAACGGCGCGTGTTGCGCCGTGTGAGTTGCACCATGGAGGCGAAAAGATTCTTGCCCGTGTGCCTGCGGATGACGTTGGCCCCGCGCAAAAACTCCGAAGAAATAGCGGTGACCACCCCGGCGCCGAGAGAAAAGGCAACCAGCGAATAAAACGTTGCCTGATCGCTCCAGGGGCGAAGTCCAGCCGCGATCAGCACCACCGCCGTGGTCACAATCGCCGCGCCGGGCAGGATAAAGTTACTCCGGATGCTTTTGAACGACGCGCTCCGCCAGGCCAACAGCGGGCCAATGCCGGTCAGAAAGAGAAGGAACAGGCCGATCGGAAGCGCGACGCGATTAAAGAAAGGTGCGCCGACGGTAACCTTATTGCCTTGTGCATACTCCGAAATGATGGGGAACAGAGTGCCCCACAGGATGGTGAAGCAGGCGGCCAGCAGCACCAGGTTATTGAAGAGGAAGCTCGACTCGCGCGAAACCAGCGATTCCAGCTTGTGCTCCGACTTGAGATGGTCGCGCTGCTTCAGGAAGGTGAAGAGGCAGACAGACAGCACAATCACCAGGAAAGCGGTGAACCAGCTTCCGATCGAGGACTGGGCGAAGGCATGTACAGAACTAACCAGGCCGGAGCGGGTCAGGTCGGTGCCCAGGATGCAAAGCAGGAAGGTGCTGAAGATCAGCCACACGTTCCAGTTCTTCATCATGCCGCGCTTTTCCTGCATCATGACCGAGTGCAGGAAAGCGGTTCCGGTAAGCCACGGCATCAGCGAGGCATTCTCCACCGGGTCCCAGCCCCAGTATCCGCCCCACCCCAGCACGGAGTAAGCCCAGTGCGCGCCGAGGAAGATACCGCAGGTCAAAAACAGCCACGTCACCATGGTCCAGCGGCGGGTAATGTGGATCCACTTTTCTCCCGGGTAGCGCATCATCAACGCGCCCAGGGCAAAGGCGAAGGGCACACTGAAGCCCACGTAACCCAGGTAAAGCATGGGCGGATGGATCACCATCTCCGGATACTGCAGCAGCGGATTGAGCCCGAACCCATCGGCCGGCGTCTGGCCCTGCACCAGGGCAAACGGAGGCGCAGCAAAGTTAAGCAAGAGCAGAAAGAAGATCTGGATGCCGGCCAGGATGGTCGATGCGTAGGCGGTGAGGGTGACATCGACCTTATGCCGCAAGCGAAGCACGAACCCATAGGCGGTCAACAACCATGCCCACAGCAGCAGCGAACCCTCCTGACCGGACCAGAGGGCGGCGAACTTGTAGGGTCCGGGAAGAGCGCGGTTGGAGTGATGCAGGATGTAGGAGACGGAGAAGTCGTTCGCGAATGCGGTATAGACGAGGGCAAAGGCCGCGCAAGTGACGGCAAAAAAGCTGCCGATCCCGGCCCGGCGCGCAGTTTCAGCCAGTCTGTCGGGGGCCATTCGGCCGTGCGACCCGGTGGCCAGTTGCCGCAGCGCGACTCCGCCGGCCAGCAGCGTATAGCCGCTCAGAACAAGAGCGAGCAGAAGAGAAAAGCTTCCAAATTCCGGCATGAGAGGGTAACAAACCCTTCCAGATTGTCGCAGAGGGGGACGGGGAACGGCAATGGTGGCTCCAATGTGACGTTTGACGAGCAGAAGCAGTAGCCATGGAAAGTGCGCTAGTGTAGTGCGTCACTCAGATCGTCATTTATTCGAAGTGCGTTTTCCCCTTCATTTTCGAGCTCGGACAGGCTGGGGAAAACTCGGGACCGGGCGGGAAAGGACGTACCTCAGGGGCTAAACAGGCTGCGGAAAAAGTCCGGCTTCGAGCGAAAGCGTAGCCCTCAGCGGCTAAAGCCGTACCGATGGTGGATTGGTTACGTACGGCCTAAAGGCCGTACCCTTCAAAAACGGCCTAAAGGCCGTACCTTCAAAAACGGCCTAAAGGCCGTACCCTTCAAAAACTTTGGGTTTTTCCGGAGCCTCGCAAGCCCTGCGGCATTCTTGAGACTCCTCGGCAGGTCCTGCCGTCGAAGCACAACCTAGGCGGAGCGGCGCATACACTCCCCGAGCATTTCCTGCACCAGGTTGATGAGGCTCTGAGGATCAAACGGCTTGAGCCGGAAGGCAACGGCAAGCCCCTCATAGGCGGACTCCGCTTCCGGCAGCCCGCTCAGCACCACCACCGGAACCGTGAAACCGCGCCGCCGCAACTCCGCGACAAACTGCGTACCGCTCATGACCGGCATGAGATGGTCGGTAATGATCAAACCGATGCCCTGCGCAGTTTCCGCGTCATTCAGTAATTCCAGCGCCTGCTGACCTTGCAGAGCTATGTAGACTTCCCGGCCACACCCCTCCAGAATTGCCCGGCGGGTGGCCGACTGAATATGGTTATCATCCACCAGCAATATGCGCGCACTCATTCCCAATGGCCCGGTACCCTCTCGACAACAAACGATGGATGAGTGGATGAACACCCGATGAAAACGGTTGCACGCTCAGAAGAAGTTTTCTACCCGCCGTTACCTGTCTCGATATCCCTATACGGGACCGAAATGGAAGTGCAACTCCTGCACACTGGCAATGGGATTACCGTCCTTGGTTGCCGGGCGAAACGTCCAGGTCCTAAGGGTGCCAATCACGCTCGATTCTATGCCGTACCCCAGCGTATGCAGAACCGCCAGGTCGGCGACTCTACCGCTGGGATCGATAGTCACATCCACCACTACATCGCCCTGGATGCCATGGGGCAGGACCGAGAGATCGGGTGCCGGGCTGGGGGAGAACGTCGTAAGCGCAATCTGGATGGAGCCCGAACCCCAGGAGTCGGACCCGCTACTGGAATCCGGACTAGCCGATGCCGGCGAGGAAACATTGGGTGAGGGCGCAGCCTCCGTCACCGTAAGGTGCGGCAACGGCGGTAAATGGATGGGGGCGGGTGCGGTCGTTGAGGCCACAACCGTGGGTCCCGATACCCGCCGCGGCGGTATCCTGGTTTGCGGATGAGATGCCGGGGCGGGCGCCCGGCCGGGCATATAGGTCAGTTCCACCCGCGTGCCCAGTTCCGTACCCGGCAAACTGAAAACATGCACCGGATGCAGCCGCTCGAAGAAGAGAAACAACGCGATCGCCGCCACGTGCGCGCCAACGGACAGCGCCCCGGACCCAGCGAAACTGCGCCGAACTGGAAGCGGAGAAAACATACCCTTGTCATTATCATTTTACCCGTGTCAGTCGTGCCTAGACAGCGGGTCGGGCATAGTAACGATGGTTACCCCACCCTGCGCGTCACGCTCCAGCACCGGAGCGTAGATCCCCAGCAACTTGCGCGTCCACCAGTCGCCGGTCGCATGCTTCTGCTCCATCGACGTAAACCAGTACTGCCACAGAACCGCCCGTACCTGCAGTGGAGGCGAGCCGGGAAAAGGATTACCGGCAAACAGGGCCAGAACGTCAGGGTCGTTGGTCAACAGACGCTCCTCGGTGCGCGGAACCAGGGGGTTCTGTTGCCAGGGGCCAAGCGAGGCGAACCACAGGTTCCACTCAAAGCGCGGCTGATAAGGCGCATAGATACCTGGCGCCCGGTCCAGCGCCTGGGGCTTGAAGCGGAACGGATAAGCAATCCACACCCGGCCGTCGCGCGAGCCCTGAAATTCGATCTCATAACGGCCCCGCGTCATCACTGCAAACAGACCGTACTGGTTGGCGATGCGAAAAGGCTCGAGCATCGTCACCGGCTGCATGGGCAGCGGCAATCGCCCCAAGACCATGGTGAACAGTTCCACCGTGGTCACGTAGCCCACCAGGGTCAGCAGCACGGCACTGACGGCTATACCCAGACGAGCGAACCAAAGCGGCGGTTTTTTCGTGTTCGGTGGTGGAGTTAGCTTGACCCACCGGCTGAAGAACTGGTCATCCAGCAGTAAAAATCCCAGGGCCAGAACCAGGTAATTGAGGAAGGTGTAGTTGGCGGTTAAGATCACCCCAATCTGCCACGGCGTCACAATAAAAAAGCACACCAGGCGCCAGCGGCGGGGAAGCAACAGCATCCAGACGATGACCAGCTCCAGTGCCAGCGTCGAGAAGGCAGTCGCCCAGTGGAACCAGTGCGGCAAGTGCTGGATATACCATCCCACCCAGGTGGGCAGGGGGCCGTTCTGGTAGTACTCGTCCATCGCCGTCAGATGGCGCCACTCTTCATCGCCGCTCAACAGCTTCACCAGGCCCGATTCGAAATAGATGCGGAACCATTCCCACTGCAACAGCAACAGGCTGGCGCGCGAAGGCGGGTGCTGAGCGCCCAGCCCCGGCCGCCAACCAGGTGGGGAAAAAAACAGGGCCAAAAATCCTGCTTCCAACAACATGCCGTCCGACTGATAGCCGGAAAAATCCTGCGCCGCGCTGACGAAGGAAAGAAAGCAGAGAAAACAGATCAGCAGCATGGCCCGAGGCCAGTAGTTGAACGTTAGCAAGAGCGAAGCAGCCAGGCCTGCCCAGCACATCGCCATGAGCGTGTGCGAGCCGCTGGCCAGCCAAAGCAGGGTGGGAGCGAACCACAGACGCGTCCCCGGTCCGTAGGACTGAGCGACCGCCTCGAGGTATCGTCCCGCAGGCAGGATCCCGGCTGGGCCCATGAGCCCGCGGATCTGAAACAGAAGAGAAATGAAAGCGGAGCAGTAAATCAGCCCCAGCGCGCGCAACACAATCCAGCGCGGTATCAGCCGGTCCGCCGCGCCCTGCTCGGAGCTGAACAGGGCCTCAAGCTTTCCCATGCCCCAAATATAAGCAATTCGGGCGTCCCGCACGATCTGGGATGCAAATAAGAAGGCGCACCTAAAAATGGGTGCGCCTTCCGTTTCAGGTGCACTTTCCAGCACCTTTCCCCGTAGGGAGAACGTCGATTTCCAAGTCTGATTAGCTGCCCTGGTGAACCACAACCTTCTTGTGTTGGGGCTTTGGTTTAGGCGTGACCGGTGCCGCTGCAGCCGCCGCCACCTGCGTGTCCGCAGTGGCCAGTGGAGCGGCCGCCGCAGGTGCTGCTGCGGGTGCGACGGCCGGAGGAGCCGGCGCAGGCGCGGACGCTACCGCCGCAGCGGGCGCTACCGCGGGCGCGGGTGCAACAGCAGGGATTGGAGCAGACGCTACGGCCGGTGTGCTGCTCGGTTGTGCGGCCGTGGTCGCGGCGTTTTGTGTTGCCACAGCCTTTTTACGCCTGCTCTTCGACTTGACTGCCGGAGCGGCCGGAGCTACCGGTGCGGTACCGGCTACCAGCCACGTGCGTGCAGCCTGTATCACCAGGTCGTTATTCTCCTGGGGCATCGAGCTGCCGCCCACCGAGACAATCTGATCGGGTGTGAAGCCATCAGGGTAAGACTTGCCGCTACGATCGGCGTCAATGGCGGTGGTGAGGTAGAGTTCGGCGCCGTCGTCCAACTTAAAGGGCTGCACGGCAGTAGATTTGCCGGCTGTGTGCGTGCCGAAAAAGCGTGTATCCGGACGGCCGTGGAAAGCAATAGTGATGGCTTCGGCGGAGCTTGCCGTACTGCTGTCCACCAGAACCGCCACTGGGGCAGGCGCCGGAGTCCGCAGCGCCGGTTCTTCGTCTAACGCGAGCGAAACGGTTTCCACACCACCCGGATTGCGGGTCCCGGTCTTGCCATCCTGGTAAAACCAGGTGACGTTGCCATCGGCAGCAACGAAGGAGCCCGCCGGGCCATCGCCCAGGATCGGTCCGATGCCAGTCAGCATGGGCCACATATTGCCGCCGGTGTTGCCGCGCAGGTCGATGATCCAGCCCTTGGGATCTTGGGCCGCAATATCGGTCAGAATGCGGCGGACATCCGCGGCGTAAAGCAGCAGGCCGTCGTTATCCTTGGCGGAACAACGGGGAAGCACGACATAGCCAAAATTCCTGCCTTGCGCAGTGATGACGTGACCTTCCGGCAGACGGCGGCTGGCGAAGGCAGTGGGAATGGAGTTATCCACCCGCGCACGGCCCGGCGCATTGGTCAACGCTTCTTTCTCCGCCTGTTGCAGCAGGGCGATTTGATCGGGATAAAGGCCGGGGGGCAGGCGGAGATGGCTACCAGGATCGCCCAGCTGAACCAGGGCCCAGTAGATCGCCGGATAAGTGTCGATGGGATTGAACGCGCCGCCGGCGCGCTTAAAAGCTTCCGTGCGCAGCTCAGTCCAATCGACGCCCTGGCCATGCAGGGCGTGTTGCCGCATGATATCGATCGCGTTGTCCAGGAACGCCGCCGCGTCGGGTGTAATCGCAGTCGAACTGACCTGCGGTTTAGGGGCGGGCTTCTTCCCAGCCAGGCTGGCGGCCGGGCTGAGCAGGAGCAACGAACATGCGAGAAGTCTTATTTGGTACTTCATGGCAGAGCAAGGCTAGCATGTTACCGTTGCGCATTTTGATCGCACAAAGGTTGCAGATTGAGACACTTCGGGTCTTGAAGCGTGCTTACAAAAGTTGTAGAAAGATACAGCAGCGGCTACAGATTGCCTAGCGGCTGACGGGTAGCGCGAAGTCCACTCCCGCGGCCCGGTTGGTTTCCACCGTAGCCGGCACGTCCAGTACGGCGAGGGGTATCTCCTGCCTTGTGTCACCGTCGAGAGCATAGAGGGTGCTGGCGGTTAGGGCGTAGTTATGCACCTTCTCGGGTGGGCGGCCATCCTTGAAGATCAAAATTGTGGCGGGTTGGGCATGCACCGGGGCGGCTTGGGATTGCCCTTGGTACGGAGGCCGGAACGATGGTGCAGCATTCGCGGCTACCTGAGGGTATGGAGGCTCTGTTCCGTAGTCAACCGGAGGTTCATCAGCCTGTTGCTGTGACACCGGTGAGGGGCCGCCGGTATCGTCTGGATCACCGCCGTAAGGCAAGCCATATGCCAAAGGAACACCATAACCAAACGACAACCAGGGGTAACCCGCGTAAACGGAAGGGTAGCGTACCCTATGTCTCCCGTCCCGGTCGCCGCCGGTTGGGTGTGAGGGGTTTCCATACGGCCAGTGTCTCGGTTGAACAGCTTGTAAGGACGGCGAATGCGCCGCCGGAGTAAAACTTCGGGACGATCCCGAGAACGTGGGCGCGGGCCCCGCGTGGACTGCCCCACCGGTGTGTCCCGATGACGTTGATCCGGTGGACCGGGCATGCTGAGCCGAGAGCGGGGTCTGGAGCAAAAGACCGCTCGCCAAAACAAGCAATGGAACTTGAACTAAACCTGTGAGCCCGCACCGCATAGCGCCATTTTACCCCTTTAGTAAGATGCACGGCCCCTCTTGTTACTCTTGTCTGGGTGACTGCGGCGTCGGTCTAAGACTGTCCCTACCTACGGACGTGGGGCTCGAGTGCCTGCGCGAGAGCTCGAAAAGCAGCCCCCTGGGGCTATCGGGCCGGGGAAGAATTCGGGGCCGGGCAAGAGAGGCAGGGGCTGAAGCCCGTCGTATTCTCAAGGTTTACGGCACGACTAAAGGCGTGCCCTGATACAAAACAGAACTTTTCCGGCAGCCCGTAAAGTTATCCCTGACGCAGGCTTTTAGGGCCTGATTATTCCAGAACCGGGAAGGGGGTCACCCCGCCTGCCCGCGCACGGGCGCTTGCGTTCGCCCATACAGGCATGGCTAGATCCGGCATCGGTTTTGCCGTAAAAAACTTCCGCGTGTAGCGCGAGAGCCAGCGCGCGCCAGAATTCGCTTTCTTCCGCCGTGCACTGTCCGTGCTGATCCCAGTACCCGCATACATCTTGCGATAGAGCTTGGAGAGGAAACAAAAAGCGATCCGCGATCGTAGCGTCGGTGCGATCCCGGATCGCTTCCAGACCAGGGGGAAGCTGTAGAAGCGGTCCCACACCCCTTGTGTCCGATTGCTGATCTCCTGCGAGCTCATCAGCGGGTGCGGCATAAACATTTTGGGTCGGGTGGCCGCCGGAATCAGCCAAAAACGCGTCACTGGAATGCCATCGACATACACGGGCGCCTTCTCCTGCTCTTTCTCCCAACGCAGAAAATCCACCGTTCCGGGGAACGGCGTCAACATAACGAACTGGGCAAACGCCAGTCCTGCACGCGCAGCCAGATCAGCAGTGGCTTTAAAGGTCTCCGGCTTGTCGGAAGGGAGCCCAAAGATGAACGAACCGAGCATGTGCAGCCCGTGGGCACGGAATGTCTGTAGCTGCTTGACCAGACTCTCGCCGGATAGATTGAACTCCTTGAAAACTGACTTCAAGCCTTCGGGAGTCACCGCCTCCACGCCGACCAACGCGCCCTTGATATTGGCTCGGCGCATAGCGTCCAGATAGTCCGGATCTTCTGCCGATTCCATCGTGATCTGGGTGAAGAACACCATGTTCTTCGGCAGCTTTGCCAACTCCGCCATCAGCGCGAACTTGTCGCTGCGGATCTGCTCCAACTCGGCCAGCTTGGCGTAGTTCTTCTGTTCCCTGGCAAGCCGCAGATCCGTCAGCGTAACGGGATAGAAGTTATCATCCGCCAGCGCGATATAGCGGAAGCCCATCCGCCGTAATTGGACAATTTCTTCAATGACGCTCTCAAAAGGGCGCTGGCGCGGGCGCTGACCGTCCGTGCGCCAAACTGAACAGAAGGAACAATGCTTGGGACAACCGCGAACCGTCTGCACCGAAGCCCACATGTACTTGTCGGCGGGCAACAAGTCCCAGCGGGCAGGAACGAACTGGTCCGCATCGATTTTGCCGCCCTCGTAAATCTTCTGGGGGGCACCCTGGATGCAGGCGTGCAGCACCTTAGCCCAGATCACATCGCCATCGCCCTTGACCACCGCGTGTGCATGACCCCGCTCCAGTGCTTCCTCAGGGTAGAGCGTGGCGTGAATGCCGCCATAAACAACCCAGGCGCCGCGCTCCCGCGCCATGCGGCCAACCTCGTAGCCACGCAAAGCGTTCCCGGTATGAATGCCGATGCCTACAAAGTCTCCGCTCTTGATGACGGCGGGCACCAGCGCTTCCAGCGTCTCGTCGACGATGACCGGGTCGCCAAAGGAGAGTGGCGTGGCCCCGGCCAGCACATAAAGCCAGCGGGGAGTGATGACGGCAGTACCAAAAGAGTGGTCGCTGGGATTGATGAGGAAAACAGCCATCGGAGAGAAGTCCTTTCGTCGCTTGCTAACTCGCACAAAATAGGCAAGTTACGGTGACAATGGTCACTCGAGCTTCTCGCAAGGAGCAGAAGAGATCACGTTTGGCAACCTGCTAAGACTAGCCTTAAAAAGAGAACAAGTAATTTAAATTATGGCGCAGTATGACGCATATGTTCCTTATCTAACGCGGACTTCGGCCTCTGCCTTTCCGAAGTGGATTTGGCAATCGCTATCCAAAGGTAACACCTCATTCAATCTAATCTGCTGCGTGGACCCGTTCGGGCCGCGGCTGGTCCAGGTCCCCGAAGAGAGATTTCTCAAACCTAAAGGCCCCGCGACCACCTCGGCCAGCGGGCTCGAGAAGTTGTACGCGTCCCCTTCCAAGTGGTGGGCAAACAGTTGCGCCCCCGGACTGAGCATCACCAGCTGCGATCCGTAAGCTGCCCCCATGCGCATGCGAGGAGGAGTGCCCAGCATCGACTGGCAACCCCAGCAAGGGTTCAGACTCTTTTTTTGTCGCAGCAAATCCAGATCGAAAAAATTTTCCGCACCACAATGCGGGCAAAGAAAGATGGCATCGCGCAGCGCGCACATCTCCTTGCGCCACTCATTCTCCATCACCCGGGCGTCCGGGTCGTGCAGCCCGGCGGTGAAGGCGCGGATAAAAAGCTTGCGCAGCGAGCCAGGGTAGACCGGCCAGTAGCTCAGCGGGCAATCATGCACTCCAGGGACCGGTCGATTGGAATCGTTGTTGGGATCGAAGATAAACACCGGATCCACGGCGCAAAGCCGGTGCGATTGATCGGGATCGGATGCGTCGTAGGGCAAGGTCATTTCGCGTTTGCCCCGTAAGGGATGTCCGATCACAAAAATGCGGAAGAGCAGCACAGCCAGCGAGAAGCGGTCGCTGGCGGCGTTGGGGGCCACCAGGTCCCTGGCCACCTCCGGGGCCATAAAATCCGGCGTGCCCTTGATGCTGCCCGGCTTCAGATTCACATCCACGTTGTCATTATCGGCAATGCGAATGTCGCCCGTGTCAGGGTTGAAAAATACGTTGCCAAAATTGATATCCCGATAGCACAGCCCGGCGGCGTGCAGCTTGAGAAAGCTATGCGCCAGGTTGAATCCCACCATGGTAAGCGCCCGGAAAGTGGGTTCCGTTTGGCCGCCAATCAAGCCCGCCATGCTGATGAACTCGGGCGTCTTGATAGGCATCAGATAGCCGCCGTAAGCACTGCTGCGGGGATACGAAACCAGGTCGAAGGGCCAAAGAAACTGTTCCGTAGGCGTGCCGCTGCTGATGGCTACCTTCAGACGCTCCCACAGTCTCCTGTCTGCGGACAGAAACTCCGGCCGGTACCACTTGAGGGCATAGTGCTTATCGCCGATGCGCGCGCGATACACTTCCGCCTGGGCGCCCTCGCCCAGAGTATCCTCAATCGTAGCCGCGGATTGCATATTGCGGGCGATCAACACGTCGCCGCGCTTCAACATTCCCGGCATCATCGGGGGAACCTCACTGCGGCTGATCCGTCGGCGCTGCGGGTGAAGCTTCCGCTGCCGGCGTCAGAGTTCCCTGGATATCCGGTTCAAAAACGATGGTGACCGGTTTTTCACCCAGCTTAACGTTCTCGCCCGAGAGGATCTTCTTGTGAGCGCCCACCACCTCCCACTTATCAGTGGAACGGTTGATCAGAATAAAGGCTTTATGATTATCGTCGGACGCAACTTCGGCGTAATCCAGTTGATATTCCGCGGGCTTCGCCTTAGGACCAATGAAGGTCGGGGGAAGGTGCAAATTCTCCTTACCCAGCGTTAGCTTCTTGTCATTCACCTGCAACAACCATTCATCGGGCGGCGGTTTGTGAGCGGAGGCCGCGGGCTTGGCCGTTGGTTTCTTGCTGGCAGCGTCCTGGGTGGGAGGGAGAGGACTGCGGGCTGCGGAAGGGGGAAAGATTCTATTGTGAAAAACCGCGACGACGATGGCGATAGCGGCGATGACCAGCAGGAGAATGGTATTGCGCAGCCGGCGGTTATCCTTGCGCGTCTGTTCTACCCGCAACGCAAGCTCCTGCAACTTATGCTGCTGGCTGCTGTGCCGCGCCTTGAGTTGTTCAATCAAGGCGGACTTGGAGGCCGGTGGTATCAGCGGCCGCGGGATCTTGGCTGCACCGGCGACGCCTAGATCGTCCTGCAGAATCGCCAGGGTGATGTCATCGCCGCTACCCTGCTGTGTCGCCTCGGTCAGAATGGCCGGCAGTTCCTCGGCCAGGGAGGAGATACCTTGCTCGCGGATAATTTCCAGGTAGTCCTGCCCGATCTTCAGGAAATCCTCGTCGGAGCGGAACGAGTTGGCATAACCATCCGTCGACAACAAGACCAGGGATGGAAGCGCCCCCGCGGTTACCCAGGAGGAGCGAAAATCTTTCCATGCTTCCGGCTGGCACAGAGAGGTGGTCTGGTTGGCAATCAGCCGGTCGTCCGGAGGCAGTGGCCGGGTGGTCATTCCCTGGGCACTCACGCTCAGGATTTCACCATCGCCCAGCTGCAGATAGAGCAGAACTTTATCCGTGGCCGCCGCTGCCAGCAGGGTGGCGCCGTAGGCCAACTCCGGTGAGCTCTGGACCGCGGCCCGCCCCTCTGCTCCTTCTTCTTTTTCCACCTTGGCCAGTTCTGCTTCGCTAAAAGGCGTGTTTTCCAGGTCACTCTGCACCGCGGCCAGCCATCCACTCACAATCTTGCGTTCCAGCTCATGTACCTGCTCGGGAACAAAGGGCACATGGCCGTTGCTGGAGACGGATTCGCGAAGAAACGTCTGCAGCGTGGCGGCGACCGTGCTCACGGCGAGCGAAGAACCAATCTGGCTGCGGAAGTGCCGGGCACTTCCATGGCCATCAGAAACAACTGCTACCGCCACGGTTCCTTGTGCACCGGGAGTGACCGTGCACTGCACGGCATCCTGGTTAGGAAGTCCGGAGCGCTGATGGGAGCTGCCTCGGATGCAGGCATGGGCCACTTTCCAACTCATCGTTTCACCTCAGCCACGATAACTCTATTTGTGCTCACGGCTGACAAAATTCCTCACCACGCATCATCATCGGTCGACGGGGCACTTGCCACTGGAACCGCTGCTGCCTCTTTACCTGGAGGCGTGGCAGTTACCGAAGTGGATACATAACGGAAGTAGCGCACCAGCTGCTCCGCATTGTCTACTCGTAACACCGGCTTCTCCGGGTTGTCGACAAACTTGCGTAACGTCTCCTGGTCGGCATCCTGGCCGATGGCGATGGCCTGCCGCACGGCGCGCCGGCCCCAGGGAACATCGAGCAATGCCTGCAGCGCAGATTTCCAGTCGTCGGTCGGCTTGCCATCGGAGATCAGCACCAGCTGTGGTGGCAACATGCGGGCATTGGCCGGCATGTTACTCAGTTCCATCGACAGCAGGGCGAACGCCTGGCCCAGGTCTGTTTCGCCTTCCGCATGCAGATCCACCCACTTGAAATCGTTGAGCAAAGTAGGCTCGGCAATATGCCAGCTTGCACCGCTGGCAAAGCGGATCACGCGCACATAGAACTGGACCTCGGGATTGCCCTCCGCTGCCTTGCGCATGGCGGGGATCACTTCCCGAATAGCATTGTTCAGCGCCTCAATCTTGCCGCTGATGGCCATGGATCCGGAACAGTCCAGCAGCCAGATGACGTGAAGAGGTCTGCCCGCGTACTCTCCACCAGGTCGCACCGCCATATTGTCTACTCTCCGTCAAATCGCGCCCGCACTCAACATGCGTCCGCGCCATTTCTCCTTCTTCGGGCCGCAGAGACATCGCTACTCCGGTTAAGATACCGTCACGCTAACAAATTTGCTATCCCGGCCACGGCCTCTGCTAAGAGCCGGTCGGAATGCCCCTGGGCAAGCGGAATTGAATCACAGTCTCGGCACTGACCTTCACCGGCGCAGGATGCGAGGTGATTGCGCCGGTTGCGCCACCGGCGCCGGCACCAGCCAGCGCGCCGGTTCCGGCATGATGAAACAGGTGACCGGTGAGCGCGCCGATGGCAGCACCCGCGGCGCTGCCGATGCCCGTCCTCTCCGCAGTCCGCACCCCTTGCGACGGTCCATCCACTTGCTTGGAGGATCCGGAGACACGCAACAATTTGCCATGCGCCGTCAGTCCGACCAGCGCGAACTCGACTTCCGATTTTCCCGAGATCTTGCCGCTCTTATCGATCCTCACGACTTTCAATTGCGCCGGCGCTCCACGCTGTATCACCACGTTGCCGCCGCTGGTCAGCGGAGTCACCACGGTTGCCGGAAGCAGTTCGCCGACCGTGGCCTTGTCCGAATTAAAGTCTGTGTCCAGGCGCACTACCACCGAGACGGAGACCGCTATGGTCGGAGATGATTTTGATCCACCGCCGTGATCGACAACAAAGTTGTTGCCGGACTGCCCGTCCTGAGCCTGAGTCTTGTTTCCGTCCTGGATCGGCGGCGGAGGGGTAGGGACTTGCCCATGCTGGTCGCCCTGCGCGGGTGGATTAACCACTGGGGGCGGCGGGGCGGCCGGTTGGGGATGATGCAGAAGTGCAAACGCCATCGCTGCCACCGCCAGCAAGCCCACGCCGCCCACGATCGCCTTGTTCTGGTTGCTTAGCCCGCCACTCGGCCCAGCCGATGGAACCATCGTCCCTGTTGCCGGAACTGAACCCGCCGGGCGGTCGGCCGCCGCTCGCTCCGCAGCCGATGCGCCGCTCGCAAAACCGTTTGCCACCCCAACCACCGGTACGTCCTGGACCCGATCGGAACTCCGTCCCAGACCCACTCCCAGCGCATACGACCAGGTGTCTACGGCATAGTTGGCAATCTCCGGCGCTAGTCCCCGGTTATCCTCCAGCCGTTGCACCAGGCGTGCCCGCATGGCTTCGGGGGTCATCGCGGTTTGCCACGAGGACCTTAGTTCCAGCGGAACCCTCTCCTCCAGCGCACCCACAAGAGCAGAAATTTCCCGCCGATGCCCGCCGCAATAGTCCTTCAACAGACCTTCGCAACGGTCGCGGTCCTGGAGCAGGCTGTCGCCGTTCTTTTCCAGGAGCTCCTTTAACTTTTCGCGAGGCACTTCGGTAGCCATGTTGTTTACCTCTCTAGGTTGTCTTCATGTCCCATGTCGAAAAGCAGCCCTCAGGGGCTGAAGAGGCTGCGGAAAAAGCCGGTCTCTCGCAAAATCCTAGCCCTCAGCGGCTAAAGCCGTAATGATTCTAGATCGGTTATGTACGGCCTAAAGGCCGTACCCTTCAAAACCCCGGGTTTTTCCGCAGCCTGTTTAGCCGCTGAGGTACGTTTTTCATCCTCTAAATTCTCTTGTGCGCTGATAAAAAGATGCCCTCAGGGGCTAAAGCCCGACGTTTTCTCAATCGTTTGCGGCCCGACTAAAGTCGTGCCCTGATACAAAACAGAGCTTTCGCGCAGCCCGTAAAGTTGTCCCCTGAGGGAAGTCGAGTTCCACGCAGGCTCTTAAGCCGCTGAGGTACGTTTTTCATCCTCTAAATTCTCTTGTGCGCTGATAAAAAGCTGCCCTCAGGGGCTTAAAGCCGGGAATATTTCAAGCAGTTACGGCCCGACTAAAGTCGTGCCCCGATACAAAACAAGTTCTCACGCAGACTCTTTAGCCCACCTCACCGTCAGTGGAACCAAAGTCGATTTTGGCCCCAGGAGACAGCTTGATCGTCTGCCCAGGGCCAATCTGCCGCCGCGAACCATTGGAGACTACATCCCACGCGGAACTGGATAGATTCGTCAAGCCCAGAACCGAAGGATCATTCGGGTTTCGGGTTACCTCGGCGACCGGGCCCCCGGGGGATTGCGCCAGCAGACCCGGAACCTGGTGCTCCAGCAAACGCAGTCCAGGCACAATCACCAGGAACTTGGCGCCCACGCGCAAGCGGTTCCCATTGCTCCCCGCCGGGCCGTTGGCGGGAGGCGCCGCAACGGCATCTGCCGCAAGACCCATCCTGGCGGCCGTGGGGACGGTCGCAATCGCGGGGGCATATGGCGCGGGCGGATCACTCACCAGTGGCGGAGCAACGTAAGCCGGTGTCGTCCTGCTCGCGCCGAAGATCACGCTCGGTTGCAGGATGCTGCGGTTGGGTGAGATCTCGCGCGCCTTGAGCACGGCGGCAGCCAGCACTGCGTACGAGAGCACGGCGATAGCTGCCTGCAGTGGAACGGTGTCCATGCTCGCCACTGTGTCCCACAGCGCGTGGGGGAGAGAGGCGGACGCCAGCCCAATGAGCAAAATCTTCCACTTCTGTTCCGGCTTGATCACCGCCAAGCCGATGAAGTATCCGAAGTAGCCGGCATAGGCCATGTGCCCAAACGACAAGTCAATGGAGCGAATGATCACCCATTTGATCCCCGGGGCGGTGCCCAGCATGTTGCTCCCGGTGGAGATTAAATCAAGCGCCTGAGCGCGACTTGCGGTGTAGATCGCGGATTCTACGTTCTCCGGAGCAACGCCGCGGAAGCGCAAAATGGTCTCCATCCAGGTATGCACCAAGTCGTGCGGAGCAAACTGCAGCAAGGTCTCCATCAGCGCAAAGCCACCGCCTGAAGCTGCGCCGATCAGAATGCCATCGAGCGGCTCCTGCACTCCGATCTTGGCCCGGATCTCCGGCGTCATATAGCCGGCGAACGCTACCAGGGCAAATATTGGCAATGCCTTGACCAGTTCCTCGAAGAACCCGGTTCCCAGAAAGTGCTGGATAAACAGCTGAATGAACGGAGCGTTCGGATCCGGCTCTCCGCCCGCCAGATGAAGGTGGAAGAAGTCGTAAATAAAGAGGAAGTCGTGATCGACCTTCATCAACCACAAGTAGTAGCCGCTAAAGAAGGCGGCGCCGACCAGGATGTACCAGGATTTATTCTTGCCGATCATCCGGTAGATGAACCACATGCTCACCATGGTCAGGAAGACAGCCAGCAGGATCAGAAAATCGGAGGTGTAAATCCAATCCCGGGGATCCGCCCAGGTCTTCCCGTCCGGGGCTGTGATCCGGTACGGGATGGTGTCCGTGCTGCCGAACGTCGCCATGGAGAAGAACACCAGAATGCAGAACAGCACGGGTCCGAGTTGGGCCGTATTTCCCAGCTCGGTCCATTTGGTAATGACCGGGATAAGCTGGGAGCGCGTGGGCTCAGTCCCCTGAACCATCACTCCGCCGGGTCGCTTAGCCATAAATCCTTCTCCTTACAGCCTTTGGTTTGGGGAGATTGTGCACGTGTGCATGGATCACCAACGACAGAAGGTAAACAAAAAGGGGGAAGGGGTAGACCGGGGCCTTAATTGGCCTTCACTTTACCATTGCGAGCAGGGGCTGTCGACGAAAATGGTCCGCGGGTTGAAGCAGAGGATGGCTGAGCCGATCTCGAAATAAGTCCCGAAGGTACCTATTCCGCCGCTCTCACGCTGCAGGGCCTGCCTGATCGATAGGACTTCTCCGCAGCCGCGGCGATCTCTACCGCACGCAAGCCGTCTTCTCCAGTTACCTTAGGCGCGCGGTCACTCAAAATCATGTCGACAAAGTCGATGACTTCGGCCAGGTAGGCGTCCCGAAAACGAGAAAGGAAGTGGTCCTCCAACTGGTAGCTGCCATGACTCGGCATCAGGAAGGTGGCAGAGTTTTGCCCCAGGTTCCCAATTAAAATCGAGCCTTTCGCCCCCACAATTTCGCTACGCACGTCGTAGCCGTAAAGGGACTGCACATATGACTCGATATTACCGATCGCACCCCGGCGGAAGCGGAGATTCACCGTGCTTGCCACAATATCGCCGAATTCCGCAACTTCGGGCCGGATCGCAACCGTGCCAAAGGTGTGCACTTCGGCCACCTCGTCCTGCGTAAGCCAACGTGCCAGATCGAAGTCATGAATGGTGCTGTTGTAAAACAGCATTCCATTAATCGCCGACTGGTAGGCCTTGAGCGGAGGCATATCTTTGTCCCGCCCGATGGATTTAAAGATCACCGGCTCGCCGATTTCTCCCGCCTCAATCCGCTTGTTCGCGGCCACGTAGGCTGGGTCATAGCGCCGCATAAAGCCCACCTGCAGCCGGACCCCTGCCTTGGCAACCGCCTGCAAAGCTTTCTGCGCGCTCTCAAGGGTGACCCCCAGGGGTTTTTCGCAAAGAATGTCTTTGCCCGCGCGGGCGGCTGTTTCTATCGCGCTTGCGTGGAAATTGTCCGGGGTCGCGATCAGAACGGCCTGGATGTCTTTGCGTTCGAGCATCGCCTCCAGGCTGGGATAGGAATGCTGAACCTCCAGTTCGGCAGCCAGCTTGCTGGCGCGTGCTCCATCGACATCGGCGATCGCCAGCAGTTCTGCCTGGGGAACCAGGCGGCGCAGATTCTCCGCGTGCCGCTTGCCCATCTCCCCCACGCCCACCACGCCCATACCTAACTTGCGCATCCCGTCTCCTTGGCGAGTAAAGCGCGCCCCCTGCATCATAGGCAGAATAACCGCTTAGCGAAAAGACCGCTCGCCATCGATTCCCAAATGTGGCGTGTCTTATCGGATATGGGGAAAAGAAGCCGGTCTACCGGGAAAAGTTTTGCACGTAAGCGTCGGCGGGCAGACCCTCGCGTTGCGCCTTATTGCGCATCTTGACCGCTGCATCGTGATCCATCGCGCCTCCCACGGTGACCAGGTAAACCCCGCCTCTTCCTGGAGGATTGAAAACTTCAGCATTCAGGTCTGAGTGTTTGTCACTTATCCTGGCTACCATGTCTGCAGCTTTGGTCTGACCCCGGTAGGTATAAGCAACGACCCGCCAAACAGTACGCCCGTCGGTGGGAACGGTGGCAGCAGCGGACCGTGCCGCGACAGCAGCAGCCGACGGACCAAGTCTCGCGGCGGGCGGTTTGGCTGCAGGGAGGGCTGGGGCTGCCGGGACTGACGGAGCAGCCGCCGGAGCAGTCGCCTGGGCGGGTGGGTTGGGCGCCTCCACAGGAGCCGGCGCCGAGTGAGGCCGCAACAGCAGCCACCCGATAATAGCTAGCAAAACCACACCGAGAGCGCCGTACAGAAGCAAAGGTTTCCGCTTGGCGGGCTCCTCTTCCTCGTCGCTGCGCAGCGTTTTGGTTGACGGAATCGGCGGCGGGGCAGGGCGATAGGCGGGCGGCGGTGGGCTGGCAGGGACCTTGGCCACAGCCGGTGAAGGCTGAGGGCTGGCCGCTACTGGGGGAGGCGTCGAAGGCGGCGGAGCAGGTGCCGCAGGCTGCGGGATCACGCTGGCCACCGGCAGAACCGGTTTCAAGGCATTGCTGATTTGCGCCAGCGTCCAGCGGCGGGCAAAGGAGTTGCGAATAATCTCGGCAAATGGCGCCGGGATGCGATTGATTTGCGCATCGGTAGCGGTAAGCGCCTTGCGCTGGGTGAACGCGTGAAACAGGGTGGTGCCGATCGCAGCCACGTCGTCAGCCTGGCCGGCTGGCGTGGTGTGCAGACAATCACTGCGCAGCTTGACCGTTTCCTCGGTCGCCAGCACGCTAGCCGCTTCCACCCGGCCGTGCGACATACCTTGCTGGTGGATGGCGGTGAGCGAGCTCACCAGGGCCTCGGCCACTTCCCGGCCTTCCTCCGGCGAGAGGGCCTGGGTTTGCAGCACATCCGACAGGCTCTGCTCGATGTGCTCCATGACCGCATAGATCACCAGCGTGGTGTCGACACGCACCTGTCCTACCTTGGTGATGGTTACCAGGTTGGGGTGTTTGAGCTGCTGGGCGGCCTGCAGGCGTTCGAGGACTTCATCTGCATCCGTAGCCGCCTCGGTCAGGCTGATGGTCGCGGGGCCGCCCTGCGGCTCCCCCGTCTCGGTCTCGAACCACGCGTGGCGGCCTTCGGATCGCACCAGGCGCCGCAGCGGATACACCCCATCGATTGTTCGTCCTTCCAACTCATTCCAAAACTGCATAGGTGTCCTTGTTTCCCGAAAAGCGAGGGTGTGAGGGGTTTGTCAAGAAGGAGTCTACAGGGGCAGAGCGGGCTCTTGCCCTCAAGAGGCGGACAAATTCTGTTCAACCGCGCACGCTTAAAGGCAGCCCCGGGCACCGGACTGCCTCTGCATGTCTTAAGGAATTAAAAAGGTGACCGCAGCTTCATGCCACCAGCTTACGCGATTTTCTCGATATTCGATTTTGCACTATTGCTGGTCCGGGCCAACATGGCCATGCCTTCCCGAGCCATCTCCCGAGCCATCTTACGCAATTCTTCGGGTCGCTCGTTGTGGATTGCCGTCAGTTGTTCCAGGGCGGCGGCGGCGCGCAGCTTGGCCACGCCCTGAAACGCCTGCTCGCCGGAGTTGCCGCAGGTATGGACAATGCTGTCGGAGGTTATTCTGAAAACGTCTTCACCCTGGATAACGAAAGCCACGAAATATTTTTCGGGCGGGGGAACGGGAGCATGGGTTGCCATTGGCACTTCCTTCTGGTTGAACGCACTACAATTTGCATACTAGAAGCACAGGGATCGATGCAAGTGGATTGAGCATGCGGAACCGCGGAGGTAACCGATCCTTCCCATTATTTCTTTCGCAGCCACGCACTGAATACGGGAGCGCCCCACGTTCCAATCGCCAGCAGGCTCCCGAACAGCATGACGGCGTCGATGCTTTCCCGGCCCTCCGGCGACCAATAGACATTGGCAAGATTAAGCCAAAGAGCAAACTCGTCCAGCGTCAGCGCGGCGCCCACACCATAAAGGATCGAAAGCAGCCGGCTCCAAAAGATGGACGCCGGGGTGGAGAGGGATCCGGCCTCATTCAGGTAAGCGTAGCCGACGCCCAGCAGGATCAGGATGCCCCAAACCAGGTGGTGGATGTGGCGGCCACCCATGGTGACGTATTGGAATGGCCCGATATGGTGCTGGATGAAAACAACCAGCAGGCGGACAGCCAGGAAAGTGATAAAGAAGCTGATCGACGCCAGCAAATTCCTGCGGTGAGGGCGGTCTGGAATCGTTTGGTGGAGGATGAGCCCCAGGTTGGTCAGATGGAGCAGTAACAGCATCATTGCCGCGATCGCAACGATGAAGATCAGCAGGATCCACTCACCCGACAAATGCATACGGCATTAAATCACAGCATTGCACAAACCGGTCCTGGAAGGCACGGCCTGAGCCGGGATGTGTCGTCCCCGTTCGACAAGCTCAGGGCAGGCTCTGCGGGACTCGCCTGATGAACCTTAGCCTTCCCGGCACTGACGTGCCGGGCTACAGGTTGTTCCGTCCCCGTTCGACAAGCTCAGGGCAGGCTCTGCGGGACTGCTTGGTCGCGGCCCGTAAATGACACTGCCATAGACGGCTTTTAGAGTGTCTGCATGAGACCCGTAAAGGAGCGCCCAGGGGCTAAAGCCCGGGAATATTTCAAGCAGTTACGGCCCGACTGAAGTCGTGCCCTGATACAAAACAGAGCTTTTGTGCAGCCCGTAAAAGTTGTCCCTTGAAGGAAGTCGAGTTCTCACGCAGGCTCTTTGGCCCGTCATATTCTCAGTACAAAACAGAGCTTTTGCGCAGCCCGTAAAAGTTGTCCTTTTGAGGGAAGTCGAGTTCTCACGCAGGTTCTTAGCCCGTCATATTCTCAGTACAAAACAGAGCTTTTGCACAGCCCGTAGAAGTTGTCCCTTGAGGGAAGTCGAGTTCTCACGCAGGTCTTTGGCCCGTCATATTCTCAGTACAAAACAGAGCTTTTGCGCAGCCCGTAGAAGTTGTCCCTTGAGGGAAGTCGAGTTCTCACGCAGGCTCTTTAGCCCGTCATATTCTCAGTACAAAACAGAGCTTTTGCGCAGCCCGTAAGAGTTGTCCCTTGAGGGAAGTCGAGTTCTCACGCAGGCTCTTTAGCCCGTCATATTCTCAGTACAAAACAGAGCTTTTGCACAGCCCGTAGAAGTTGTCCCCTGAGGGAAGTCGAGTTCTCACGCAGGCTCTTTAACCCCTGAGGGCTTCCGACTTCTGCCCGCAGCTCAGGAAAACAGGAACTCCTTGGTCCGCAACTCTTTAATGCTATCCCGCAGCTTGGCCGCCTTCTCAAACTCAAATTTCTTGGCCGCCTCGCGCATATCCGATTCCAACCGGCCGATATAAGCGTCCAGCTCCTGCTGCGTATCGAATTCCGGAATCGCTTCGTCCTGGCTGGTCAAATCCGCATACTCCGCTTTGAGAATATGAACCAGCGACATATCGAGCGAGCGCATGATCGAAGTGGGGGTAATCCCATGCTCTTCGTTGTGCGCCTGCTGTACCGTGCGCCGACGGTCCGTCTCATCCAGGGCGCGGCGGATCGAATCCGTCATCACATCCGCGTACAGGATCGCCCGCCCACTCAGGTGGCGCGCAGCCCGCCCAATCGTCTGGATCAGCGACCCTGACGAGCGCAGAAAACCTTCCTTATCCGCATCAAGAATCGCCACCAGCGAGACCTCTGGCAAATCCAGCCCTTCCCGCAACAGGTTGATCCCGATCAGCACGTCATATTCTCCCCGGCGCAGATCCCTCAGTAGCCGGACCCGCTCCAGGGTTTCGATCTCCGAGTGCATATACCGGCATTTCACCCCCACCTCGGAGTAGTAGCCGGATAGATCCTCAGCCATTCGCTTGGTAAGCACCGTGACCAGAACGCGTTCATTGCGCTCCACCCGGGTGCGAATCTCCGCCAGCAGATCATCAATCTGCCCCCGTATCGGCCGAATCTCCACTTGCGGATCCACCAGCCCTGTGGGCCGGATGATCTGCTCCACCACCACCCCTGCGGACTTGGTCAGCTCATAGGGCCCGGGAGTCGCCGAAACATAAATCGTCTGGTGTGTGCGGGTCTCAAACTCCTCGAACTTGAGCGGGCGATTGTCCATCGCCGAGGGCAGTCGAAAACCATAATCGACCAGGTTCTGCTTGCGCGACCGGTCGCCGTGCCACATGCCGTGGAGCTGGGGAACCGTCACGTGCGACTCGTCAATGAAAACCAGGTAGTCGCGCGGAAAATAATCCAGCAGCGTGGGCGGCGGTTCGCCCGGCAGCCGGCCGGAGAAGTGGCGCGAGTAGTTTTCGATCCCATGGCAGTAACCCATGGACTTGATCATCTCCAGGTCGAAGCGGGTGCGCTGATGAATACGCTGCGATTCCACCAGCCGGCCCTCCGACTCCAGCTGCTTTTCCCACACCGCAAGCTCCTCCAGGATGGAGGCCACAGCCGTCTTCTTGCGCTCCGGCTGAACCACGTAGTGCGACTTCGGATAAATGGGCAGGCGGGCATATTTCTGCCGCACGGTTCCGAACAGCGGATCGATCTGCGAGAGAGCTTCGATTTCGTTGCCGAACAACTCGATGCGATAGGCCATTTCATCGTAGGTGGGATAGACCTCGATCACGTCCCCACGGACACGAAAGGTTCCGCGGCGAAAGTCGCCGTCGTTGCGCTCGTAGAGGATCTCCACCAGCCGCCGGGTAATGTCTTCGCGCCGTATCTTCTGCCCCTTTTCCAGCAGCAGAAGCATGCCGTAGTAGGCCTCCGGCGATCCCAGGCCGTAGATGCAGCTCACCGAGGAGACGATAATCGCGTCCCGCCGCTCAAATAGCGATCTGGTCGCCGAAAGGCGGAGCTTATCCAGCTCCTCGTTGATGGTGGCTTCCTTCTCGATGTACAGGTCGCCGGATGGGATATAGGCTTCCGGCTGGTAGTAGTCGTAGTAGGAGACGAAATACTCCACCGCATTGCCGGGGAAAAACTGCTTGAACTCGTGAAAGAGCTGTGCCGCAAGTGTTTTGTTGTGAGCCAGGATCAACGCCGGACGATTGGACTGCTCGATGATCTTGGCCATGGTAAAGGTCTTGCCCGAGCCGGTGACGCCGAGCAGGGTTTGGTGCTGCTCTCCGGCAGCCAATCCGGAGAAGAGCTCTTGAATCGCGCGGCCCTGGTCGCCGCGAGGACGGTAATCACTAACTAACTGAAAATCCATGAATGCCTGAAATGAGGGATGCGCTGGAGGGCGTTGGGGCTTCTACTAATTATAGCCGGGGGAGGGGAGGGAAGAGGATCGGGCCCCGTACCATGCGTCGGGCGACCACGATCAACCCTCCGATAATGACGCAGATGATCAGGATCACCGGCAGGAAGATGATCGGCCTGAACACTGTATGCGGGTGGTCGCCGGCACTGGGGTCCTGATGCAGGTGTCCGCCGAAAATGAATACCTGGCCGCCGATGTGGGCGCTGCTGGTGAGGGTGACGTTGCCGCCGAAGACCAGCACATTACCGCCCACCGAGCCGTTCAGAAAAACGTTTCCCGCGAACACCCGCACGTTGCCCACGGTATGTCCGTCCACCTCGGTGGAACAGAGAAAGCAGCCGGCACTGCGCACCGTCTCCCCCGCGGCAACCAGAATGTTCCGGCCAAAGTGACGAACTTCCGGTGCCGACTGCCCAACCGCGGCCAACGATGGCGCCAGAATCAGAGTGCAAAGTACCAAGCACCGCATGCGTGCCTTTCTTAAGAGACTGCTTCCATTCGATCATTCCGCTCGGGTTAAGGAGAAGTGGCAAAGCAGTTTCCGGTAAGGTGTAAACCATGCTGAGACGCTTCCTTTGCTTTCTTTGGCTGGCCGCTTGTTGGCTCAGCGTGGCCGCAGCGGCCCCCACCCTGGGCTACAAAGTGGTGGCGCGGTACCCGCACTCGACTCAGAGCTACACCGAGGGATTTTTCTACCTCGATGGATTGTTTTACGAAGGCACAGGCATCGCCGGCCAGTCAGCCCTGCTCGCCATCCAGCCGGAAACCGGCAAACCGGTGCAGAAGCGTGCGCTCGCACCAGAGTACTTTGGCGAAGGCATTGTCGATTGGGGACCGAACATCTACCAATGGACCTGGAAGGCGCAAATCTGCTTTGTTTACGACCGTTTCAGCCTGCGGCCCGTCAAGCAGCTCAACTATACCGGCGAAGGCTGGGGCATGACTCGCACGGCAAAAGAGCTCATCACCAGTGATGGCACCGCGACTCTTCGCTTCCGCGATCCCGTCACTTTCAAAGAGACCCATCACATCGTAGTCAAAGACGGCGGGAGGACAATTGATGAGCTCAACGAACTTGAATTCATCAAGGGAGAAATCTACGCCAACGTCTGGCACTCCGACCGGATAGCGCGCATTAGTCCTCGCGACGGACACGTCATCGCCTGGATCGACCTGACCGGATTGCTGGCGGACGATCAGAAGATCAACGAAGAATCCGTACTGAACGGAATAGCCTACGACGCCAAACGGGACCGTCTCTTCGTAACCGGAAAGCAGTGGCCCACAATTTTCGAAATCAAGGTTGTCCCGCGCTAATGTTCCCCGGGGGCTTTACAGGCTGCTGAAAAACTCGGGACCGGGCAAGAAAGGCGTACCTCAGGGGCTAAAGCCCGTCAATGCTCAACGAATTACGGCACGGCTGAAGCCGTGCCCTTCCAGGACCGAGTTCTCACGCAGGGGCTAAAGCCCGACATATTGTCAATCGTTTACGGCCCGACTAAAGTCGTGCCCTGATACAAAACAGAGTTGTTCCGCAGCCTGTTTAGCCCCTGAGGGCCGCGCCGCTGAAGCCTAGCTGGGCTTGTTGAGGCATTTCTCAATCGCCTCCTGCCGCTCCGGACCGCTCTCGCGGTCCCTCTTTCCCATGGCCTCAACCTCATCCCTCTCATTTACGCTCCTTCAACTGATGGCTATCTGCGGCGCGGAGCGTCAGCCCGTAAATATTCCTGAGCTGTTCAATCTCCTTCAGAGTCTGTGGCGAGAAAGGAGCCTTGCCCTCAAAGGCGTGCAGCACAATGCCCTCCAACAGGTCGCCCAGAGTCAGGTCCTTCAACTCCGCAAGCGCCTTCAGAACTTTGAGCAGGCGCTTCTCCATGCGGACACCGGTTTGAATTCGTTCCACTTCCATCACGTGTACCAATGTACCACGATAACACTCACGCTATGCCATGATCGAAAGAGAAAGGGAGGGCAATCCGAATGAGTGATGTACCAAACGCAAAGCGGTATGACGGAGCGCAATTTCGGCGCTGTGGACGATCGGGGATTGACTTGCCGCCCGTCTCCCTGGGCCTGTGGCAGAATTTCGGCGGTGCCGACGTCTTTGAAACCGGCCGCGCCATCGTGCGCCGGGCATTCGATCGTGCCGTGACCCACTTCGACCTGGCCAACAATTATGGGCCGCCCTATGGATCTGCGGAAGAGAACTTCGGTGAGATCCTGCGCAAAGACTTCCGCGACCATCGCCATGAGCTGTTGATCTCCACCAAGGCGGGCTGGGACATGTGGTCAGGCCCCTACGGTGTGGGCGGCTCGCGCAAGTATCTGTTGACCTCGCTCGAGCAAAGCCTGCGCCGCATGGGGGTTGAGTACGTCGACATTTTCTACTCCCACCGGCCCTCTCCGGACACGCCGCTCGAAGAAACCATGGGAGCGCTGGCTCACGCCGTTCGCCAGGGCAAGGCGCTCTACGTGGGCATCTCGTCGTACAGTGCGGAGCGGACGCGCCAGGCAGCACAAATTCTCAAGAGCGAAGGAGTGCCGCTATTGATTCATCAACCGTCCTACTCCATGCTGAACCGCTGGGTAGAGAAGGAACTGCTGGGCACTCTGGACGAACTGGGCGTAGGTTGCATCGGCTTTTCCCCCTTGGCCCAGGGTCTGCTCACCAACAAGTACCTTAAGGGCGTGCCCGAGAATTCGCGCGCCAAGGCGGACGGCAGTTCTCTTCTGCAGGGCTTCTTGAGCGACGAGAACCTCGACCGTGTGCGCGCCCTGAACGAAATAGCAACCCGCCGCGGACAGACACTGGCGCAGATGGCCATCGCCTGGGTGTTGCGCGACCAACGCGTGACCTCGGCGCTCATTGGAGCGCGCGACGTGAACCAACTCGACGACTCCCTCGACGCGGTCAAGAACCTACACTTTGCAGACGAGGAGCTAAAGGAAATCGATCAATACGCGCAGGAGGGAGAGATCGATCTGTGGAAGGGAGCTCGTGAAGGAGCAGCTTAGGCCGGTTCCATCCCTCGCGCCGCTAAGTAGACACGGCGGACCGCGTTCACAACCAGTTCCGGCTCATCGGTTTGGATCATGTGATTGCTTTCGGTCGCAACCGTCAACCAGCTATTGCTCGATAAGGCCGCGAGGTGCGCTTGCCCCTGGCTCCAGTTCTTCTCGAGAATGGCAAAAGGGCCAGGGAACGGCTGACCATGGGTGATGACCGCCAGTGGGAGCGCTCCCAGGACTCCAGCCTGTTCCGGGACCCGCATAGCCACGGGCGCCTGCAAGATAGACGTGAGTTCGTCGCAGAGAGCCTGGTACTCTGCGGCGCGCTCGAGCCAAAGCCCAAAGCGGTCGAGTTCCACCCACCTCCGCAACACACGCAACGTGCCAAAGCGCGACACAATTGCAATGGCGCGGTTTAAAAATTTCGCCTTCGCATAGAATGCGAGCACTTCCGGCGCAAAGATAGTGGATTCATCCGGTGTATCCACCAGCACCAACCCGGCCACTTTATCCGGATACCTGCGCGCGAAACTGCGCACGATCAGACCCCCATAGGAGTGAGCCACGAGAAGGTAGGGTCCACAAATACCGGCGTTTTCCAGCAGCGTGTGTAATGCGTGAGCGCGATCCTCGATGGTCTGCGACGATGGGGCGGCCTCGCTCCAGGCAAGACCGGCACGATCATAGGTACAAACGCTGGTGAATTCCGCAATCTTGTCCTGCACCGCCCACCAGAACCGCGAGGCCTGGCCTGCGCCTGGTTCGATCACCACCGTCGGGCTCCCCGTTCCTTTCGATAGCAAATGGAGTTGGTGATCGCCGATGGACACCAGTCGCCCGGGAGGCTGATGGCGCCTTCGATCCCGCCGCTGGCCCATCGCCTCGTACACCCAGCCGGCACCCAGCAGTGCAGCGATCAGCGAGAGCGCAAGCGAGAGAACCTGCTGCCACCAGCTCATGGTGGAGTTAAAATAATACAGGAACGAATAAAATACAACACTGTATTTTAAGGCGAACGCCATGGCGGAAGAGACTCAGGGGTACGGCAAAGGCGGCAAGCGCGCCCGCACCAGGGCCAAACTGATCCAAGCGGCTGCCGCGGTGATCGGAGAAAAAGGTTTCGACCGGGCATCGCTGGAGGAAATTGCCGCCCGCGCCGAAATGACCAGAGGCGCGGTCTACGGAAACTTTAAAGACAAAGAAGAATTATTTCTGGCGGTGGTCGAGGCTCGCTGGAAACCGATCATGCCGCCGTTTGAACCAGGCGCCAGCTTCCGCCAGCAGATGCGCATTTTAGGCAAGACAGTTGCCGCCGAAGCGCAGGCCAGAAGAAGCCAGGCTGCCGCCGCCACCGCCTTCCAGCTGTATATCTTGACCCACGAAACCATGCGCCTGCAGTTGGCCCGGCAAAATGCAGAGATCTACAAGAAAATGGCCCGGGTCGTGCTCAAAATGGTGCCCGCCAACGAACTACCCATGCCGGCGTCAAAGTTTGTCTGCGTGCTCGATGCCCTCATTACCGGCCTGCTCTTTACTTACTTTCAAACCCCGGAACTGGTGACGGAAGACATTTTCGTGGCCGCCTTCGAAGCCTTTGCCTGACCGGATTTCCTACTTCGCGATGCGTCCTCCACAGAAGCGCAAACTTGATTTTACAAGCGACTCCTCAAGGAACTACCTTTATCGGGGCCTGCCAAAAAGCAGCCTTCTTTCCGGTTGGATCCAGTACGGAAATCTGGCACTCATACTCGCCCGGCGGAAGCTGATTGAGAGCAATGCTAAAACTGAATGGCATGGTCTGCAGCCGATTATTCAAGCCCTGGGTCATCTCCATCGGTGGCGTCTCCAGGGCTTTCGCTTGCTCCTGATAAAAACTAACGAACGCGACCAGCGGCTGAAATCCGGGTGCGCCCTGCTCATACGCCTGCAAATAGACATACATGTTCTGGGTCTGGCGAAAGACACGGGTCACGCTGGGAATGAGTTTCTGCCCATTCTGAACCAGCGGGTTCACCTCTTGCTCTTTTGTCCTGTCCTTGCTTTTCTCCGCATTGTAGAGAGCATCTTTAAGGTCCACCCGCTGGCTGCTAAGCACCACCGAGCTGATCGGAACGTGGGCAACCTCTTTGTTCAGATTTGGAATCACGAACGTGGTTTGATACGTGCCAATCCTCCCCGTCTCGTCATCCCTGGCCAGGAACTTGATCATGTACTTGCCGGGCAGCAAAGTGAAACCAGTGTCGTATTCGATAGGCCGTCGCGCGAGCTCGGCGGCGGTCGCGTCGCTGAGTTTGATGTTGACGTTATCGCGGACATTGCTGACCGTCGTCCCGCCGACAAGGTCTTTGATCTCGCCGACAAAATCGATCAGGGTGTGCTCGGCGCCTCCTCGCTTGGCCAGGGCAAGCTCGCGGCCGGGGATCTTAACCACGATAGGAACAAAGTACTCGGCCCGATTGAGCTGGAAGTGATCGATCTCCATGGCAATGGAAAGCTCAGTGATTGGATCCTCCAGCATCAGCGCATCTTCCAGCTGTCGCTCCTTATCGACCGCGGTAAATTTGCTGAACTCCTTATCAGCGTAGTAGCCCTGGCGGTAGTCGAGCTTGGCGGTGGCATCCTGGTTGAGCGAGATCTTCACCCGCCGAAAGTGGCCGTTCCTGGCCGTATTGCTGGTGTAGTAGCCAACCACGTAGTAATCGGAAATAGCCTGCTGCGCTTGTACGATCCCGTGCGTCAGATCGTTGGTGTCGAAGAGAGCTTTCCCCCCGGTATCGCCGGCCAGCGCATAAAGCGTGTCCTGCGATTGCTGGAAATTGTTGTTGTTGGCGAGCGCCGCGGTGCCGGAATATATCCCCGAATTGCCAGGTGAGCCCTGGGTAGCATCTCCCAGGGGCGCCTGCGCCACCAATCCCCGGGCATCAATGGGCCAGAAAGAGACGCCGGCGCGAATCGCCGCATCCACCGTCGCATGGAGTTGAGCCTGGTTATCAATTCCATTCAACCGCAGACCGCTGGCGAAGTAGATGAGTGACTTCTTCTCTTGTAACTGGCCCAACATTTTCGCCGCCGTCTGCAGTGCAGAGAGCTGGCGATCGGTATTGAACACGTTAAACTCGGTATCGTCCTGGCCAAACGCGGCGCCGGTGTCGGCGCTGCTGGCGTCGTCCAGCGTCTCGACCGACCCTTGGCCTTCGCCGACGATCATCGTTTCCAGGATGCTGAGCAGCTTGTTGCGATCGGCGGTGAAATCCTGCAGGATGTCGACGGAGCCGCCCTGGTAGCGGAGGATGGCCACCAGGTCGACGGTTGTCATTTCCGCGCGCAGGAACTTCTCAGCGGCGGAAAGCGCACGGAGCTGGTCGGCCGGCCGCATCGCGGACATATCGAAGTAGAGCGCGAGCAAGCGCCGATTCTTATAGCGGCTATTTTCGGGTGCCTCGGGTGCGAGCTGAGTGCGGTTAAGTTTCTTGTAGATTTTGATTTGTTCTGTGCCGCGTGCGGGCGCCGGCACGGGCGCCTGTTCAGCAGCAAGATCCTGGTGCTCGCAAAAGCGGATTGTCTGCGCCGCACCGTCCTCAGTGACGGTAAAGTCTTTTGCACTCAACCCGGGAATAAATTTACCCTCTTTATCTTTCGCCACAACCGTCTCGACTACTAATTGAGACTTGGCGGTGAGGGTATAGGTGCCTGCTGTGTTCGAGGGCGTGTTCTGGCCGATCTGCTGCGCGTTTGCCCAGAGAGCGGAGAGGTTCAAGAAAAGAAACAAACATCCTATTCTCTTTCGACATTGGCGGCCTAAAGAACGGAAATGGGTCTTGTTCTTGCTCCCTTGTCTATGCAGGAAGGGCAAGGCTTCAGCCGTGCCGAACCTGCCTGCCGCTGATGAGGGCTTTAGAGAGTGGGTGGGTGCCCGGGGAAAAGAAACCGCAGGTCCCTCCACTACGCTCCCCCGAATTTCCTGTCGAGTCGGGTGGCGTTGATCAATTGCATGCGGCTCTCTCTGCGGAGAGCCGCACACGCGGTCGTTGCTAGCTATTGCGAAGTAGGAAATCCGGGTCCGCTCCGGTCGGGATGACAAGTTCTGTTGTGCCCGCAAGAGCTTCAACGAGAAATACTTGACCCCCGCAATAGATTTGTCATCGTGAGCGGAGCGAAGCGTAGTGGAGGGACCTGCGGTTTCTTTTCCCTGGCACCCACACATCCTCTTTAGCCCCTGAGGTACCTCTTTTTGTCTCATCTCAAAACCTCAAACGCAGCGAAGTTTCCAGGCTGCGCATTGCATTCGGGGCCAGCGGTAATCCAAACTGCGTGCTGTTCACCGTCGTGTTCCAACCAGTAAACACAGGATGATTCAGCAAGTTAGTCGCCGCCACTTTGGCGTCAAGATAAAAGCGCCCGCTGGGGCGAAAAGTTCGCGCGACAGAACTATCAAGGCTGATCTGGTTGGGACCGGTAACCGAGTTTCTGCCCGCGGTTCCCCACTGGCCGGTCAAAGGCGCGCTGTAAGCAGCAGGGTTGAGGTGCTGACTTCCTCGAGACAAGGAAATAGGCGCGCCGGTAGGATCGGGTCGGACAGTTCCGGTGAATCCTGTTCCGGGAACGGCCGCCAGGTAAATCGGCGTTTCCGGCAGGCCGCTGCCGATGACCGACGTGGCCACTACAGTCCACTCCTTCAGCACCTTGCCCCGCCAGCCTCCCAACAGCGTTCTCCCGCCAAGTCCTTCACCGCTGGTGTACTGGGCCTGCAGATTGAGCAGGTGACGTTGATCGAAAGTGGAAAGCGAGCGCTCCGCATGCAAATTAAGCCAGTTCTGCGCGATGGCCGGTGTCGTCGACGCGCTCTGTGTGGTAGTGGAGGCAATCGAACCCGCACCTCCACCCTGTCCGGAACTCGGGCCCTGCCCACCGGAGGGTGCTGCAGTCTGGCTGCTGCTGGAGACGTGGCCCTGGCCACCCAGGAACGCGTCATCATCGATCGATTTCGAAAACGTATAAAGCAGCGACGCAGTAAGGCCGCTGCGCAGCCTCCGCCGTAACTGCAATTGCCCTGACTCCCGGGCGGAATCCCCGCCGGACGCTTGATAGACAAAACCCGCCGGACAGCTGAGACAAGGATTGACCGCTCCAATTGGATAAGTATTGGGCAGGAACTGCTGCACACCGCGTGTGCCTTTGACGCCCAGGTAGGTTGCGGTGAGCTGCAAGGCAGCCGGTAGATCGCGCTGAACGGATAACTGCCAGGTCTGCGCATACCCAATTCTCAAGTTCGGGTCGACCGCGAAAGTATTAGCAGTAGTGGAGGAACACGGCGCAAACCCGTTGGCCAGGGTCAGCGGGCACGCGGCGCTGTTCTCGACGCTCAAACTCTTCGAGAGCGGTGCCTGCTGGGCCAGGTTGAGCGCTGACGTCTGATACACAGACGTGTCGTCATAAACGCCATAGCCGGCGCGCACCACAATCGTGGAAGCAGGGATGGGCCGCCAGGAAATCCCCACCCGCGGCTCGAAACCGCGCTTGTCCGGGCGGATCAACGAACTGGGATAACGGCTGCGGGTCAGTGAGCCGATGGGATTGCTGCCCAGCACCGGAGCAACCTCGGTAAACCCGGGAGCGACATCAAGATTCACCAGGCGCCCATGGATTTCTGTGATTGGCGCGCCATAATCCCAGCGAAGCCCGGCGTTGATGGTCAGGTTGATCAGGATGCGCCAGTCATCCACGACGTACGCGTCGTAGACGGTTTGACGTAAATATTTATCCGCGTTTCCGAACGCGATGGAGCTGGTATCCGGCACACCAATGAGGAAGTCCGCCAGGTCAGAGCCGCTGGCCGTAACGCTGTTGGATGTTCCCTGGGTGGCGGCGCCGGTAAAGGTGAAGGTGCCTCGCGGATCCTGCTGGAAGAAATCGTTGTATTGCTGCTTGCGCAAATCGCCGCCTACCGTAATGTTGTGCCGCCCGCGATAGACGCCGGCAGATCCGGAAAAGCCATCGGTGCGGTTACGATTGAACGAACTCTGTTCATCCATGAGCGGCGTAAGACCACCGGAGAAGGTAAGCGACGGCGGCCCCCAGTTGGCCGGGTCCTGGTTATTGCCGGAGATGCCGGCCTCGCCGGAAATGTTTTGCCTGTTCTCAAAATACGGCACGATGTGCGTTCTCAGGCGGCTGAACCGATAACTGGTGTAGCCGAAGATGTGATGGTTGAAACGATGCGACCAGTTGATGTTGGCATTGATCCCCAGGGTGTCGGTGGTGTCGATGAATTGGAAGAGATTGGCGGTGCCGGCCCGAACGCTCTGGAAGTTAAAGCTCCCGTAAAGCTCGTCTCGATGACCAAGCGTCTTATCCAGACGCGAAAGAAGAGCATCCTGATGCCGGCTGTTGAGAACCGGCACCTGGTAGTTGTAGAGCGAGTTACCGGTTATGTCGGGCAACGGATAGAGCTGTAACAGTGACTGCGCTTGGGAGCTGACCGGAACCACATTGCCGGGAAAGGGCAGCCCGGTGGCGGGATCATAGACGATGAGCGGCTGGCCAAGTGGGTTGACCAGGCCTGAAAGGTCGCCGGTACGCTCGGCTTCAGTCGGCACCAGGCCGGACTCGGTCTCGGCGGTATGGTCGCGTGTCCACTCATAGGCGACAAAGAAGGTCGGCCCGCGCGGCAGCAGACGCGGAATCCTGAGCGGTCCGCCCAGGGTGAGGATGGCCGTGACCCGATTGTAGGCAGGCTTGGGTGTATTCAGTCCGCTCAGCGAGTATGGGCGCGCATCCAGCGCGGAGTTATCGACGATGGCGGCAAAGCCGCCGTTGTAGAGCGCTCTGCTGTTAGATCTTCGATTACCAAAGGCCTGATCGAGCGAATAGCGTGACGTCGCTGCGTTATTAACACTTCCGTTGACCAGCAAGCCGTCCGACGATTCCTCCGCCGGCTTCGGTATCTCCACAGCGCTGTCGGTAGGCGAGCCCGCAGAGGGGGGTGGTTTCCGCAACGAAGGAAGGGGCGCGGAAGGCAACTTGCTCAACTTCGCGATCTGGTCGAGCGGGAGTAGGATAAGCTCCCACTTACCCGGAGGTATTGCGGGCGAAACAGTTATCTCGGCGTGGACAGTCGAAAAGCACTGCATCTCGATCTCGATCGTCGCGGGTCCATCCGCCAGGTCAGGGAATGCGTACAAGCCACCCTGATCGGAGACGGTCATAAGCTTCTTCGTCCCCTGTGTAACCGTGACGGTAGCACCGGGAAGAGGCAGCCCGCCAAAGGTGACCAAGCCGTGATACTCCGAAGCCACGGCCTGGCTGGCAAAGGCCGTCACCCAGAAAATGCAGACCAGGTAAAAAAGCTTTGGGACGGGCCGCAGCAATGTCCGACACCCCATACGTCAGTTATCAGAGGGTTTCTCAACATGGTCGATGATCAGGACATCCGCCGGCGCCTTAGTGGCGTCCAACTTGAGCCCGATCTGTTCCTGGATAGCAGTGTAAAGATTCGGAGGCGGATTCGTGTTATCCGTCGGTGGAGGTATTTTGGCTCCCCCAAACTGCGAATCGTCCGGTGTCCAGTTGAGCGTAAAGTCCCATCTTCCGGTGATTCCGGTTTGATCGACAACGGGCCGGTCGAGCACCACTCCCTGCATCAGGCCGGTGAAATCGGCCATAGTCGCATTGCGTACCCCCAAATCCCCGGGACGTCCGCGAAAGAAGAGCCCGGGAAGTCCATTCGGATCGCCCTCGCTTTTGTTGAGCTTGGGACCGTTCTTGGCCACACTCAGCAGGTAGACCGGAAGCTCCTTCTTATCATGATGGAAGGTGAGCTTGAACCGCTCGGCCATCATCTTTTGGATCATGCCCTTCCACTGCTTGTCGTTGGGCATGCCTTCGCCGTCCGGTTCGGCGTCCATATCGTAGTTATCGCTGTCAGCCCAGGGCGGAAGACCGATGATCTGCTTGGCCTGAACCCCGTAGGCGAAAGAGATCAACTGGCTGAGAGGTTGGTTGATGATTTTTAAGCGGCGACCGTCGACGATAATTCCTTTTCTTTGATCGTCTGGTTTGGCGGGCTTAATGGTAACCACCTCGAAAGCCGGCGAGGCATTCGCGTCCATCGGTGGGATCTTGGGCCGGGGCGGGGGAATTGTCCATTCCGTCTCCGGCGTGGCCCGGGTCAGAACAAGAGGAAGGGGATTCGGACCTTGAGTCCAGTTGCCCGTAATGGTCTGCCCATCTGCGCTCACCTTGCCCTCATACGATCCCCCGATCATGGTCAGCGTCATCTTAACCATCGAGCCGTCCAGAGTAATCTTTGTTACCGGAAGCCCTTCACCGCCTTGGTCGATACTGTAGAAGACTGCCTTGTATCCGCTGTCATCCCCTTTTGTAATCTTAACGACGGTGCGCAGGTCTCGCCCCGCGTGAAGGGTCCCCTGCCATGTTCCGGCGATACCCTGCGTAGGATTTTCTGTGGGAGACTGAGCCAGGCTGGGTGCTGCGTCTACCCCGAACGAGGCAACCGCGGCTATCAACCATCCGGCCACATGCAGCTGGAGCTTCCTGCTGAGATTTGGTTTGCGTACCGCAGGCTCAGTCATGATTCGCGAATCCTCTCTCGAAATCGGCCCCTGTAACCCGGACGAACTAGTTACCCAGATAAGACTTAGCTGAATACAAGACGTCTGTGCTTCAGGATTTTGCTCGAACGCACACATTATATTTCTTGCTTTCTCAGGCTGTCGTCCTTCAAATAGTCAATTCGCGCAAGGCGCCTCGAAATCAGGAGCGCTTTCCCGGGTACGGAGTAAATGTAAGACGTAGATGGGACAATTTTGTTCAATCGCATGCATTAAATTTGGGAGCGCTATTTGCTGGCGCCTGGAGTGCATGACTGAACGGAAATACGGTAACAATCTGCGGCATGATCCAGGGGAAAAGGCTCCCCTTCCTAGGAGTCAATGCTTGCTGGATGGCATCGATATGATTCAGCCCGACCCACCCAATCCGAGCGAATCAGTGGGGCACTGTTTCCTCGGGCGATGATGGCGCCTCGAACCTCCGCGCGTCTTCGTCGGCCTTGCGCTTCATCTCGTCGATCCGCTGCTGGAACTCAGGGCTACGGAAGACTTCGGCTGCCTTGGGCATTTGCCTTTGCGCATCTTCCATCTTTCTCTTGAATTCAGGATCATTGAGGATGGCGTTGGCCTGCTCCATTTGCCGCGAGGCGTTCTCCATCTGCTGCTTAAACTCGGGAGTATTGAAGACCGCCGTCGCTTTTTCTATCTGCCGCTGCGCCTCTTCCATTCGCTGCTTGAACTCAGGACTATCCATGATTGCGGTTGCTTTCGCCATCTGCCGCTGTGCATCCTCCATCCGTTGCTGGAACTCCGGCTCTTCGAGGATCGCTCCCACTTTCGCCATCTTCTTCTGCTCGTCTTTCCTGGAGCGTGTAGCGCGCCTGGCGGGCGCCGGTTTATTGGCTGCGGGCTCAGCGGGAGTCGCAGGCGTCGCCACCTCAGGCTGAGTTTGTCCAGCCGCCAATTGGACCACTGGTGGCGGGGCGCCATTGGTTTGTTCTGCCATGGTAGGGGTTACATGAAACATCGCCGCCAGCGAGCCTGTCGCGATCATCACCGCTGCTCCAGCCGCCACCCGGGCAACTCTTGCCCGCATACTCATTTTTGTTGTTTCCAATAGCCGCATGACCCGTTCCTCCAGTGTGTTCTTGCTGAATAGGCCTAAAAACTGCGCCTGCCCCGGCAGGTCCGATACAGCCAACATGCTGTGCGCCAGAGCGAGCAGACACTTCGCATAGCCAATATCAGATTCCATTTCCTGCGCCGCCATGGCGTCGCAGACCATCTCTCGTGTCATCCGGATTTGCTGTTGCACTGCGTGCATCACCGGGTGCCAGGCCAGCGGAGAAGCTGCCACTTGACAGACCAGGTTCATCAGGTAATCCTGCCGCTTCACGTGGGCCAATTCGTGGCATAAGGCCGCCCTCACTTCATCTTCCGTAAACCGGGCAAAGCCCTCAGGCAACAAAACAACAGGAGCTGCCACACCCACGACCATGGGACCCGACACTTCTTCTGACTCGCGCAGTTGGGGCAACTTGACTGCCAATCGGTTGCTTAAGTCGGCCAACTCTGCCCGGTGCCGAAAAGTCTCCCGCGCATGCCCCACCAGTCTGCGCGCGGCATGCCATGCCCGCGCAATACGAAGCAACGCCAGCACTACCGTAGCGAGGTAGATTCTCACCAGCCAGCGCGATACGGTCGGGTTCAGGGTCAAGTCACGCGTTGGAGCAAAGAAGGAAGGCCGTTCTTCCCCGATCGTCGTACTCTCTTGTGTAACCATCGCAGTGGCTTGCGCCGGTTCAGCACTTCGCAGTCCCCGTGCCGGCAGCAGCACGGCGAGCGCTAAAACAGCCAGCCAGATCCCATGCCGTACCCGTGGGCCGGGCCGCACCAAGCGGGCGAACGACCATGCGCCTGCCGCAAGAACGGGAAGCTGCCACAGGGCGTTGACCACGTATTCAGCCAGCGCTCGCTCCATCACTCCTTCTCCTTGAGCGGCCGGTTTTCAGCGGCCGCTAACTTTTCCGCAATCCGTGCCAATTCCTCTGCACTGATCTGCTGTGTATCCACCATCGCCATAAGCAGCGCCTCACTCGAACCGCCGAACATACGGGTTACCAGGTCGCTCAAGGCGTTGCCGGTTGCCCGCTCCCGGCTAACCACTGGCCGGTAACGATACGCCCGGCCCTCCTGCACCCGCTTCACCTTCTTCTTGCGCAACAGCACGTTCAGCATGGTTTGCACGGTGGTGTAAGCCAACTGCGCGTGCAGCTTGGGCTGCACCTCGGCCACGGTCGACGGCCCCGATTGCCAAAGCACCTGCATAATCTCCAGTTCCAGGGGGGTCAGCGTCTGATTTTTGCCGGGCAAATCTTATCTCCTAATCCGTTAGTAAATGGATACGCGAAAAGCCGCCAGATTGTCAACTAAATGTTTAGGAGCAGGCCAGCTTTTCGCCGTCTCCCGCCAGGGCGAGAGGCCAATCAGCCGGTGAGTCGACCAGGCAGTCCGGACGAACTGTCTCCAGCGTATGGGGCGAAAGGCCATAGGAGCAGCCGATGCTCCAGACTCCTGCATTGCGTGCAGTCAGAATGTCCACATCCGAGTCTCCCACCATCAACGTCTCTTGCCCTGTCGCGCCTGCCTCTTGCATCAGCGCGAGCAGTCCCTCGGGATCCGGTTTTTTGGTGGGAAAGCTGTTGCCGCCGTAAATGCGAAAAAAGTAAGGACTCAGCCCAAGGGCTTCACAAATCGCCAGCGACGGACCGATCGGCTTATTGGTAAGCACGGCCATGGATCGCTGTGCCCCCGCCGGCTCCAGGCGCAGGCTATCGAGCGAGCGAAAAACACCGGGGTATACGTAAGTGTGGTCAAGTTTGTGTTCGCGATAATACTCGAGGAAGTAGGTGAGAGCAGAATCGAGAAAGGCAGGATCTTCAGGTCCGCCCAGCGAACGGCTGACCAGCCGCGCAGCGCCGTCGCCAATGTAAGTAGAGATCACATCCTGGGGCAGCTCAGGCCGTCCGAATTTGCGCAGCATGGCGTTTACTGAGGCGCACAGGTCGGCGCCAGAATCAATCAGGGTGCCATCGAGGTCGAATACCAGCAGGCGCAGCGAAGCCGCCGGAATGGGGCGATAAATCTTCAGCATCTTTCTAATTTAGACGATGCCGAACGCGGCATTGGCAGAACGTTTCGAAGGGAAGAAGACCGCAGAGATCTGCGGTTTCTCTTTCCTTAACCCCTGCACCCGGGGCCCCGCTGCAATTCCTATCCCGGCACGCGCCAACCGTTCTGCGTAAGTACCACCGTGGTTTGGCCCTGTGCCTCTGGCGAAGTAGCCTTGGCAAAATCGGGAAAGGCTTTGCGCATCTGGTCGGAATCTGCCCACCCGGGAATATCCATCATCTTGTAGTGATAGTTCACCTGCATCGCCTTCATCCCATCGACCGCGGCAGCCGGAGTAAACCCATCGATGCTGGTGACGACGCGGTGTCCGTAGCAGAAGCGCGGCGGAACGCGCTGGCCATAGGTAGTGAGCTGATAGCGCTTGACGTGAATGTCCCGGTCTTCCAGCGACTTCAACAATCCTGCGGCCTCCAGGGCATCCAGGCTCTTGATCTTGGAATCCTTTTCGTTACTTGCAGTGCTTGCTTCGTAAGGAAAGCGAACCGAGCTCTGGAACAGGCAATCGTCGTGGCTACCATAATAGGCATTCAGCGCGCCCGTGAAATTCTTCGGGGAGGGATCCTTGAAGCCACTGCATCCTGCCATCACTAACCCCACCGCAATCCCGGTACTGATGTGGTAAATCCATTTCTGACGTGCCATGGTGTGTCCTCGTGGAATGAAAAGCTTAATGCTTTTGCGCCCGGAGCGGAAGGGCGGCGCAACCTTGTTCGATGCTCAGGTGATACTTTTTAGTTCGATATGGCAAAGGAAAATCAGCGGGTTGTCCTGGTCACCGGCGCTTCTTCCGGCATCGGACTGGTTTGTGCCACCCATCTGGCGGCGCAGGGCTTTCGTGTATATGGCACTTCGCGGCGGCCCGCCGCGGCCCTTCAAGGCGCGGTAACCATGCTGGCAGCGGATGTGACCAACGATCGTTCGGTCGAGCAGGCAGTGGCCGCGGTGCTGGACCGTGAACAGCGGCTGGATATTGTGGTCAACAACGCCGGAATGGGCATCGCCGGCCCGGTCGAAAACACCTCGATCGAGCAAGCGAAGAGCCAACTGGAGGTCAACTTCTTCGGCGCCTTCAGGGTCTGCCGCGCGGTCTTGCCGGCGATGAGAAGCCAGCGGAGCGGCTACATCATCAACATCGGGTCAATCGGTGGACTGGTTGCGATTCCTTACCAGGCGATGTACAGCGCCTCAAAATTTGCTTTGGAAGGGCTGAGTGAAAGTTTGCGGATGGAGGTGAGGCCCTTCGGAATCCGGGTAGTCATCATCGAACCTGGGGACCACAAAACAGCACTTACCGAGAATCGCCGGGCGGAGGCACTGTCGGGTAGCCCTTATAACGATTCCTTCTCGGCAGCGCTCGCCAAGACAGCCCACGACGAGCAAAGCGGTCCCGGCCCGGAGCAAATCGCACGCCTGCTTCACCGCATCGTAAACCAGCGTAATCCCAGGCTTCGCCACACCATAGGGCCAGGAGCACAGCGTGCCGCCGTGTGGCTCAAGCGGCTCATGCCCTACAGCGTGGTGGAATACGTGATGCGCACCTACTATGGCTTGGGCGGCTGAGAACAATCCGCTTAGCCCAGAGCTGTCCAAATTACCGGATTGGTCGGCCGGGCACTGTGATTTTATTCGACAAACGAGTGCAGCAACGGGCATTGCGAAATCAGTTTTTGCGAGGTGAGGGCTTGATTCGGGGGAGATGGTTCATCCGGGACGGCTTTCGAGGGAGGATTTAAGAGAGCCGCAGGGCGCACTGCAGATCCCTCCACTGCGCTACGCTCCGGTCGGGATGACAAGGGGAGAGGGGTGGCTGAGGTTGCATGGTTTGCGGAATGGCGAGAAAACTGCAGATCCCTCCACTGCGCTTCGCTCCGGTCGGATGACAAGGGGAGAGGGGTGGCTGAGGTTGAGGTTGTTAGCGGGATGGGGAGAAACTGCAGATCCCTCCACTGCGCTACGCTCCGGTTCGGGGATGACAAGGGGAGAGGGGTGGCTGAGGTTGAGGTTGTTAGCGGGATGGGAAGTAACTGCAGATCCCTTGTATCTAGGGTAGAGGCGGCATTTGATGTGAGAATGTCGTTGCGCGAGACCCCAAACCAAAAAGGGGT
>Ga0302325_10000987_pt1 | contig 74682 bp, 73 predicted proteins | sample Palsa_T0_2_FD_201948 | JGI IMG/M metagenome (GOLD analysis project Ga0302325, IMG submission 201948) | Peat permafrost microbial communities from Stordalen Mire near Abisko, Sweden - Palsa_T0_2 | ecosystem: Environmental > Terrestrial > Soil > Palsa > Peat permafrost | place: Sweden: Abisko...
CGTCCAACGCCAGCACCGCACACACTTTTTTCCCGCCGCCGCGCTGACCTTCACGCGCAAGTCGCCGCCCGTTGGTTTGACGACCCGAACTTGCGATACAATCAGCACCGTTTCAAGCGTCGGTCCGAGTTTTTCCAGCAACTCGCGCGTCGCGTCATTATCAGGCTCGATTTCCACTTGTGCTTCAAGCGACTTCCCGATCGTCTTGTCCTGCCGCGCCTTTTCCAATTCCAGCGAGGCGACGCGCCGCACATCCAACAACCGCTCCCAGCGCGCCTCGAGTTCCGTGTCGCGCCGCTTCGTGTCCATTCCGGGAAACTTCGCCAGATGCACCGACTCCATCTCGCGCCCGGGCAGAAAGCCCCAAACTTCATCCATCGTGAACGGCATAATCGGCGCCAGCACCTTCGCCAGCGTCGCCACTGTCTCTAAAATCGCGGTCTGCGCGGACCGTCGCTCCGCCGAATTGGGCGCAAGCGTATACAACGGGTCTTTCATTACGTCAACGTAAAATGATGAAATTTCCACCGCGCAAAAGGCGTTCACCAAATGGTACACGCGATGGAACTCCAGGTTCTCGTACGCCTCGGTCAAATCTGCGACCAGGGCCTGCAACCGCGACAACAGCCAGCGGTCAATTTCCGCCAGTTTTCCGTGCGGCACCGTGTGCTTGGCCGGATCGAAGTCATAGAGGTTCGCCAAGAGGATCCGCAGCGTATTGCGGACCTTGCGATACGTCTCGGAGACACGCTCAAAAATCTCTTCCGACAACGGTACGTCTCCCTGATAGTCTTCCGAGACCACCCACAGCCGCAGCACATCGGCCCCAAACCGCTTGACGTACTCTTCCGAGTTCGCCGGTTTGCCGGTGGACTTCGAGATCTTCTGCTTTTTTCCGGTTTCCGCAACCTGCACCACGAGAAAACCATGGGTCGCGACCGTCTGGAATGGCACGGTGCCGTTGCCCGCCATGGACAGCAGGAGCGAGGATTGGAACCAGCCACGATGCTGGTCGCTGCCTTCCAAATACAAGTCCGCCTGCCACGCCGGGTGTTTCGCGTCGGCCACCGCGTGCTTCAGTTCCGGCCGGCGCATCAACACCGCTCGCGAGGACGAGCCGGAATCGATCCAAACGTCGAGAGTGTCATTGGACTTGGTGGCCGCCTCGGCGCCTTTCCAATCCTTCGGCCTCAAGGTCGACCAAAGTTCCGCGACGGTTTTTTCAAACCACACGTTCGAGCCATATTTCTCAATTAAATCAGCGGCGGCGCGGACGATCTGCGCGTCGAGAATCGGTTGACCTTGCGCATCGTAGAATGCCGGAATCGGTACGCCCCACGCGCGCTGCCGGGAGATGCACCAATCGGGCCGCTGTTCGATTGTACCCGTGATACGGTTTTCACCCCACTTCGGCACCCATTTCACCTGGCGTACTTCTTGGAGAGCGCGCTGCCGCAAGTTCTCATGATCGAGCGCGATAAACCACTGTTCCATCGCGCGGAAGATGATCGGGTTCTTGCAACGCCAGCAGTGCGGATACGAGTGGGTCACCTCAGCGTATCCCGCCAGCGCCCCGATGGCCCGGAGATGCTCGACAATGGACTTGTTGGCCTTGAAGACAAATTGACCCGCGAACTGGCCTGCCTCTTTGGTGAAGACCCCACCGTCATCGACCGGTGCGAGCGTTTCCAGTCCATACTTCTGGCCGATCTCATAGTCCTCCGCGCCGTGGCCGGGCGCCGTATGTACCAAACCGGTGCCCTGCTCCAACGTCACATACGGCGAAAAGATGATGGGTGAATCACGCTCGATAAATGGATGCCGTGCGACCAACCCCTCCAGCTCACTGCCGGAAAGTTTCTGCTGCACGACCAACTCCACCCCACACGCCTGGGCGACCCGCTCGACAAGTCCTTCCGCCAGGATCCACGTTTCGCCGTTGGGCGCTTTCACACGGACGTAGGTCAACTCGGGTTTCACCGCGATGGCCAGGTTGGCCGGCAACGTCCAGGGAGTTGTCGTCCAGATGACGGCAAACTCCTTGTCCTGTCCTTTCACAGCAAATTTCACATACACCGACGGAGAAACATGGTCGGCGTACTCCACTTCGGCTTCCGCCAGCGCCGTGCGACATGTCGCGCACCAGTAAATTGGCTTCTTCCCGCGATAAACAAAACCCTTCTCCACGATGTCCGCGAACAGCTGCAATTCGTCGGCCTCGTATTCCTTGTGGAGCGTCACATACGGGTGATCCCAGTCCCCCAACACGCCGAGGCGCTTGAATTGCGTGCGTTGGATGTCGATGTACTTGCGCGCATAGGCGTCGCACGCCTGGCGGATCGTTGCGGCATCCGCCGTGGTATCGCCCGCCTTGCGCATGTCCTGGGTGACCTTGAACTCAATGGGTAATCCGTGGCAGTCCCAACCCGGTACGTAGGGCGCACAACAACCGCTCATCGTCTTGTACTTCACGACGACGTCCTTGAGGGTTTTATTAAGCACATGGCCGATGTGCACGTCGCCGTTGGCAAACGGCGGCCCGTCGTGCAGGACGAATACCGGCGCGGCGCGGCGGGCAGCCATGATCTTCTCGTAGAGTTTGCCCGCCTCCCAACGCGCCAACATCTCCGGCTCGCGCTGCGGCAGGTTGGCCTTCATCGGGAAGTCCGTCTGCGGAAGATTCAGTGTGTTCTTATAGTCGATTTGGCCCATGGTTCCCCGCCAAAAGCGGGCAAACCTATCACGCACCGAGGGTTGTGTCAACGAGCCTAGTGCGCGCCTACCTGGTAGAATCGCCGCGGCAAGCTCGCGGCCCCGACGTCGATGTTGGTGAGGATGCCGCCGGTACCAGGAACGTCCAGCGCGAGATTGCTCCAACTTCCACTGGCAAGATCATTCTTGCATTGAATGTCATAGCCCGCGCTGGAGATGGAGGAAAACATCAGAACAACGTTTGTCCCGATGATTTTGATGGTCAAATCCGTCGGCGGCGTGACGCTGGTCAATGAAATGACCGTCGCCGAATACGGAGCGAAGCTGCAGGAAAAGTTGGTGGCGACTCCAAACAGGGTGGTTTGAGAAACGTCGGCGGAGCCGATTCCTGTCTCGGCCGAGTTGTCCTGCGGGATGCCGTACGAGTATACAAGCGCATTGGTTGTCGGTGTGTAACCGCTGATCGCCACGTTGGCGTTCAGCGTATTCATCGGGCTCTTGTTGAGGACAAGCAGTGTCAGAGCGCCGTTGGTGCGTTTCGCTCCGTAGACCGACAGGAAGGCGTAATCACTTGTCGCACTGACAATCTGATCACCGCCGCGCGCGAAGTGCTGGAGCAGCTTGGCCACGTAAAACGTCGGGTAACGGTCGGCGGGACCAGCGGGCGTGGCGCTATCCACGATTCCGTAATCGCCGTAGGGGCGCCAACCGTATAATGAGCCATCGTTGTTGTTGTCGGTTTCCTGCCCATTGCGCAGGTCCCACCAAATAAGGCCATTGAACTCGGTCTGCAAGATCTGGCCGATGCTGTCCGCCATGAACAATCCGTTGACCAGACTTGTCGTTTGCTTGCCGGGGTTTGTGTAGACAGAATTATTCTCCGTGCAAACCAGTTCGACGTTGGTCGCCGCAGCACCGAGGTAATCGCTGAGTTGCTGGCACAAATCGGCAGCATTGGCCGCCCATGTGCTGGATGATTGCAGCAGGGCGGCGTCGTTTTCCGCGCCCGGCGCCTGCGCGTATTGATGATAAATGACGAAGTTGGGAGTGATGCCGAGCTGATTCATTGTGCTCAACAACACGGGGGTCCAGCCGTAATGTGTGACACCGGTGCGTGGATTGATGGCCGCATGGTTGGTATAGGTCGCGTAGCTGTCCTCCCCCGTGATGACAACCGCGCCAATCTTGATGCTCGGGTCCACCGCCTTCATCTGGCTGAGATAACTGTGAAAGAGCGTGGCATAGGTGTAGGGATCGTTCGGCAGCGCGTTTGTATCGGTTTCCCATGAACCGTAGTTTTCGTTGCCCACTTCCCAATACGTGAACCCATACTTCTTCGTCACATTGGAGTACTGGACCCAGTTGGCCGCCTCCGTCGGCGAGCCGGAACCATAGTTTACCGTAATGAACGCCTGCGCGTGCGTGTTGGTAGCGACATCGGCGAAATTGTCGAACGAAGTGCTCCACGTCCACGTGTTGGTGTCCGTTGTGTTGCTGGCCCAGTGATAATCGTCGGCCAGCGAGCCGCCAGGGAAGCGGAACGCCTGATTAGCCATTTCAGTCATCAGGGAAATCGTGGTGGATGTGTCAAACACACCGTCCCACACAGCCGTATTGACGCCGAAATGCCGGGGATCAGCAGTGCGGACGATCTGTGACGCGTTGATACCCAGATGGACCACTGCGGGCGGCGGTGGCACGGTCAGTTGAATGTCGTCAACGTAGAACGTCGGCTCGGTAGAGCCGCTGCGGTCTTGAATCCAAAATCCGTCCATGTTCGGCTTGTTGGTCACGCCGAGCGACGCCAGCGAGAGCGTGATTTGCTGCCAAACATTCGAAGACAATGCTGGCAGGTTGACAGCCGTCTGCGGCGCACCGTCCAACTCCGCCTTCACCAGCAATTGCTGTCCGCCCACGGAACCGCCGTCAATCCAAAAGGTGAGATTGGTGTAGCCGCTCGTGTCGAACGCATTCTGATGCAGGTACAACGCCTGGTTGGCCCCCGCGTTGACGCTGATGGAGCTGGTTCCCGTGTGTACCGGCGCCGTGTTGGTCAGGTTGACCGTCGCCCAACTCCAGTCCTGCCAGCCGGTGCCAAGCAAATCTGTATAAATAACCTGGTTGGTCTGCGCGAATACAAATTGCGAACTCAAAACGATGCAGCACACTATCCAGCCGAACATTTGATTGCGCGTGTGTGTCACCTTGCGTCTCTGGAACGCCAACGTAAGGGGGAAGCGTAACGCCGTCAATTCCATCCGGAGTCCGTGGCAAACGGGCGATTAGCCGACGACCGACACCCACACTTTGCGGTTTCGCGGCCCGTCAAATTCACAGAAGAAGATGCCCTGCCACGTCCCGAACTGCAGTTTACCGCCACGCACGAACACCTGTACGCTGTGCCCCATCATGCTCGATTTCACATGCGCCGCAGTGTTCCCTTCGCCGTGCCGATAGTGCGCATCTTTCCACGGGACGGCCTTATCGATGGCGTACATCATATCGCTCACGACATCCGGGTCAGCATTCTCGTTGATCGTGATTCCTGCGGTAGTATGCGGGACGAAACAAATGCAGAGGCCCTCCTTCACACCCGACTCGTCCACGACCCGCTGCACTTCGCTGGTAATCTCGGCAAATTGGGTGTGAGCGCTGGTTTTGACGGCGAGCTCCTTCACGGCTCGGGGACCTCCGTGCTTCCACGTGTGAACGTGTAGTCGCCGTGGAACTTCGCGGTTTGGGTGTAGGAACCGGAGACGGTACTGGCGGTCACGTCGACGTGCAGATATGCATCCACTTTCCCAGGAGTAACTTTCTTCATGATGAGAAAACCGTTGAAGCCATCGCCTTTCGAGCTCGGGCCGAAGCGCCTGACGGTAAATTGCGGCGCTACATAATCGGAGGGAATCGGCAGGCGTTGGTTGAGCCGAAAATCGTGCACGTGCAGGACAAGCAACTGGTCTTCGTCATTGTCCGGCCCATTCAGAATCGTGTCCACGTGGCGACTGATCCTCAACACCAGCGGGCCAGCCTGGGCGACCAACGAGCCCGCGCCTGCTGGCGCTGCGGGACTGCTAAATGTAGCGCTCGCGGGTCCGATGTGGCTGTAGCTGCAAGCCGAGGTAAACGCGGTCAGAGCAATGGCGAGAAGAGTGCTTTTCATTTGGTGCCGTCCAACCCCGCTTATTGCGCCTCCAAAGTTTTCTTGTACGCCAGAATGCCGTCGGCAATCGCTTTCGCCAACGTCTCGCGATACTCAGTCCGCAAAATGCGCTGCTCTTCGGAAGGGCTCGACAGGAAGCCGGCTTCGATCAAGATCGCGGGACAGCTCGCGTACCGCAGCACATAGAATCGCGCGCGCCGCACACCGCGGTCCACCGCACCCGTGGCCCGTAACGACGCCTTCTGGACGCAATGCGCCAGCCACACATTCTGGCCATCAAACCGATTGCCCGGCACGGCGGCGAAGTCGCCGCTGCTCGTGTCACGGTCGCCGGAGTTCCCGCTGAAATTTGCCGTCGAACTGGTCCCGGCCGGCGGCGTGCAATAGGTCTCAATGCCCTCGGCCGTCCCGCCCGAGTTGAAGTGGATGCTGACATATACGTCAGCCCCTTTCGCACGGGCGAATTCCACACGGTCGTCCAAGGAGACGGTCTTATCGGATGTGCGCGTCAGGGTAACGCGCGCGCCACTTCCCGCCAAATCCCGCTCGACCCGTTTGGCCACATCGAGCGTCATCACCTTTTCAAAGCTCGAACGCCCGCGCGTACCGCGGTCCTCACCGCCATGACCCGGGTCGATCACAATGGTCCGGACCGCGCCACCGGGCTTCCGCAACCGCCCAGGTTGCAACACGGGATCAAGGGTCTTCAGTATGTCGAGTTCAGGCACCCAGAGTTTGCCACGTGTCGCCAGAATCGGCGCCGAAAGCCAGTGGTTCACCCCGTTGACCAGAATATCGCGCTGGTCAGCCTCCAGCTCAAGCTGCGCCAAACTCGTCCTGTACTCGGCACGATTCTCAGCGCCGCCCAGTTCCGGACCGAGCCCGTAGTAATTTGCCACGTCGCTGACGGCGACGTAATACGTGTTGCCCAGCCGATAGGCCTTGAGACTGGCGGGTTGCGCCAAGGCCGTCCCAGCGAAAACGAGTCCCAAGACCAGAATGATCAGTCGCGACTGACCTACGCGATGCAAAACAGTTCCTCCTTACGGTGCTGCGCGCAAAATGGCACGAAACCGGGCATGATTTCAAGGGAAATGGATTCATGGACGGATATCTGCATCGGTTGAGCGAATTCGACTTTTCCGTTGACGCTGCGGGCGCTCCTACTTAGATTAAGCGGTAGAGCGCGTCAGACATGCGCGACGGTCAGTCCGTGGTACCCTCCACGAGTTGGTTCAATGGCCCTTGGCGAGGAAAAATCATGACGGTTGTCTCAAAAGGTCTCGAAGGAATTACGGTGGCCCAGACCCGCATCGGTGACGTGCGCGGGGACATCGGGCAACTCATCTATTGCGGATACGACATCAACGAACTGGCCGGCAAGGTCTGTTTCGAGGAGGTTCTTCACCTGCTCTGGGAAGGCCGCCTGCCAAACCGCAAGGAACTGGAGCAATTGCAGGGCGAGCTGATCGCGGAGCGCCCATTGCCGAAAGCGGTCGTCGATATGCTGCGATTGCTGCCCAAGGAAGCGCCGCCCATGCACGTGCTGCGCACCGCGGTCTCCATGCTCGGCGCCCTCGACCCCGACGCGGACCTCAATACGCCGCAGTCGAATCGCCGCAAGGCGGTGCAGTTGGTCGCACAGGTTCCCGTGATCATCGCCAAGTTCCATCGCATCCGTTCGGGCAAGGAAACAGTCCCGCCCTCCCCCACGCTCAATTCCGCCGCCAATTTCCTGTATATGCTCAATGGCACGGTGCCCAGTGATGAAGCGGCGGCTACCATCGACATGGCCTTCGTGTTGCACGCGGAGCACGCGTTCAACGCCTCGACGTTTGCGGCACGCGTCACGATTGCCACACTGTCCGATATGTACTCGGCCATCACCAGCGCCATCGGCACACTGAAAGGCCCCTTGCATGGCGGCGCGAACGAGGGCGTGATTCACATGCTCCAGGAAATCGGCGACGAAAGCCGCGTGGACGATTACGTCCGCAGCGCATTAGCCAACAAAAAGCGGATCATGGGCATCGGCCATCGCGTCTACAAAACGCTCGATCCGCGCGCGCCCCACCTAAAGCGGCTTGCCGAGCAACTCTCGGCAAAAGTTGGCGAGCCGAAATGGCTGCGCATGAGTGAACGCATCGCCGATACCATGAAGAAAGAGAAAAATCTCAACGCTAATGTCGATTTCTACTCTGCCACGGTTTACTACAGCCTCGGCATCCCCACCGATTTGTTCACACCCATCTTCGCCATCGCGCGCATGGCGGGCTGGACCGCGCACGTGCTGGAGCAACTGGCCGACAATCGTCTCATCCGTCCGCTCAGCGAATACACAGGGCCAGAGGGCCTCAAGGTCGTGCCCCTCGACCAGCGCTGAGCCGAAGCCCATTCATTCATGAACATCCACGAATATCAGGCCAAGGAAATTTTCCGCCGCTTTGGCGTGCCCGTTGCCGACGGCGGGGTCGCGTCCACGCCGGAAGAAGCGCAGAAAATCGCCGGCACGCTGAAAACCGACGTCATTGCCGTCAAATCACAAATCCATGCCGGCGGACGGGGCAAAGCGGGTGGGATCAAGATCGTCAAGACGCCCGAAGAGGCGGCCAAGGCGGCACGTGAGCTGATCGGAAAGGTATTGGTCACGCACCAGACAGGGCCGCAAGGCAAACAGGTGCGCAAAGTCCTGGTTGAGGCGGGCAGCACGCCGAAGCGCGAACTGTACTTGAGCATTCTGATCGACCGTTCGATTGCGCGTCCCTCGTTCCTGGCCAGTACGGAAGGCGGAGTGGATATTGAGGCGGTCGCCGCGAAAACGCCTGAGAAAATTCTGAAGGAACCCATTGATCCCGCGATTGGCTGTCAGCCCTACCAAGCGCGCAAGATCGCCTATGCTCTGGGGCTGGGGGGCAGTCATTTGCAGCCGGCCGTGAATCTCATCCTTGGCGTGTATCGCGCCTTCATTGAGACCGACGCCTCGTTGATCGAGGTCAACCCGCTCATCATCGACCAGCGCGACCGCGTGCTGGCGCTTGATGCGAAGATGAATTTCGACGACAACGCGCTCTTCCGCCACAAGGACATCCTCGCGATGCGCGATCTCAACGAGGAAGACCCGCGCGAAGTGGAAGCCAGCAAATTCGGCCTCAACTATATCGGGCTCGATGGCAACATTGCCTGCATGGTCAATGGCGCGGGCCTCGCCATGGGTACGATGGACATCATCAAGTTCTATGGTGGCTCGCCTGCCAACTTCCTCGATGTCGGCGGCGGCGCCAGCACCGAGCAGGTCACCGAGGCCTTCAAGATTCTGTGCGCCGATAAGAACGTCAAAGGCATTCTCGTGAATATCTTCGGCGGGATCATGAAGTGCGACGTGATCGCCAACGGCATACTGACCGCCGTGAAGCAGGTGAACGTCCACGTGCCGCTCGTCGTTCGTCTCGAAGGCACCAACGTCGAACTTGGGAAGAAGATTTTGAAAGAAAGCGGTCTGGCCGTCATCGCGGCGGATTCGATGGCCGATGCAGCGCAGAAAATCGTTCACGCAGCGAAGGCAGCATGATCACCGAAATCGCATTTACGGGCATTCCCGTGACCGACATCCCGCGCGCCCGCGCCTTCTACGAGGGCGTTCTGGGCCTCAAGTACACCAAGGACTCCGCAGGCGGCAAGTGGATCGAATACGATATCGGCACGGGCACCTTGGGGCTCGGGTCGTACCCGGGCTGGGATCCTTCACCACAAGGGACGTGCGTCGCGCTGGAGGTTGATGATCTCGATGCCGAGATGTCCCGCTTGAAGGCGCGGGGTGTGACGATTCGCATGGACGTAATGGATACGCCGGTGTGCCGGTTCGCGATGATTTGCGACCCCGATGGCAACAAGATTCTCATTCACAAACGAAAGTCCTAGGTCATGAAACTTTATCTCTACTATGAGAACGTGGATCGCCCGCTGCCGGTCGAAATCCCGGACAACGAAGTTGATGGATTCTTGCAGGAATACGAGGAAGCGCTCCACGACACGTCGGTCGAGACGTTCCAGTGGAAGAATTCCAGCTTTCGTATCGGCGGTCTGATGGCCGTCGTCCACGAGAAACACGCTCCCGTGCGGCCATGAGTATTCTGGTCGATAAGAACACGCGGCTGATTGTCCAGGGCATCACTGGCACGGCGGGCAAGTTCCACGCCGAGCAATGCCTCAAGTACGGAACGAAGCTTGTCGGCGGCGTGACGCCGGGACGCGGCGGTGAGACAGTGGAACTCGATTCGCAGAAGATCCCCGTGTTCAACACGGTCAGCGAAGCGGTGCGCGAAACCGCCGCGAATGTCTCGTGCATCTTCGTGCCCGCGCCGTTTGCCGCCGATGCGATCCTTGAAGCGGCAGACGCGGGCATTGAATTGGTCATCGCCATCACGGAGGGTATCCCGGTGGTCGACATGGTGCGCGTGAAACGCGCGTTGCAGGGCACAAGCGTCAAGCTCATCGGCCCGAATTGTCCCGGCGTGATCACCCCCGGCGTGTGCAAGATCGGCATCATGCCTGGCTACATCCACAAGACCGGCCCGGTCGGCGTAATCTCCCGCAGTGGCACGCTCACGTACGAGGCCGTGTGGCAACTCAGTTCGCGCGGTGTCGGCCAGTCCACTTGCATCGGCATCGGCGGCGACCCCGTGAAAGGCCTCGACTTCATCGACCTGCTGGAAATGTTCGAGACCGACCCGCAAACGGAGGCCGTCATCGTCATCGGCGAAATCGGCGGGAACGCGGAGGAAGAAGCCGCCCTCTGGATCAAAGACAATTTCACGAAGCCCGTGGCCGCGTTCATCGCCGGTGCGACCGCGCCGAAAGGCCGCCGCATGGGTCACGCGGGCGCCATCATCAGCGGTGGCAGCGGTTCCGCCGCCGACAAGATCAAAGCCCTCGAAGCCTGCGGCATCGCCGTCGCCCAAACTCCCGCCGAAATGGGCGAGACAATCGTCAAGCTGATGCGGTAAGATGCCGATGGACGGGTGATTCCGTCCCCGAATGCAGCCAGACCAAACTACCGTTCCACCGGCGGAGCGCCGCACGATTCCGCGGGAGGAACTAATGCGGTTGCCGGTGGTGCGCTATCATGGGCCGATCCAGCCGGTGGCCACTGAGACCGATTTGCAGCGGGCCCTGGCTGAGATCCACTCCGAACGCGTGGTCGGATTCGACACGGAGACGCGCCCGACATTTCGCAAAGGGCAGTTGCACGCGCCCAGTCTTGTCCAGATCGCCACGAGTCATGCCGTGCACTTGTTTCAACTGGCGCGGCTGGATTGCTCGCTCGCGCTGGCAGAAGTGCTGGGAAATCCGCAGATCGTCAAGGCCGGCATCGCCCTGGCTCGTGATCTCTCCGAACTGCAAAAGTCGTTTCCGATCACGCCGGCCAATGTAGTGGATCTGGGCGAGATCGCAAAGCGCCGCGGCGTGGAACAGACCGGGCTGCGCAATCTGGCCGGATTATTCCTCGGCGGGCGCATTACCAAAGGCCCGCAAACCTCCAATTGGGCGCGGGCCAACCTCACCCCGAGTCAGCTATGCTACGCGGCCACGGACGCGTGGGCTTGCCGCGAGCTTTACTTGCGATTCGAGAGCCTGGGCATGTTGTCGCACGAACCAAAGCCGGTCACTTCACGAACCCCTGTGACGTGAGCCAGAAAAGGCAGTCCTTCGTCCAGGGATGACCGTTGGCCAGACCCATCCCGTGCTTGCCGTGCTGATAAATGTGCAGGTCGAATGGCACACCCGCTTTCCGCAATGCTTCGGCAAACATGAGACTGTTCTCGACCGGCACCGTGGCGTCCTCGTACGTGGCCCAGATGAAGCAGGGCGGCGTCTCGGCGGTGACATGCAACTCATTCGAAAGCTGCGCCATGAGATCGGGTGAAGGATCGTCACCGAGCAGATTCTTCTTCGAGCCTGAATGCGCTTTTTCGCCCATCGTGATGACGGCATAGCAGAGGACTCCCAAATCCGGCCGACAGCTTTCCCGTTCAATTGGATCCGCCGCGCCCGAATTGCCCGCATCAAAATGTGTCAGTAATGTCGCCGCCAGATGTCCGCCTGCCGAGGAACCCATGATACCGATGCGTTTCGGATCAATCCCCCACTCTTTCGCATGAGCCCGTGTGAGTCGCACCGCCCGCGCCGCGTCCTCCAACATTCTTGGATGACGATAGCCGTGGGTGCCGAGTCGATATTTCAAAACAAAGCCGCTGACGCCATGCTCATTCAGCCACAGGGCGTAGTCCTTCCCTTCGTGGTCGGCCAGATGTCCGTACCCGCCGCCGGGGCAAATCACCATCGCCGCGCCGGTTGCCAGTTTTGGATCAGCGAGATAGGGTGTCAGGGTCGGCACATCCCAATCGTTTGTGCCGAGCGCACCCGGCGCGCCGTTGGGCCACAACACGGCGGGGGCCTGGACCTCCGCGCGTGAATTCATGGCAACCCCGAACAACAAACAGCAGCCTGCGACTGTAGCGACTCTCCCATGCATGGGCGCATTCCTTTCATGTAGTCGCCGGAATACCAAAATGACCAGCCGGGCGCAATCTTATGCCTGCCAAAGAAAGGCAAAAGTAGTTCTTGCTATCCCAGCGATTTGCGCTATGGTTCCTTTCGCTCGCAGATCGAAGCAGTCAGCAGTGAGATTGGTAGATTGTCAGTCAGGCCTAGTTCGCTCGGTGACAGTCCGAAACCCGAAAACGGGAACAGTCACTGAGACCTCCTTCCGCAGCAGAAAGAATAAACACACTAAAATGGCTACCAAGCTATTCGTAGGCAACCTGTCATTCAACACCAGTGAAGGCGACCTCCTCGACCTGTTCAAACAGGCCGGCAACGTCACCAGCTGCGAACTCATTATGGACAAGTTCACGAACAAGTCCCGTGGATTTGCGTTTGTCCAGATGGGCACGCAGGAAGAGGCCACCAAGGCCATCACCGATTTCAACGGCAAAGAACTGGACGGCCGCGCCCTGACAGTCAATGAAGCCAAACCCCGTGAAGATCGCCCCCGTGGCGGTGGATTCGGCGGCGGTGGTGGCGGATTTGGCGGTGGCGACCGCGGTAAGCGTGAGTTCAGCCGTCGCTAATCCGACGAACGAAGTTTCGCACGAAAAGAGCGTCCCGGGTGGGACGCTCTTTCTCTTTGCTGATTACCCGTATTTGAAACGGTTCGCAAGCTGCGTGCATCATACCGAGCGGAGACCCTATGAAATCAAAAAACATCCAAGCACCCGACCTTACCCAACGTCCGCCCCGGAGCGCACGCGTGCGGCTCGGCGGTTACGCAATCCTCGCGCGCTGTCTCGACAAGGGCCGCGCCACCCTGGTGGGCAAGAATGGCGAGTACAATTTCGCCTGCCCACTGGATCAACGCCTGCTTGAGTTCGCCGGCATCAAGACCAATGATCTCAAGAAGCAATTGGCCGCAGGCAAGGGCGACGGGAAAATTCTGGAGTGGATCGCCAAACACTCCACAACCAAGCGCCAACCATGGGAGATCGCCCAGTGGAGCACGTTACACGACCAGCGCGGTCCGACCGATGTGGAGACCCGCGAGTATTTCACCGGGTTGCTGGCCAAATTCAGCACAACGCGGGAAGACATCGTTGGCTGGTTTGACCTGCTTGACCTTGACGACTACGTGAGTTTCGGCGGCAAAGTCTGAACGCGCAGGCCGTCGTTCTATCGGGATGAGAGGACAAGCGTCTCACGCAGCAAGCGGGGGGGCGTCGATCCACCCTACACCACGCATGTTCCTCCCGATTTCTTCTTGTCATGCCAGGCTCGCATCGAGGTGGCGATGGACTCGCGATGCTCGGCAGAGAAATTGCGCTTTCGTTTCCCGATTATGGGCTTGGAAACAACGCGCGTTGCTGTTTCGTCTGTCCTCTCTTGATCGCCAACACTCATTCGCGTGACGTGCTCTCGCCATTTGCCGTAATGGCGATCATGCCACTCCGTCACGGCGCGCTTCCAACCGATATCGCGGCCGATCCGCTCGCTTTCGATCCACTTGTAGCTCTCGATCTCCTGCTGCTGAAACCAGAGCATTTCAAACGCGGGAGGCTGCACACCGCGCTCGCGAAGAGACCGTTTCCAGTCCGCAAAATGTTTTTGCATCCACTCCTCGCTCGCTTGTTTCCAACCGATGTCGTAGCCAACCCTCTCGCTTTCGATCCACCGATATTTGTCTATCTCCTCTCGCTGGGATCGAGCCATCTCAACGAAAGGGTTTTTGTTTTCCAATCGATCTTTCATTCTGCGCCCCCTCCTTTGAAGGGCCGAAACATCTATTCCTTTAGCAAGAAATAAACCGGGCTATCGCCCCTTGGAATACATGCACTACGCAACATACTCCAGGCGAAACTGTTACGAACAAGTAACTTCACATGAGGCCGCGTGCTGCTTCAGCCACGCCTGTTTCCCTCTGCCCATGGTGTACAAACACCAACAGCATCGTGAGATCAGACCACAAGGCAGAACCTGAGCCTGCCACTACCCCAGATTTCAACTGTGCGTGCCGAACAAGCATGGTACAGTGGTTACGATGTATTTATCCTTGCGTCATTCGGCAGCGCTCGGATGTTTTATCCTGTCCGCCAGCATTGCCTGTCCTGTCGCGGGCCAAACCAATGATTTATCTGGACGGAGCGACGCATCGATCCGCACCGTCATCTCCCTCGTCGCCAGTAATCAACTCACAAAACTGGCCGATGGAAATTATGCTACGGTCACGACACTCTCGACCGCCCAATCGGCCACGAAGCCGACGGGGATCACCTGGCAATATCCGTGGGGTGTCGCCTTGTACGGAATGCTCTGTGTCAAAGATGCCACGGGCAACACCAATTTTGAGAACTTCGTGCTCAACCACAACCTGATCTGCGCCCGATATTATTGGTGGTTGAACAGCTTGCACAGCACCGTTACCAATGCAACCTCCACGCAACTAGCATCGTTTTACGCCACCACGGCGTTGAGCGAATTCATGGCCATTGACCGTTTGGACTACTGTGGGGCGATGACGGCCCAATTGCTGGAAGGCGCGCTCCGTCACACGCCGACGATGACGAACGCGCAGGCGTTCGTGGCCCAGACCACCGCCAATTGGGTCAGCACCGGTCAGGCCCGCCTGCCCGACGGCACGCTCTGGCGACCGACCAGTACCGATACGATCTGGGCGGATGATCTTTATATGAGTTGTCCGTTCCTCATCCGCTGGTACCAATACACCGGCAACTCCAACTATCTGAACGACGCCGCCATGCAAGTCACGAACATGGCTGGTTATCTCCAGGACACCAACGGTATCTGGTTTCACGGTTACTTTTACGACGATCATTCCGTCAACGGCGTCAAATGGGGCCGTGGCAACGGCTGGGCCATGGTCACAACCGTGGAAGTGCTTTCCGTCATGCCAACGAACCATCCCGCGTACGGCACGTTGCAGAGTATTCTCAGCCGCCACATCGCCGGCATCGAATCCGTGCAAGGCGCCGACGGTATGTGGCATCAAGTGCTCGATGACACCAACGCGTGGGAGGAAACTTCCTGCACGGCCATGTTCGCCTACAGCATCGCGCGCGCGGTGAATCGCGGCTGGATTGATCCGTCCAACATGGCCGTGGCTCGCAAGGCCTTCGCGGGCCTCTGCCAGTACATCACCACCAACGGCGTCGTCAATCAGGTTTGCCCGGGCACGAGCCTCAGTTCGAATCTCACCTACTACACCACCACGCAACAACCAACCAGCAACGACCCGCATGGCCCGGGTCCTGTTATGCTCGCGGGGTCGGAAATTCTATTGAACCCCCAGCAGAACATCTCTACGACAAACAATCAAGTTGTGGTCTTCTGGAACGCCGGCATCACCAATTTCATCCTGGAGACATCGACCAACCTCGTCGACTGGTCAGGTTCCAACAACGCATTGTCCGTCAATGGGAACTGGGAAAACGTGACGACCGGTTCCGATGTCAATTGCGAATTCTATCGCCTTTACTTCCCGCCGCCCGGTGCGCCGACGCCAATGAACTTTGAAGCCGAATCTCTGTCCTATATCACCAACGGCGCGTCCGCCTCATTGTCTTCTGACACGAATGCCAGCGGGGGCCTTTACGTCACGCTCAACAGCACGGCTGCGGGCAATTACATCGAATTCACGATCACTGATGTTCCGGCGGGCGTTTATCGCCTCTTGCTCGCGTTCAAAGCCAACAACAACCGCGCGCACATGAATCTAGCGTTGGATGGCAATCCGCTCGGCACGACGCTCGACCAATACTGGCCAACCAACTTCTACCCCCTCGTCGACTTCGGCCCAACCACCTTTGCCACCACGGGAAATCATGCTGTCCGTCTGACGGTGGACGGCAAAAGCACTGCTTCAACCAGTTACACTCTTACCGCCGACAAATTCGTACTCCTGCCGCAATAACGTCTCGCTCGCGCGAGTCCACTCGGCCTACGACTTCATTTCGACGCGAATCGGTTCTTTAATGTGGAGGTCGCGCTGCGGGAACGGAATTTCTACGCCGCTCTGTTTGAATTTGTCCCAGATCGCAAAATTCAACTGGCTCTCGAGATTACCCGGCCGATGTGCCATATCCCCCGCCCACACGCGAAGCTCAAAGTTGAGCGCATTCTCGCCGAACTCTTTGAACGCGACCGTCGGGGCCGGATCCTTGAGCACGTTGGGATTCTCTTTGGCAATTTCCAGCAGCAGTTTCTCCACCACATGCGGATCGCTGCCGTAACCGACACCGATGGCCAGGCGTAAACGCACGCGTGGATCGACGTGGGTCCAGTTCACAACGCGATTGGTTACAAAGTCGGAGTTTGGCACAATGATCATGATGTTGTCGTTGGTCAGCACGTGTGTGGCGCGCGCGCCAATCCGCACCACCTTCCCCACCGTGTTGTTGCCGAGATCGACGCGGTCGCCGATCTGAATCGGGCGCTCGGCCAGAATAATCAGGCCGCTGACGAAATTGCTGACAATGTTCTGGAGACCGAAGCCGATGCCGACGCCGAGCGCGCCCGCCATCACCGCCAGGGAACTTAGGTTCACGCCGACTGTCTCCACGCCGATGAGCATGCCGATCACGAGCACCACGTAGCTGGCGATGCGCGCAATCGCATACTGCTGGCCGACGTCGAGCTTTGTGTGCGCCAGGATCCGGGTGCGCAGGAGATACCGAATCACCCGCGACGCCAGAACAACAATTGACATGACGACGACGAACTCGACCATCGTGGCCAGCGAAATCCACGTCTGCCCCATCTGGAACAGCGGTTTGGTGAAAATGCCGAATACTTCGGTCCAAGTCATGCGATTACCTTCCGATGGTAATCCACCGGTGCATCCGAGCGGATTTCTCGACAGCGTCGAGGACGATCTGGTTCGCGAGGCCGTCCTCGAACGTCGGTTGCACGGACCGCTTGTCCACAACCGCGTTGATGAAATCGGCAATCGTGTGGATGAAAGTGTGTTCGTAGCCGATGATGTGGCCCGGCGGCCACCAGTTGCCGACGTAGGGGTGCACGCCGCCGCCTTGCGTCACAAGGATGTCGCGGAAGCCGCGACGGTCAGGGGGATCGGCCTCGTTGTAGTACTTCAATCGATTCATGTCCTCGAGATCGAAGAACACCGAGCCTTTGCTGCCGTTGATCTCGATTTGGATCCCGTTCTTGCGGCCGAGCGCAAAACGTGTGGCTTCCAAATTGGCGAGCGCGCCGTTCTGGAAACGACCAATGAACATCACCGCGTCATCGACCGTCACCTTGCCTTTCTTGCTCGGCTCGCCCGGCAACGGACGCTCCTTGATAAGCGTCTCCATCTGGCCACACACCTCGCTGAACTCGCCGATCAGGTACCGCCCGAGGTCGATGATGTGCGCGTTGATGTCACCGTGCGCGCCTGAGCCGGCAATCTTGCTTTGCAGCCGCCAGACAAGCGGGAAATTCGGGTCCACGATCCAGTCCTGCGCGTAGCGGGCGCGATAATGGTAAATCCTTCCCAGCTCCCCGGCTTCGATCATCCGTTTCGCCAGGACAATGGCCGGAATGCGTCGGTAATTGTGGCAGACCATATTGACGACACCGGCTTTCGCCACCGCGTCAATCATGTGCCGGGCCTGTTTCACGTCCATCGCAAGGGGCTTTTCGCACAGGATCGCCTTGCCCGCTTTCGCGGCGGCGATGGCAATCTCAGCGTGCGTGTCGTTCGGCGTGTTGATGTCCACGATATCGATGGTCGAATCCTCTACGACCTCGCGCCAGTCGGTCACGAACTGGCTCCAACCCCAACGCGTACACGCGTTCATCACGCCGGCCTTCTCGCGCCCGCAGATGACTTTTAGAACGGGTCGCGCTTTCAGGTCGAAAAACTTGTCCGCCTTCAGCCACGCGTTGGAGTGCGCGCGGCCCATGAATTTGTAGCCGATCATTCCGACGTTCAGGGTCTTTGGCATGGCTCGCCTCTCGCTCGTAAAAAGGGTTGAGATTTCGCGCGAAACATTATAGTCTTTGTGACGGTTGCGTACCGTTGCACCTTGACGATAAAGCACTTGTGTCGATCTTGCCCGCTAAAGTGTGCTATCTCAACGACTCGGCGCTTCCACTTTTTTATCGCCTTCCTGCATAATGGCTTGCGGAAAGCCAGTATCAGCGACGGGCTCGGTGAGGTCAAGCCCGGACCGGTACAGCCGACGCAGGCAACGACGGTCCACCGAAGGGTGCTTCAGCCACGCAAGTTCCGTGGAGTTGTGCCGCATCGGCTGTGATCGCTTGCAGGTATAGTGGATTGCCGCGGCGGACTGCTCCACTGGTCAATGACCGCTCGACTATGGGTGTTGCCTCTTCATTTTCTCAATAATATCGAGGAGCTTAGGATCGTGAAATGCCGTGTTGAAATCGTATCCGTTCTGAAAATCCTCTTTGCGATCTGACGGCTGTTTGCCGAGCAGGCCCGCATCAATCAAATTAAAAACAATCTCACCGACATCCTCGCAACTCTTAACCCCCCAATCGTTGAGACGACTTTTGGCTTCTGTCTCGAAATCCATCAGGGCTAACCAGCGAACGCTTTCCAATACCTCCTCGGCTGTTGCATGGGCTTCGGTTGTCGTTTCTCCGCTTACGTATTGTTTGCTCAGTGCAGCACTGTAGGCGTAGCCTACGGCTCGGACGACGAACTTATAAGCCTCTGGGCGGTAACGCAAATCTTTGGCGACGATTGGTTCAATGGCCCCGTTTGGTATCGAACCCTCCATCAACAGTTGCGCCGCGTAATGCTTGGATGCCTTTTGATACAATCCCAATTCCTTGGCGCATGACTCGCAGAAATGTTGTTCCTTCGAGCCGGTAACGCGAGTTTTAGTCGAAGGACTGGCGTCTGCGTCCGCAGGCGACTCAGAAACCTCGTACTCTACAGTACTGTGGTGGAAATGCTGTGTGGCTTCTCGCTCATTGCATTTCTGGCAGAGCATCGTTCTTCTACTCCTTTACAGCCGAGCAAAGCCTAACTTGTTTCGCGATGTAAAGAGCAATTCTCCACCTGTCTCAGATTGGCAGTCAAGGCCAATTGGATATGAAATCACGCAGGCTGTTTGGAGGTTGACTCGTAGAATAATCTGGTGGTTTTTCGGAGACGTAATCACTATACTCATTGGCTTGCCCCGTTTGTCACGAGAAAAGAGAGGAAAAGACCCATGACCAAGCCGCACGTCAAGTTGTTTATCCCTGGCCCCGTGGAGGTTAGCGATGACACGTTCCAGGCGATGAGCCAGCCCATGATCGGCCATCGCGGGACGGGATTCCAGGACTTGTACGCCGCCATCCAGCCCAAACTGCAGCACATTCTCTACACGAAGAACCCGGTTTTCATTTCCACGTCATCCGCGTGGGGCGTCATGGAGGCATCGGTCCGCAATCTCGTCGCCAAGAAAGTTCTCAACTGTTGCTGCGGCGCCTTTTCCGACAAGTGGTTCGATGTGAGCAAGCGTTGCGGCAAGGCTGCCGAGGAGTTGAAGGTCGAATGGGGTCAGCCCATTCTCCCTGAAATGATCGATGCGAAGCTGAAGACCGGGCAATTCGACGCCATCACCCTCGTTCACAACGAGACTTCCACCGGCGTAATGAATCCGCTGCCGGAGATTGCGCAGGTGATGAAGAAATATCCTGACGTGATGTTCATCGTCGATACGGTCAGCTCGATGACCGCGCTGAAAATCGACATGGATGCATTGGGCGTGGATGTGCTGCTGGCCGGCGTCCAGAAAGCCTGGGCGATGCCGCCGGGACTCGCTGTGTTCGCAGTGAGCGAACGCGCGTTGAAGAGAGCCGAGACGATTCCCGCTCGCGGATACTACTTTGATTTCTTGGAATTCAAAGCCAACCACGACAAGAACATGACGCCGTCGACTCCGAGCATCCCACATATCTACGGGTTGAAATTCAAGCTCGACCAGTTCGAGAAGGAAGGACTCGAGAATCGCTACGCTCGCCACCTCAAGATGGCCCAGAAGACGCGTGAGTGGGTTGCGTCACGTGGATTCGAAATGTTCCCGAAAGCCGGCTACGAATCCGTCACGCTTTCTTGTGTCAAAAACAGCCGGAACATCGATGTCGCCAAATTGCAGAAGGCGCTCAAGGACAAATACAAGATCCTCATCGACGGCGGCTACGGCCAGATCAAGGGCAAGAGCTTTCGCTTGGCGCACATGGGCGACGAGACGCTCGACACGGTCACGCAACTCCACGCCATGCTCGATGATTGCCTGAATTCATTGTGAAGATTACCAGGGACACCGTTCTCGACGCCGTCGCGTTGCTGATGCAGCAGCGTTTCAATGTTGTCGCCGAACGGGACAAGCAGTTTGTCTGGCCCCTTCCCAAAGGCGTCATTCTGAGCGAAGCGAAGGATCTGCCATCGCATGTCACCGTGATTGCGCATTTGTACCTGCCGCCTCCGCTCCACTGCATCGTCCAGTTTGACGACGCGACACACTGCACGCGCGAGCGCGCCAAGATGTTCGCCAATTATCCAGCCGACATTCCGCTGAACTTCGACGTCCGCCGCTATCACGCCGACCAAACGTCGGGCGATGCCGCCCTTGCCCAAGCCGACGTGCTTGCCGATATTCTGCCTCCGAAACACGGCCTCAATCCCACTGTACGCATTCGCGCCGACGAGGTCGAAGAATTGAGCGGCCCGCTGACAGAGCGCATCGAATCTCTTCTCTCCAAACGCTTCGCCTACCACGCCGGCACCACCTTTCATTTGATGGTAGATAACGCCGGCGCGAAGCCGCATTCGCAGACGATGCACCGAAATCTGTCGGATTAGGGCATTATGCCGGACGACAGGCGGCATCCGCAGCGGCAATTTGATCCGGCTCTCATTCGCAGCTTTCTTCAGGGCCGACAGGTCGAGTCTGCGCAGTTACTTCCGTCCGGGAAAAGTAACACAAACTACAAGCTGCTGTTGCGTGACGGTGATGTCTTCGTCCTGCGGCTGTTTGCCCATGGCAACGGTGAACGGGAAAGCTACATCATGAACCTCGTGAGAGACCTCGTTCCCGTTCCCAAGGAAATCGCGCGAGGAGACGATTGGTCAATACTCTCCTTTCTGGAAGGCGCACACCTTACCGACGTTCCCCAATACACGCACGCCGCCGCGCAAGCGCTTGCCAGAATATCTTCCGTCGAGTTTGCATCATCCGGATGGATCAACGCTGACGGCTCCATCTCCCCATTCGACTTCGGCGACGGGAAGGGCTTTGTTGCTTCCATGCTCGAACGTCCGGACGTGCAAGCGTGGATCGGACTGGAAGCCGTGAAATCGATCCACAAGATTCTCGATGCGCACGTAGTCTCAGTGACCGAGAGCCGCCTCGTCCACGGCGATTTCAACCCGACAAACATCCTGATACACGATGGCGCTGTCAGCGGAATACTCGACTGGGAATTCGCGCATTCCGGTGATTCCTATATGGACATCGGAAACCTGCTCCGCAACATCCCATCGGCATATCACGATCAGATCAGGTCTGGTCTTGAAGCCGGAGGCGTGGCTCTTCCTGACGACTGGAAAAAACGCGCCGAATTCGCCGATCTTAGCAGCCACCTAGAATTCCTCACAACCCAGCGATCCGACGATTTCAAGCGCCAGTGCGTGGCCTGGATACATGGCTTCATCGAGAGGTACTCGCACGATTAAAAAGTCGTCAAGACAATGTCCAGTGTAAGGCTTGACAGTTTTCACACAATACCACACATTTGTGTGGTATGCAGGCGCGGCACCAACGTATTCTTCATGTCGACGGCGATTCGTTCTTCGCTTCTTGCGAGATCGCACTCGACCCGAAACTGAAGGAGAAACCCATCTTTGTCGGCGGTGGACGGCGGGGCGACGGCATTGTGATCGCAGCCAACTACCTCGCGAAAGCCTACGGCATCATCACCGGCATGGCGTGTTTCGAGGCCAGACACAAATGTCCCAAGGGCGTGCTGGTGCGTCCGCACTACGATGAGTACCGGCGGCTTTCGCTGGAGATTTTCCGGCGCGTGCGCCACTATACCCCCCTCCTCGTGCCCACTTCCATCGACGAAGGCTTCCTCGATTTCACTGATTCGCCCGCCGTGTTTCGGTGTCGTACGCCGGCGGAACTCATCATCCACATGCGACGCGAGCTGCTTGAGGAAGTCGGCGTACCAGTATCGATGGGCCTCGGCTCCTCACGCTGGCTGGCAAAGTTGTCCACCGAATGTTCCAAGCCCGACAATTTTCGCGAAGTCCCCGAGGACGAGGAGCGCGAGTTCCTCCACAACATACCCGTCCAAAAACTTTTCGGCATCGCCAAACGGCGCGCCTTGTCATTGCGGGCGCTGGGCATCTGGACGCTTGGTGATGTGACGCATCTGCCACTGGGATTGCTGGAGAAACGCTATGGATTTTTCGGCCTCGAATTGTGGTTGCTGGCCAACGGACAATTGCGTGAACGCTTGTCGCTGGCCAACAAACCACGTTCCTGCATCGGCAGCGCCACCACCCTGCCTTACGATGAACCGGACTACGAAACCGCGCTGCTCTTCCTCCTCGACCAGACTGAGCGCACTGTGACGACGTTCTTCAGGGAAAACCTCAAGGCCCGCGAAATGGGTCTGTACGTACGCTTCAAAGACATGAACGGCCGCGGGGTCAGCGTAAAATTTCCCGCCGCGCAATTCGAGCCGCGCCTGATCAATCCACAGGTGGAACGCTTGTTCTGGGAACTCGTCGCACACGAGACACAGCCGATTCGCCAGGTCTGCATTAATTTTTGGAATATGAAGCCGTTGGAGTTGGAACCCGATATGTTCAACAACGATGAGGAGTTCAAACGCCGCGAACTGCACCATGCGATGGAAACAGTCGAAGCGCGCTACGGTAAACGCAGTGTCAAAACAGGGACGCGCCTCTTGCTGGAAAAAGAAGCCGCCTATCTGGTCGGTGACAAACCCAAGTGCCCGTTCATCCCGCAGCGCGAGATGGAAATAAAAATGGACCACATCCCCGAGCCGATGCTCGATTTGACCTACGAAGACGAGTGGACGCCACTGGAGGGCGAGGCTCCCGCCGAGCCGCTGCCATTACCCCGCACCTGGGGCCGATCCACCAGCCGTGCCGGAAAGTTTCGCTGACTACAACTTCCCCTTCGTGCTCGGCACGCCTTTCACGCGCGGGTCGCGCTGGCAGGCAAGATCGAGCGCCTTCGCGAGCGCTTTGAACACAGCCTCTACCACATGATGCGGTTCGTCACCGCGCAGCACATCGACATGCAGATTGCAGCGGGCTTCATTGGCAAACCCCTGCAAGAACTCCTTCACCAAACCGACACGGAACTCGTTCTTTCGGCCAAGCGACACATTCGCGATCTGGTTCCAGTTCTTCGCCTCGAACACGAGAAATGGCCGATTGCTAAAATCAAGTGCGATGCGCGCCTGCGCCAATGTCTCGTCCATCGGGACGAGCGCCCAGCCATACCGCCGAATCCTGCGCTTGTCACCGAGTGCTTGTAGGAACGCCTGCCCGAGCGCAATGCCGACATCTTCGACCGTATGATGCGCGTCTACGTCGAGATCGCCCTTCGCCTTGACTGTCAAATCACACAGCGAATGCTTCGCCAACAGCGTCAGCATGTGGTCGAAAAATGGCACGCCCGTTGACACGCTTGACCTGCCGCTGCCGTCGATTATCACGGCCAACGAGATTTGCGTTTCCGCCGTGTGGCGTTTGACCTTAGCGCTTCGCTTCTTCACAAATTACCTTTGTCGTCTCTAGAAACTTGTCCATTTCTTCATCCGTGCCAATGCTGACGCGCGCGAAATCGCGGATGCGGTTGGCATCCCACCAGCGCACGAGGATGTTCTGCGTCCGCAACCCATCGAACCATTGCTTCGCCGTCAGTGTTGCGGGCGGGCGCGCAAACACGAAATTCGCTTGTGAAGGATAAACGAAGAAACCAAGCTTGGCGAGTTCCGAGGTGGTCCGCTCACGCCTGCTTCGAATCTTGCTCACGTTCTGCTGGAAGTAGTCCCACTCCTCCAGTGTCGCCTCCGCGCCAAGCTGGCTGAGCCGGCTGACATTGTAACTGTCCTTCACCTTGTTAAGCGCGCTGATCAATTCGCGAGGCCCGACCGCCCATCCGACCCGCATCCCGGCAAACGAAAACGCCTTGGAAAATGTCCGCGCGACAATCACGTTGTCATACTCGCGCACGAGATCGAGGCAATTCTCCGAAGCGAAGTCCACGTAGGCTTCGTCAATCACCACGACACCCTGCGCTTCCTCGATCACGCGCTGCAGTTCGATGCGCTGGAGCCACACGCCGCTGGGCGCATTCGGCTGAGTGATGAATACCAACTTCACGCCCGCCAGCTTCGCCAACAGCGATGGATGCGGGTTGATCTGAAAGTTCTCATCCAGCGGCAATTCGACCTGTGTCGCGCCCTGAATATTCGCCAGCACGGGGTACAGCGAATAGCTCGGCCAGAAGTACGCCAATTTTTCACATTCACCGCAGAACGCGCGCACACACAGATTCAGAATATCGTCGCATCCATTACCGATGACGATTTGGTCGGCATCAAAGACATGGATCTTGCCCAGTTTCGCGCGCAACGCGGACGACGTCGGGTCGGGATACAACCGTAGCCTTCCATCGATAGCGCCACGTATTGCCTCCAACACTTTCGGCGACGGTGGGTACGGGTTTTCGTTCGTATTGAGCTTGATGAGATTCGCGACTTTCGGTTGTTCACCGGGCACATATCCACTCATCCGCTCGACTTGGCGACGGATGAGGCTCATGGGAATCGAATCCGAGCCGATGCGACGTGAGCATCCAATCCTTCCACTTCGCCGAGTGTGTCAAGCGTGGACAGAGATTTCGCCAACGCCGCGCGCGACAACTCAACGACGCTCGTGCGGCGCTGAAACTGCTCGACCGTTAACCCCGGGAAGCTCCTCCCTGCTCCGCCCGTCGGTAATTCGTGGCTTGGGCCGGCAAGATAATCTCCCACAACCGTGGGGGACCACGGACCAACAAAGATTGCCCCAGCAGTCTTGATCGCCCGCAGCACTTTCGGATTATTCTTTGTCATCAGCTCACAGTGCTCGGGCGCAAACTGATTCGTGATGTTGATGGTTTGCTGCATGTCTTTCGCCAGAATGCACACACCGCCATTCTGTAACGCACGTTGGATGAACTCTCGCCGCTGGAGATTGCCAAGTTGCTTCTGAATCTCAGCTTTGGTCGCTTCCAATACCTTTTCAGAGGTTGACACAAGCCACACACGTTCGTGGCCGCTACCATGCTCGGCCTGGGCCAGCATATCCGCCGCGATAAACGCGGGATTCGCCGAGTCGTCGGCAATAATCAGCACCTCACTTGGCCCTGGCAGCAAGTCGATCGCGACATGGCCGAACAGTTGCCGCTTCGCAGCCACGACGTAGGCATTACCGGGACCAAACACTTTTTGCACGCGCTTGATCGTCGGTGTGCCGAGCGCCATTGCGGCTACGGCCTGCGCCCCGCCAACCTGATAAATCTCCGTCGCGCCCGCCTTGTGAATCGCGTACAAGAGGTTCGGATTAATTGGCGGCGGCGAACACACGACAATTTCCGAACAACCGGCGACTTTCGCGAGGACGATCGTCATCAACGCCGTGGACACGAGCGGGGCGGTGCCGCCGGGGATGTAGATCCCGACGCGCTGAAACGGCTCGTATTTCTCGCCGACCGATGCCCCTTGGGCGTTACGCATCGACCAGTCCTTGCGCAGCGACCGTTTCGCAAATGCCGCGATGTTCTTGTGCGCCGCTGCGACGGCCCGCCGCAGTTTCGCGTCAACCTTTGACGGCGGAGCTGTCACGCGAAGTTGTTTCGCCGTGAGCTTCACGCTGTCAAAGCGCTCGGTGAGTTCGACCAGCGCATCGTCGCCACGGGCCCCTACGTCATCAATGACCGTCCGTGCTCGGTCTTGGACCTGTGGATCGAAAAGGCTGGAGGCTGCGCACGCCTCGGCAACAGCGCGCGCGAAATCCGGTTGATCGTAGCGCAGGGTTTTCATGCGAATTGACGCAACATGTTACTAAAGGCTGCGCCAAAAGCAAACCGGCAACGTATACGGCCGCCGTCTCGGCTTTACTCCCACTCGATGGTGCTCGGGGGTTTGCTGGAGATGTCGAGGCAGACGCGGTTGACGCCTTTGACTTCGTTGATGATGCGGGTGGAGAGACGGGCCAAGAGATCGTACGTCAACCGGACCCAGTCAGCGGTCAAGCCGTCGACGCTTTCGACGGCGCGGATCGCGATGACATTGTCGTAGGTACGCTCGTCACCCATCACGCCGACCGTCTTCACGGGCAGGAGCACCGCAAATGTCTGCCAGACCTTGTAGTACAGGTCCGCCTTCTTCATTTCGTCGATGACCACCCAGTCGGCTTCGCGAAGAATTTGGAGGCGGCGCGGCGTAACGACCCCACGTACGCGCTGAACCGGGAAAAAAGACTGGCCGAGGCCGGGGCATTTCAAGGCTGTGCCGCTGCGCTCTCGACGTTCGTCGTCACGGGCGGCTGGGTGGCCCAGAGGAATCTCAGGACGCCCCACGTCAATGAGGAAACGCTGCTGTCATGCTCCGCCTCGAAGCGAATCCGGCCTGCTAGTGACAGCGCCTGCGCGTCCACGGCATCGTCTCCACAGGAGCGATCGAGAAGTGCATAAAGAACCTGTCCGTCCGCCCCCACGCCCGCGCGAATCTGCGTGGGGCGGAGCGGCATGGGACTGTTGATCGTTGGCAACGGCGGCGCCGAGACCACCGCGCGCTCTTCCAGCGCACCAAGGATGCGGATTACAGATTGGTTGACCGACACGGAGGCTTCGATTCCCTCCATGTCGTTCGACTCCTCGGAGAACGGCTGCGTTTTTTCCGCGGCAGCGAGAACGGCAACATCGACCGGTGTCGGTTCCAACAAGGAATGTGGCTCGACGGGCGGCGCAGCGTCAAGAAAGGAGGGTTGGTCGTTCCAGCCCAGGCTACGTTGCGCGGCCTCGATCTTTCGGCGCCACGCCCCATCGGAAAACCCATGCGCGCTGGGCAGCGACATCAGGCTGGGGTCGAACACGTCGGCGATGATGTAGCGCGGGTCGCTTGGTGAAAACGCGTTCTCATGGGCGGGGGGCATCCAGGTGATATGCGGCAGTTCATGCGGAGTCGTCGTGAGCGTTACCCCGGAGACGCGCAGGAATACAAACATGGACCCGAAAGCCACCAAGGAGCCGGCCAGAATCCACAGCATCAGTTGCCCCTGCCCGAAGGACAGCTTGGGGACACGCCTCATGGCCGCTCAGTTTGCGCCACCGGATCCCGGCGCCGCCGGTCGGGCGGCCACATTCATTGTCGTGATGCCGGCTCGATACGCGGCGCTTTCGATTTCCGTCACCGTCCCGTACGAAACCTGTTGGTCGGCCTTGATGATCAGCTCGCGGCGGCCTTGCTGCGCTGCTTCGCGCAAGGCCTGCTCCAGCTTGTCCATCGTGACCGGTTGGTCATTAAAGAACAACAGGTTATCGCGGGCGACCGTGACTACCAATGACTGGAACGAATTGATCAGCGGCATGTCAACCGATGGGAAGCCGACCTTGACACCGCGCACCATGACAAACGAAGAGTTGAGAACAAAAAACAGCAACAGCAAAAACACAACATTGACGAGCGGCGCGGCATCGATCAGGCCCTTTGAAATCTGACAATGCGTTTTGAACGTCATCGCAGCGACACCACCTTGCTCGACTGTTCGACGCCTTCTTCTTTTCGAACCAGGTACTGGACGGTCTCGTTCGCAGCCTTCTCCATGTCGAGCACCAGATTCTGCACGCGGCTGACGAGGTAGTTGTAGGCGATGTAGCTGGGAATCGCGACGATCAATCCGCCAGCCGTTGTCAACAACGCCTGCCACACGCCGCCGGCCAACTGTCCCGCTGTGGTCGCCTGCGTGTTTTCGATTACGCGGAAGACGTTGATAAACCCGCACACCGTGCCAAGAAATCCGAACAACGGTGTCACCTGGGCGATGGTCACCAATACCGGCAGATGGCGCTCCAGACGGGTTACTTCGGTGCGCGCGGTGTCCTGCACGGCCTCGCGGATCTCCTCGCGGGAACGATCGTGATTGACCACGGCGGCCATGACGACCTGTGCGACGGGGCCCGCAGTATCCTTGCACGTGGCGACGGCCTCGCTGATATTGCCGTGCTTGAGGGAATTGAGAATGCCGTTGACAAAATCGTTCGTGTGAATCTGGGCGCGATGATAATGGAACAGGCGTTCGAAGAATACGGCGATGGCCACGATCGCGCCGATCAGAATGAACCACATCAGCGGTCCGCCTTTTGTCATGACTGTCAACATATGCGCCTCCTGCTTACCCTACAAATGACTCATTTTCAATGACAAACGAAGCATTTTATATGCTCAAAACAGAATCAGGTGCTCTACGCGCAACTTCCGAATCTTTTCTTCGAGGAGCGGCTTCATGTCGGGACACAATTCTGCGAGCTTTTGATACAGGATGATGGCGTCGCGCCATTGTTCCCGCCGTTCCTTGATCATGCCGGCGGCGAACCCGGCCTTGCACATCCAGAACCGTTCGGGCGGCGCATTTGGATCGGGGGCAACCGCCTGCTCGTACACCGCCTTGCTGTACCACTCCAGCGCGTCGTCGAGCTTGGATCCCTTCTCGTAACTCAACCCGGCCCCATAGTACAATTGATTACGCAAGGCCGGATCTCCCGCGGGAGCGGCGTCCAGTCCCTTGCGATAACTCGTGACCGCATCATCGAACCGTCCCAGCGAGAACTGCATGTCTCCCTCGCGCCCGTAGGCGTCGGCCACCAGGTAACAATCGGGAAAATCCTTGATGAGCGAATCAAACATGGTCAGGGCGTCGCCGAATTGATTGAGTTCGCTAAACGCGTCCCCCTGCCCAAAGCGCGCGTCACAGCGCCACCCGGAGGCCGGAAAATTCTTGAGGAGTTCGTAGAGTTCAATCGCCACCTTGTAGTCCTGGCGCAGGTAGGCGGCTCGCCCCGCCATGTACTGTGCGGTATCAGCCAGCTTGCTGTCGGCATAGTTCTTCGCCAGCAACTGAAACTGCTCCTGGGCTCTGATGTAATCCTTTTGCCTCATGTAATGGTCGGCGATCCAAAACTGGGCGTCAGGCGCAAGCGCCGACTCGGGAAACTTCTTCACGAATTCACTGAAGTCAGCCAGCGTCCTGTCCGCCTGCCCTTCCTGCGCGTAGCACCAACCGCGATTGTAGAACGCCCGTTGACCAAGTTCGCTGTCGGGCGCCGCGGCGATCAGCTTTTGGAATGCCGCGGCCGCCTCGTCGTACTTGCCCTCGCGATAAAATGACTCGCCCACCGCGAGGCCGGCTTTCGCGGCCCATTCACTTTGCGGATATTTCGTGACGACGGTCCCGAATGCCACGCGAGCCTCGGATTCCTTCCCCAGACCGCCCTGGATCACGCCGATGCTGAACTGGGATTCCGCGGCATAGTCGCTCTTGGGGAACTGCTCGACGAGCGATGCGTACACGTGCGCGGCGGCTTCGCCATTGTGCGTGCGCTCATAGGACCGGCCCAGTTGAAACAGGGCGCGGTCGATCAGCTTCGTATCCGGATACGTGCTCGTCAATCGCTGATAGTCAGCAATGGCGTCCGGATACTGGCCGAGCGTGAATTCGGCGTCGCCCACCTTGAACAGCGCCTCAGCGGCGATGGCCGGGTCCTTTGCCAGCGCCGCAGCCTGACGAAAATACGGAAGCGCATCGGCTACTTTATCGAGCTTCCACGCACACCAACCGGCATTGAAATTGGCCTTCGCCAGCAACACGCTTTGCGGATATTTGTCGATCAAGCTCACATACTCGGGCAGCGCGTTGGTGACATCGTTGTTGGCAAACAGCAAATCGCCGATGGTCATCTGGATCTCGTCGGCCAGCGGGTCACTCGGAGTGGACCGCAAATATGCTTTCAGTTTTTCCACGCCGTCAGCGAGCTTGCCACTGCGGACATAGGATTCTCCCAACTTCAACATCGCCTCGCGCTTCAGCGGCGGATCCTGGGCGAGCGCCAGCGCCTGGGCGAATGCCTGGGCGGCATTGTCGAATTTCTGCTGTTGCCAGTATACCCAACCCTCGCCGCGCCATGCTTCGGCGGCCAGCTCTCCCGTCACCGGTTTATTGGGACTCGATTTGTAGGAGTCGATCACCGCGCCGTAGCTCTTGACCGCTTCATCGGGATGGTTTCGGTGTGAGAGTGATTCACCCAGCCAGATATCAGCGCGAAATGCGGCGCGCGTGTTGGGATATTTGCTGACGACGCCGGCGAGGACGACTCCCGCCTGTTCGAATTGCTGGAGCGCGAGATGGATCTGGCCGCGAAGCAGGTCCGCCTCTTGAGCGAGTTCCGGTTTGGCTTCCAGCTTGTTGAGTTCATCCAAGGCAGACATCGCTTCCCTGAAGTGGCCCAGCTTGAAGCGCGCAAATGCCAGACCGTACAGTGCCTGTGGGTGGTACGCACTGTGGGGGTACTTATCGATAACCTCGGCGTAGCGCTGCTCAGCTTCGGTGTACCGCTCGCCATGCAACAGCGCTTCCGCGAGCCAGAACCGAAAACTGTCGGGCCGCTTCTCCGTCGGCCATTTGGCCAGCGCATCCTGCAGTGTCTTGACCGCCGCCTGCCACTTGCCCTGGCCCAACTGTGCCTGCGCCAAATCCAGCACCACGCCATCGGCGCGATCCGAATCGGGGAATTGCGTCAGATACTCAGCGAATTGCCGCTCGGCCAGATCGTTGAGCCCGTCCCGGAATGCCGCCTCGGCGACGCGGTACAGCTTGGTCTCGTCCGGCGTCGCCGCTTCGGCGCGGCCAATCACACCGACGGCCAGCACGAGCGTCGCCATGAACCACAGTCGTTTCATCCACCCCATCAGACGCAATTAATGGCAGAATGTTCACCGCGCGGCAAGATTGGAAGTCGCGCCAATGGTGCGCCCGCATTCATTTGGGTATCACCATAGAGCGTCCGACGACTCTTGTAGCCGCAAAACTCTTTCACGGAAGAGGGACAGTACAGATGTGATTCACGGCTGCTAGACCGGTGCTCGTAACCAGAGACACCTGGGCGTTCCATGCAGTTTTGCGCTCAAGTACGAGTCGAATCGCTCTTCCCAACACTCTTGACCAGAGGAGAATGCGTAGCCCATACGACATTCCGCCGGGGCTGGATGTGGCACTGTCATTGCTTGTCTTACCGCTTCGTGGCCCGACGAGTCTCAACGGTGCGGTGTCCCTCGGCACGATTTAGGCTCTCCACTTGCATCGCGTTCACGCTGGTGGAGCTGATGATCGTCGTCGCGGTCATCGGCCTCCTTGCCGCCCTGACAGTTGGCAGCATGGCCAAGGCACGCAAACAGGCGCAGGGTCGGCAGATTGTCAACGACATCCGTGAATTGGATGCGGCGATCAATCAGTGGGCGGTCGACGCGAACATGAAAGACGGCGACCCCATCGATTGGACGGCTGTCAGCACGTACTTGAAGAAGCCGGTCGTACTCATCGATCTGATGGGCAATCCGTACGACTACGGCACGGTCGGGAACGATCAAATCTTCATCAACTGGAACACCAAAGCTGAACTGGCCGGCGTTGGTATCGATTGGGGACCGTATTGACGTGGCTCACCCCGGCACGTGATCGCGTAATTGCCGTTCATCCGGGTATCCTCGCCGTACGCGGCGCCTTCCGAAACGCCGTTGAACCACGTACCGATGAATATTCGCGTTGGTCGCTGTCTCCGTCGTACTCGGGCTGATTGTCTTGTCGGGCGCACTTGAACTCGTCGTCGCCTGCGGCGCCAACAGACTCACGAGCTTATCGGGCACGCTTGGATTGTTTGCTACAGGCTATGCATTCGAACCGCCTCGGTTTTTCGTTGCCGCACTCGTGAACTCAATGACATCTGCAGTTACAGTCACTGTAGGAATTGAGAACAGGATCAGGTACAGGCCGGACTTATCTTGGGTTTGATTCGCTACTGCGCTGCGAACAGTCGCCATTGCGCCCACACGTTCCTAAAGCACAAGTGTTTTCCGCTTGTGCGGTGTGCGATGATTCTGGTATCCGTTCCTTTGGCACAGGAACACACCCTATGCTCTGTCGGTAATGAGGCCGGCGGGATACCAAATGATGCGGATAGGAGAATCTATGAGGTCTCTTCTTGTACTGGTACTGGTTACTTTGGCCGTTGGCTGCGCCCCGACAGTGGTGACCAGGAGTATCGTCACGACTACTCGCGCTGACGGGTCCAAAGAAATTGTCGATACAAAGACGGTTCAGCAGAGCCTCAGTGAGTCAAAGCCCAAGTGCATCCAAGAAGTGTTGGACATGGAGTAGTCCACGTATCAAGAGCGGCCGACTTTCCTTGCGTCGGCTAGGATGGTAGGCGGGGGTGGTTGCCAATACGATCTCCACCTTTCATTTTGCACCAGTGCCGGCTCCACGTCCAAAGTACAGACGGGTGTAATGCAGCGCGCATTGAGATCGTCGACAAACAGCCCTGTTCGAAATGAAGTTGTCCATTCTTCTGCTGTTCACGCTCTACGCTTGCGGCTGTGCCAGCGACCGCCTGGCGGGATTTGCTGAGCGCCAAATCGAAGACCAGCACGAACTACGGCGGTGTCTTGGGCGGCCCGACAGGATCACCAAGGTTGACGGCGGTACGAAGTGGTCCTACCACTCACACGGCTTTCGGCTCATTCCTTTGGAGTTTTGGGATCACAAACTGACCTGCCTGATCGATGAGACAGGGAAAGTGACCAGTCAGAATCTCACCGGCGTATCCCGTCAGTACCACTTGACAATGTCTGCCGGCCGGCCCGAAGGATTTGATTGGTTGTTGAACCCTGCAGAAGACTGGCAGGAAGATGCATCATTGAATGCCCATCTTCTCGACGGAGCTGGATACGTTATGATCGCTGATATCGCCGGCCTATACAACCTCGGACACAATCGAAGCGGTTCACACACGCGAGCCGTTTATCGGACAGCTTTCGCACAGCTTACTCTCGAAGCCAACCATCCGGAGATTCAAATTAATGGTGTACAACACCGGCTCAGCACGCCTGTTCTATCCGCGCGCGGAGAACTCTGGGTCACCCCGGAGGATGTGACAGAAATCATTGATCCTGTTTTCCGCGCGGGGCACTTGCGCAAGCCCCTGCTCATTCGCCCACCAGGACGGTCGTAATCAACCCCTGTCTCAGATGCCATCTTGCAGATGATCCTGTCAGGAAACCGTTGACAGATGCCACAGGTACGCCAAAGTGTCCACCGCTGCTGACTAATGCCGTCCTTCGATATGATACTTCTGCTTGAGCGATTTCTCCAAGAGAGCCGCATCCAATGCCTCGACACCGTCCGGCTTCGTCGCGAAGCAACGGACTATTAGCGGCTTGTTGAACACATAGAATTCATAGGCCTGCGACATATTGTAATAGGAACTGGCAACGGCTGGATTCATAATCGCAAAAAATGAGAAGTTGTGCTCCCGGGCAACCTCCGCGGCTCGAAGCAAGACAAAGTCATAGGCGCTGTCTTTCGACGTGTCGTGATCGCCTTTGAAGTTGACTCGGAATATGTCTGCCTGCAATTGCGTGTCACTGTAGCCTTCGTCGTCCGGCGAGGCTGCCAGCCGGTACGGCGTGGTCCCGCAGCTGGTGATGAACAACACAACGGGGATGAGTGCTGCCAACACACTGAAATACCATCGTCTTGCCATTATCCATTCTCCTTTCCTGTCGCCAAGTGCACCGATATCTTCGATATGATCAGCTTCTGTCACGGTCGCAGGATATTGAGTTTTGCTAGATGTCATTTTATCGCCACTGACAGTGTTCACAAGCCAATCCGATTGTGACCGTTCGCCGTCGCTCCAAGGCCGGATTACTGCCCGAGATCAGGGACCGGAAGCGTTCCGGTAAGCTTCACACTGGACAATGTGGGAGTGCTCTCGTCCGGTTCGGTCGGAGTTTTCGTTACCACCGTGCCAGCCACCGGCAGAATATCGCTGGACACTGTGAGGCTGCCCAAATCCATCTCGAACGATATGGTGTCTGTCACAGGCCCCGAGTCAGCGTCATCGAAGCTATCGGCATCAATGAAGCTCGCAAACGTATTTCCGTTGGCGTCTGTCCCCGTTTCCGCGGAGATGGAGATGGTGACCGCCTTTGTGGTCCACGAGAGCGCAATCGTCTCATAGACTTTCGTCGGGCAATCGAGGCCGTTGTTGTTATCATTGGCGCTGCACACTTCTCCCGACAACTGAAACTTGGCTTTTGTGGCCCCGGCAACGTACCCGGTGGCATCGTTAAGCGTGTCGCTATACGTGAACTCGCCCAGCGTGATATCGAAGGTCGTGTCCCCATTAAACTGGCTGGGATCAATGGCGGCCCCGAAATCATTCGTGGTGATGACGGCTTTGATCGTGAACTTGCCTTCCGAGTACGTGTCCGAGCAATCAAGGTCGCCCTGGCCGTTTGACCCCGTACACTGCACCTTGTCAGCGTAGGTTTCAGAAAAGGTGAGCACCTCAGGCGCCTTCGCAGCCGCCCAGCCGCGTGGACATGAAAGGGCGAGCAATCCACCCACCATCATCATTACACTGAATACTCTCCTTTGAACGCTCTGCTGACCGGTTCCGATCTTGTTCATTTAGCTCTTTCTTTTGTTTGATTGTTCTCTCACCGCTGGCCCAACCGAACCCGTCGCGTGATCGCGTGGGCCAATGCTTCGCCCCGATTGTGCATCGTGGACGTTGGCATCGTGGGTTATGCTGGCGCGACAGGGGCCAGAAACTGAATGAAGAAGAGCGTGTTGTACGCCAGACGATCGCCGCCTACTCGCTTCAGTAGTTTTTGCTATTAGCAGCCCAGCGACCGCAAGTCAATGAGTTTGTTGGGTGCTGGCCAAGCGTTCGGGCGTATTCTGACGGTACCACGGAACACGCAACCCGTTATCGTTGAGCCATCAAAGATGATGTAGCGGGGGGCGCGACCGCCGGGCGCGCGCTGAACTGTTGGGCACGGGCCGCTCAATCACACCGTACCATTGCTGCGCGCGTGGTGAATTGCATCCGCGGGCAAGGTCAGCGTGCCATTAGATTTCGAGTAACTCGACCTTTTTCAAGGCGAGTGACATCGGGATGGTCGCGGCGACCAGGCTGAAGAGCGAGACAAAAATCCACGAGAAGACCAATCCCCATGGCTGGCCACGGTCGTTGAAGCCGTTGGCGGCAAAGCTCACATACATCGGGAGGACTTCCGAGCCGATGACAAGTACGAGGTACACGAGGCTCAACAGAAAACAAAAAGTGCCCCCAAACCCCGAGACAATTCGGGCCGGATTATCGTCGCGACGGTTGGCGGTCGAACCAGAACTGAAGTTCGGGAACAGCGCGCCGATCCCGACCGCGATGCCGCAGAGCGCAAAACTCATGACGGCGATTGTAGACGCGAACAGCAGCGTCAGCCAGCCGGGGATCCGCAGCATCCAACTGGAGGTGAGCATCAAGGGCACGGTGATCGCGGCGGACGAGATGCTGCTGAGCCAGAATTTTTCGAGCAGCACGCGCTTCAAACCGTATGGCACCATCCCGATCATCCACAACCGCTTGCCTTCCAGGCTGAACTGGGGAAAGACGAAGCGCGTCGTCAGCGTCGCCAGCGTCATGCTCGTGGCCCCCAGGTTTAGAAAGGAGACGAAGCTCGCCCAGTACTCATTGTTCCAGTCATACGCCACGCTGCGCAGATTCAACACGTACAGACCCAGCAGGCCGAAAAAAATCACAAACTGGCTCCACTGCGAGGTGTCCCGCCAGAACACACGAATGTCCTTCAACACGAGCGCCCGTGTGGCTCCGTGCAACCGCGGCCACGCATTCACGATGCGCTCGACGAGGGCCATGCGCGGCAGTTTGATCGGCTTGTCCAGCAACGGGACGCCGAGTTGGAATTCACCCTGGCCGTGATTGCGCGACCAGCCTTCATAATACAGACGGCGGCTGACCGCGACGCAAACCAGCATGGACATCAGGGCGTTGCTCAGCAATACCAGAAAGTAGAACATTCCCCGGCCTGTCAAGCCTCCGGCCCAGTCAATCATGCTGGAGGCGACCCAGTAACTGGGGAGCAAGGGCTCGATGGCAACGCGGCTGTTGTGGAGCAACTGCTGGAGCGCGGCCGACATCTGCGCCGGTTCCAAATCCTCGGCCTGCATCGGTTTCAAGAACGCGAACGCGCAGGCGATGCCCACGGTGCTCACGCCGAAGAGCGCCCACTTGAACACGTGCCGGTGAAGATAGCGGGCAACGGCCAGAATCGCCATAGAGCCGAGTGCGGCGGGGATGATTGTGAAGGGTACGAAGAGCAAGAACACTTTCACGTAGAACCCCGCCGAGACATGTCGTGCGTTCCCGTAGGCCGCCATCAATGGCGCCGACAGGAACAGGAACGCCCAACTCGCCAGCAGCGTCGTCTCCAGCAGTTTCCACTGGAAAACATCGAGACTGCGTACGGGCAGGGTGAGCATCCATTGCGTCTCCTGGCTCTTGAACAGGGTCGAGTACCCGATGATCATGTTGGAAAACATCAACATCAAGAACAGAAAGGCGAAGAATAAATATAACATCCGGTCCAGCACGATGACCTGGAGTGCGGGTAATTCGGCCAACCGGTGGAACCCCATGTAGAACAATTCGTAGCCCGCAATCCAGTAACCCACCACAAACAGCAATATCACCGCCACCATCAGGTATGACTTTTCGCGCAGGGCCAGGATGTTACGGCGCATGATGCGCGCGTTGACCTCGGCCTGTAATCGGAAAAACGTCAGCCCGCTCATGGCATCTCGACCGTCGCCGACGCCCCACGCGTCAACGCCAGGAACGCGTCCTCCAGTTCGCCCTTTTCGCCGCTGACCTCGCGCAACTCGTCAATCGTGCCTACCGCGACGAGCTTCCCGCGGTGCAGAATCCCAACCTGATCCGCCAATTCCTCGGCGATAGGCAACACGTGCGTCGACAGGAACACCGTCACCCCGTCGCGGGAACGCTGCTTCAGTACATTCTTGACCAACCGCGCACTCCGCGGGTCGAGTCCGACCATCGGTTCGTCGATGATAATCACTCGCGGTTGATGCAGCAGCGCGGCGGCGATGACCAGCCGCTGGCGTGTGCCGTGGGACAGGTTCTCGATCGTCTGGCGGCGTATTTCGTCCAGGCCGAACACCTCAAACAGCTCGTCACTGGCGCGCGCCACTTCCGTGCGCTCCATATCGTAAAGCTGGCCGACGAACACCATGAACTCCATCGGTTGCAGTTTGTCGTAGAGAAACGGCATATCCGGAATGTAACTGAGAATCTTGCGCGCCTCCACGGGATCCTTATGGATGTCATAACCACCCACGAGCGCGCGGCCCGACGTCGGCTTCAGCAATCCCGCGAGCAGCTTGATCGTGGTCGTTTTTCCCGCGCCGTTCGGCCCGAGGAATGCGAAAAACTGACCTTGCGGAATGTTCAAACTGAGGTCGTTGACGGCTACCAGACCGCCGTACTGTTTCGTCAGATGTTCCGTGAGAATCATGGGCTGTTATTCCCGCCAGTGGGGTTGGGACACCACCCGGTCTACCGACTCGTCCATGCCCAGCGGCACGTCGTCTGCGCGCATTTCCAGCCCGAGTGACGTGATAACCTGCAGCACTCGTCCCGAATCATCCACCCACATTTTTGTCCAGGTCTGGTCGTCGATCTTCGAATACATCAGATACACACGCTCGGAATTGCCTGCGATTTGGAGATGGTCGACGTACGTCGTCGTCTCCGGCTGCGAGCGCGCTTTGGCACGGGACGACGCCGCGAATGCGCCCGGCAATCCGCTGCCGCCGAGAAAACTGAAGTTGGCCATCCCCGGCAAACCAAGCGCGTTGGCGAAACCCACCCCCTTGATCTGGTCGAAATCGAAAGACCGTTCATCATGGAAGTCACCAAACCCAAACTCCACTTTCACCTTCTTCGTGCGATCGTCTCCATTGACAGAGATATGGCCGTCACCAAAATGCCCGCCCCCCGTGCGACGTTCGCCAATGGTTGTCCAGAAATCAAAGGACCCCAGCTCCAGCTTCTTGTTGAACCAACTTTCGCCTGTGAGTGAGAGCCGTGATGGTGTCCCGAACGCCGCCAGTTGCAACTTCAGATCGCTTGTGACTTTGTAGAATTCCGCCTCCGGCCGCGAGGGTGCATCCTCCGCACGCTTGTCGGTCAACTGCGGGGCTGTGATGAGGATTCCGCAGGTGCCGATCTCACTCCCATTATAAAGCACTTTAAGATGGACGGGATCCGGGTTGGAGAATATTTTCTGCAAGACCCGGTCCGTCGGGAAAACCTCGACCGTCGCCGCCCTGGGAAAGACCTCGATGCGTACCAAGGCCGTCATCATGGCTGCCCAAAATGCAATCACCAACCCCGCGAATACCTTGTTCAGCATATAAGTCTCGCCACTGCCTTACGCTCGCCGTGCTACGGAATCATCAACTGTTGTCCCACCTTCAACTGGTCCTTGCTCGCAAGCCCGCTTCGATTGGCCTGGTAAATCCTGTCCCAAGCAGCCCGCGTCCCATAATAGCGCAACGCCAGCGACTGCAACGTGTCACCCCGCTGTACGACATATAGCCGCACGTGTGGCGGGTCCGATGGGGATTCTGTCACCACCGCCGCCGCCATTATACCCGGAGCTGGCGCCGCCACCGCCGCCGGAGACGCTGCGGCTGATGGAATCGGGAGCGGTCCCGCCGATTCGGCGACTGCAAACGTCTTTTCCAGTTCCGCAACTCGCGTCCGGAGACCTGCGTTTTCTTGGAGTAATGCCGCCTTTTCGTTTTGCAGTCGCGTCAATTCCCCCGGGTCGGCAACCGGCGTCTGCGGCAATTCGGCAGCGAGCGACAGCTTGGCACGTTGGATGAAGTCCTCAACCAGTTGCTTCTTTTCCGAATCAGGTCGCAACTCCAAAAACCGCCGATAATGATAAATGGCGGCAATGGGGTCCCCCAGCTTGTCCTCGCTCAACAGCCCCAGCTCCAAATGTGCGTTGGCGAAGTCAGGGTTGACGGACACCGCCTTCTTGTAGAACTCCGCGGCGCCCGGAAAATCGTGGTCCTCGTAGAGCTTCCGAGCGCGCTGGTAATTGACCTCGCGTTCTGCCTCTGCGTCGGTGGAAGGACCTGAGCGCTCGCAGCCGGCCCATAACACCATCAGGGCGGCAATAGCAAACGCAAAAGACCGGCGCAAGATAAACCCTGCCCCTTGGACTGCCTGCCTCGAGAGAGTAGTGTCCATTCCTTGTGCTCTACGTGAAACCGCTAATACCTCACCCAAATGATACCATGCCGGGCCCGAAAAAACAACCTCCCGACCAGGCCAAGTGGCGTATTTTTGTCACTGTTTTGCGCCTTGACGCTCGCCGGGCGGTGCCAGTAAGATGCAGCGCAAGTTTTCCGTGTGACATTTGAACCAAGGGAGGCTAGTACCGTGGCTGAAGCTTATTGTGTGAAGTGCAAGGCAAAGAAGGAAATGGCCAAGGCGCAGGAAGTCACCATGAAGAATGGACGTCCTGCCCTCCAGGGAGTTTGCCCGGATTGCGGGACGAAACTGTTCCGGATCATGGGAGGCAAGAAATAGGCGTACCCGTCGCCCCGTTCGGTCCGATTCACCAGATAGGCCCATTGCTGGCTGACCGGCTTGCGAGGGTAGTTTGTCTCTATTTGGCAGGGACGACGTGAAGACTACAATCTGAATACCATCTATCGACCATGACCGCTGCAAGAGAAGAACTAGCTTACGTACTCATTAACCCCTACACCGTGTACAAGTCGCGGACGGGTGGCGTCATTGCCCGTCTGTTTACGCGCACCGCGCTGGAACTGGTTGCGGCGCGGATGTTCGCGCCCGGCCGCGAATTGGTCGAGCGGTACGCCGAAATTGCCGTGTCCCCCGAGGATCCGCAAGACCGCCAGATTCAGGAACTCATCCGCCAATACATTCTCGACAACTATTCACCCGACCCCAAAACCGGCCAACGACGCCGCGTGATGATGTTGTTGTTCCGCGGCGAGGACGCCGTGCGGAAGGTCCGGCAGGTCGTGGGCAATTTCCATCAGGACAAGGGCGCTGCTGGCGAAACCATCCGCGATACCTACGGCGACTACGTTGTCGGTTCCGATGGCCAGGTGAAATACTTCGAGCCGGCGGTGCTGGCCCCTCCTACTTCCGAAGAAGCGGAGATCAAGCTCAAACTGTGGGGAAAATATTCCGATACGGACGGCGGATTCCTGGAGAATGTCGTCTCCTATCCGAAGGGCGTAAAAGTCGAACAAACCCTCGTGCTGCTGAAGCCGGACAATTTCCGCTTCCCCAGTGCGCGCCCCGGCAACATCGTGGACATGCTCTCACGTACCGGCCTGTACATCATTGCCATCAAGGTCCATCACATGAGTGTTGCCGAAGCCGAGGACTTTTACGGACCCGTGCGGCTGATCCTGCGCGAAAAGCTCAAGGACATTTCGGGCCAGCGCTCGCGCGTCGCGTTGGAAAAAGAATTCACGTTCGGCTTGGATCCGCAGACCGAAAAGGCCCTTGGAGACGTGATGGGACCGCTCTTTGCGGAGCAGCAATTCAGTCAGATCGTGGAATTCATGACCGGCCGCAAACCCGAGGACTGCTCGGGTCCTGCCAAGGCCCAGCCCGGCTTGGAAAGGATTCTCGCTGTCGTCTACGAAGGCCCGGACGCGGTCGCCAAAATCCGCGGCGTCCTCGGTCCAACCGATCCGCGCAAGGCGCCGCCGGGCACTATCCGCCGCGAACTCGGCCAGGACATCATGGTCAATGCCGCGCACGCCAGCGATTCGGCCGAAAACGCGCAACGAGAAATGAAAATCATTCATGTGCGCGGGGACAATCTCCGGCCGCTCCTCGAGGAGTTTTACAACTGTAAACTCTGAACACCCAACTCTGAAATTTCGAATCGTATAGATAAAATCTGAAGGACCATCCATGCAACAGCTTGCTCAACGTGCTACCACCCTCACCCCGTCACTCACACTCGCTATCGACGCGAAGGCAAAGAAACTCAAAGCCGACGGCGTCGATGTCTGCGGCTTTGGCGCCGGCGAACCTGATTTCGACACGCCGCAATACATCAAGGACGCCGCCGTCCAGGCGCTGGCCGCGGGTTTCACGAAATACACCCCGTCTTCGGGTATTCCCGAATTGCGCGCCGCCATTGCCGAGAAGTTGAAAAACGACAATGACCTCGACTACAAGCCGTCACAGATCATCGTCAACTGCGGCGCGAAACATTCCTGCTATAACGTCATTCTCGCCACCTGCCAGGCGGGCGATGAAGTCATCATCCCCGCGCCGTACTGGTTGAGCTATCCGGAAATGGTAAAGCTCGCTGATGCTTCGCCCGTGATTGTCGAGACGAAGGAAGCCAACAGTTTCAAAATCACGCCGGACCAGTTCCGCGACGCCATGACTCCGGCGACGAAACTCATCATCCTCAATTCGCCGGGCAATCCCACCGGCTCCGTATATAGCCGCGAAGAGCTTCAGGCATTGGCTGAGGTCGCGCTCGAAGAGGACATCCTCATGTTGTCGGATGAGATCTACGAGAAGATCGCCTACGATAACGTCGAGGTCGTCAGCCTCGCGTCGCTGGGCAAGGAGATTTACGACCTCACGATCACCGTCAACGGCTTCAGCAAAGCGTACGCGATGACCGGCTGGCGTCTCGGCTACGTCGCCGCGCCAGAGCACATCGCCCTGGCGATCGATTCAATCCAGTCTCATTCGACTTCAAACCCGACCAGTTTTGCCCAGAAGGGCGCGTTGGCCGGTTTGAAGGGCGACCAATCGTTCATCGGCGAGATGGTCAAAGCGTTCGCTGAACGGCGCACATATATGTACGATCGGCTCACGAAAATTCCGGGCGTCACCTGTGTCAAACCGATGGGCGCCTTCTATATGCTCCCCAACGTCTCGACTTGCGGCCTCTCCTCGACCGCCTTCTGTACCAAGCTGCTCGACGAACAGAAAGTCGCTGTCGTACCCGGTGTCGCGTTCGGCAGCGATGCCCATGTACGTCTCAGTTACGCCTGCTCGATGGAAAACATCCAGAAGGGTCTCGACCGCATCGAAGCATTTTGCAAGTCACTGGGGAAATGAAGTCACGGACGCACACAGATTCTCACGGATGTGTTGTTGTGGTGTGGCATAACCACAACGCCCTCGTTGCCCGTGTTGCATCCGTGTTTATCTGCAGCTAAATGAAAATTGCTCTCATCGGACTGCCGCAAGTCGGCAAAAAGACCGTCTTCTCCCTGCTCACCGGCGTGGGCCTTGACCACTTGCAGGGCCGCGCCACCGAGTATCACGTTGGCGCGGTAAAGGTGGCTGATCCACGCGTCGACAAACTCACGGCGCTGTACAATCCGAAGAAGACCAAGTACGCCGAAATCGAGTGTACAGTGGCCCCTGCGCCGCCCCACGAACCCAAGCCGCGCGAGCAATGGCTCAACAAGCTCAAGGACATGGATGCCCTCTGCCATATCGTGCGCGCGTTCGAGGATCCGGCCGTTTTTCACGTGAATGGCTCCGTCGATCCACTGCGCGACATCGATTCCATGAATCTCGAGCTCACGATCAGCGACCTCAGCCTCATCGAGACGCGCCTCAACCGCATCGCCCAGGATCAGAAACGCAAGTTCGAACAGGAGCGGGCCGACGAAGCCGCGCTGCTGGAGAAACTCAAGCCGCATCTTGAAGCCGGGAAATCGATGCGCGAATACCCGTGGCATGAAGGTGAGGAAAAACGCACCCGCTCGCTTCAGTTTCTCACCATCAAAGGCATCGTCACCGCCCTCAACTGCGGCGAAAGCAATTTCCCAAACCCGAAACTGGTGGAAGCGTCGCAGGCGAAACTCACCGGCCCCCGCTCCGAGGTCTGCGCCCTCAGCGCCAAAACTGAGGCCGAAGTCGCGCAGATCGAAAACCCCGTCGAGCGGGCTGAGTTTCTGTCGGCGTTGGGCATCACCGAACCCGCGATTCATGTCCTCACGCGCTTACTTTACAAGGCGCTCGGCTACATCTCCTTTTTCACCACCGGCGAAGATGAAGTCCGTGCCTGGACCATCCGTCACGGCGCCACCGCCGTCGAAGCTGCTCACGCGATCCATTCCGACATTGCCCGCGGTTTCATCCGCGCCGAGGTCATGAAGTACGGCGAGGTGATCTCCGCCGGCGAGACCGGCCATTCCGCCGAAGTGAAGCTCAAGGAAACCGGCAAACTTTACGTCAAAGGCAAAGAGTACATCGTCGAAGATGGCGACATCGTCCACATCCGTCACAGCGGCTGAGAAAGTCGCTGGTGGTTTTCAGTTCCTCGAAGGCCCCGTGTGGGTTCCTACCCGGGAGGAACTGCTGTTCAGCGACATTCCGGCCAGCCGCATCTGCCGTTTCTCGCCGTCCGAGAATTCATTCAACGTGTTTCGCGAGCCGAGCGGTCAGGCCAATGGCAACGCGCTCGATCCACAGGGCCGCCTGGTCACTTGCGAACACGAAAACCGCCGCACCTCGCGAACGGAACAAGACGGTACGGTCGTCGCGCTCGCCACTCATTACGAAGGTAAGCGGCTCAACAGTCCCAACGACATCGTCTGCAAAAGCGATGGCGCGGTGTACTTCAGCGATCCGCCCTATGGCGTGAAATCTGAACTCCGCGAGCTGGATTTCCAAGGTGTGTTTCGTGTCTCGCCAGATGGGAACTCCCTCACATTGCTCGTCTCCGATTTCATCAAACCCAATGGCCTCGCTTTCTCCCCTAACGAAAAGATCCTCTACATTGCCGATACCGAACCCGGCCATATCCGCGCCTTCGACGTGAACTCCGATGGCACGATCACCAATAGTCGCATCTTCTGCGAGGTCGAGCGCCCCGACGGCTTCCGCGTCGACATCGAAGGCAACCTCTACATTTCTGCGATGAAGTCCGTCGAGATTTTCAACCGCGCTGGTGAGAGAATTGGCGAAATCACGTTGCCCGAGCGTCCCGCCAACGTGGCGTTCGGCGACCCTGACCGCCAGACACTCTACATTTGCGCCCGCACCAGTCTCTATCGCGCCCGCGTGAATGTCCCCGGCGTCAGGATGCCGTAGCGGGGGCATTCATCAGCCACAGCAATTCCGTCTCGAAATCGTGAAGGCCCGTGTAGTTGGCGAAGGTCAGCGAACGGTTCTCGAAAAGGAGGCGCGCGCCCAGATTCAGCCGCGCCGACGGAGACTGCGTGAACTCTTGGAGGACTGCGCGAAAGTTCAGCGACGCGTTGAATTGCTTCTTGGCGCCAAGGCCGGAGTAATCGAAGTGCTCGGGACCGAAGGCGAATTGCTCGCCACTTTCGATGACGATGCGGCCGAATGTGATGACCCGGCTGGATTTGACTGGTTTTTCTTCCTTCTTCTTTTTTTTGCCGCTGAAGAGCCCCGGGGGCATGCCGGTGACGAGGAATACGCCAAGACCGATCATCATCTGCCCCGTCTTTTGCTCGTTCCCGCCCGTCTCACGGAGAATAATGTCCTCGGTAAATCTGCCTGCCGCAACGACCGCCACCTGTGACCACTCAACTGGTCGTGGCGGCTCTTGTGGCGACTGCAATCGTAGGGTCATTCCGTTCTCAACCGGCTCGAATCCCGTGATTATTTTGGGCGCGGCGGGAGTCCGCAATTGTGCGTTCTCGATAGCCACCACGCCGCCCGCCACGTCTCCGATCGCTTCCACGATACGGTGCGCCTCTTCTTCCGTCGCTTCCCGTTCCAGAAATCCCCAGCCCTTCCGAATCTTCGTGCGCACGTCGTAGGCGGTCATGCCGCACGTTTGCGCCACAATGGGCGCGAGCGCATCCAGTTGATCGAGGGGGAATTGCCGGAACAGAACGGAGTAGTTCCCAGCGGGCATATCATCACTTCTTGGCTGGACGCCGCACCCGCGGCTGCTTTCCCAATAGTTGCTCGACGTACTTGCCGAGAATGTCCGCTTCCAGATTGACCATATCGCCGTCGCGGCATGCCCGCAGATTTGTGACCGCTTGCGTGTGGGGGATAATCCAGATGCGGAACCAATCATGACCGACATCTGCGACCGTCAGGCTGATGCCATCCACCGCAATCGAGCCTTTCTCGACGATGTAGCGCATCACCGAAGGTGGCGCCGTAATATCGAGCACATGGTCTTTCCCGTCCCGCGCAAAGCGCCGCACCGTGCCGCGTCCATCGACATGGCCGAGCACAAAGTGGCCATCCAGCCGCGCATCCGCACGCAATGGTCGCTCGATATTGACGAGCGAACCGTGCGTTACAAATTCAAGATTTGTCCGCCGGAGAGTTTCATTCAGCACGTCGAACTTCAACACGCCGCGTCGAGAACCAACAACTGTCAGGCACGCGCCGTTGACGGCAACGCTATTGCCGACACGCAGAGCCGGACCGATTCTCGCAGCCCGAACAGTCAGCTCCGTCGAGCGCTTGCCGCCACGGATTCCCTCGACTTGCCCCGCTTCTTCGACGATGCCCGTGAACATGGCTCAAACGATAGGGACGCGCCGATGGAGTGTCGAGCACAGTCTTTTCACATCCTGCACCCGCACGAAACCCGGCTCCGCGGTCATCGCATTCGCCGCACCGCATGCTACCCCCAGCCGCACCGCTTCCAACATCGTCTCGCCTCGCAGCAGCCCCACTGCGATACCAGCCGTCATGGCGTCACCAGAGCCAATCGGATTAACTACGTTTACGTGAGGGGGTTTGGTAAATAAAGTGCGCTCACCGGGCCGTTCGCTTGTGCAAACGCTCCTTGCTCCGTCGGTAATGACCGCCCATTGCGGGCCATTTCTCATCAACTTCCGCAACGCGTTCGTTTGCCCTCCGCCTTTCACCCGAGTGGCCGCTAATAATTCATCGCGATTGATCTTCACGAGAAACGGTCTCCGCTTCAGCGCGTTGAGAAGTTGCACTTTCTGGGCATCGATCAGGACCGGTACGCCACGACGCTGGGATTCACTGACCAGTCGCGCATAGAAATCATCGCCGCAACCTGCTGGCACCGTTCCTGTCAGCACAACCATCTGCGCCCTGCGCAGCTCCGCGGAAAATGCGTGGAGCACCTCCCGCACCTCGGACGGACGTAGCCCTCCTGCTTCTTCCACCAGTTCCGTTGTCGGCTTGCTGCTGATCAACGTCTGGCAAATCCGTGTCTCTGCTTTCACGGAAACCATGCGCGCGTTGAGCCGCTGCCGCTTTAGCTCCGTCTGCAACAATCGCCCGCGTGCGCCGCCCGCCACGGTCAGAAGTTTCACATCCGCGCCGAGAATTGACGCCACCCGCGCCACGTTCACTCCCTTACCGGAAGCCGTCTCGCTGACCCGGGCCGCTCGGTTCACTTTGCCGGTGATAATTTCCTCAAACACCAGCGTCCGTTGCCATGCCGGAGACAAGCCAACGACCAAAATCATCGTCCCACTCTCGCTTCCAAAAGCATCTCGTTCTTCCCAACCCGCCGCCAATGGCAGTCTGTCAGGCGTACAACGCTCCTGATTGCGGCCACGCCTTCGCCGGCAACCGCAGTCACCGCCCCACGGCCACCGACGACAATGGGCGCATAGAACAAAGCGACCTTGTCCACCAGTCGCGCGTCGAAAAGCGAACCGAGCAATTCGCCGCCGCCTTCCGTCAGTACGCTTGTCACATTCCTTTTCCCCAACTCACGCAGTGCCGCGCGCAAGTCCATGCATCCCCCACTTTGTTTCACAATTACGACATCGATGCCTAGTAGTACGAGGCGTCTACGCCAGCGCGGGGATGAGAGATTTGTTGTCAGGATGATGGTGTGTTTACGGTGAACGTCTGTGAAAAGCTTCGTCTTGATCGGCGCGCGGCCCCGAGCGTCCACCACAACGCGCCACGGTTGCTTGCCACGCACGCCATGCCGAAGCGTCAATTGCGGATCGTCCCGAATGACCGTGTTCGCGCCAACCATAATTGCATCAGCGCTCGCCCGCAGCTTGTGCGCCTCACGCCGCGCCGTCTCACTTGTGATCCATTTCGAGTCGCCGGTCCGCGTCGCGATCTTGCCATCCAGACTCATCGCCGCCTTCGCAATCACCAACGGCAATCCCGTCGTAATCCATTTGTTGAACACCTCGTTCAACCGCGTCGCTTCCTCCGCCAACAAGCCTGCCTCGACCCGAATCCCCGCGTGCCGCAGTATCCTCAACCCGCGTCCGTTGTGTTTTGGATTCGGATCACGCGCCGCGACTACTACGCGCTTCACTCCCGCCGCGATAATTGCGTCCGTGCATGGCGGCGTCTTCCCCCAAGTAGAACACGGCTCCAGCGTGACGTAGAGCGTGAGGTCATTGGTAGGGCGCGCTGGCCCAGCGCGCCGCGTCAATTTCCGCAGCGCAAACACCTCCGCATGTGGCCCGCCTGCCCGCTTGTGCCATCCCTCGCCGATGACGTGGCCATTCTTTACCAAGGCCGCGCCCACTACAGGATTGGGACTCGTCTTCCCCACCCCCCGCCGCGCCAGCGCCAACGCGCGACGCATCAATCGTTCGTCCTGCTTGCTAAAAGCCATGCCCCAACTCTACCAGTTTGTCATACCGACCGCAGCGAAGAATCCCCAAACAACGCCTCCGCAAACTGCTTCGGATCAAATGGCTGCAAATCGTCCACTTGTTCACCAAGGCCGATGAATTTAACGGGGATTTTCAGTTCACGGGCGATGGCAACGACGATGCCACCTTTGGCGGTGCCGTCGAGCTTGGTGACGATCAAGCCGGTGACCCCAAGAGCCTGGTGAAATTCGCGGACCTGGTTCAGGGCATTGGTGCCCGTCGTGGAATCGAGCACTAATAGGACTTCATGCGGTGCAATGGGGACTTTCTTCTGGAGCGAGCGGTGCATCTTTTTCATCTCCTCCATCAGATTCTTCTTCGTGTGCAGTCGGCCGGCGGTGTCGATGATGAGGTAGTCGACGCGCCGATTGATGGCCGCTTCCAATGCGTCGTAGGCAATCGCGGCGGAATCGGCGCCGTACTGGCCTGCAATCACCTCGCAGCCGACGCGCTGGCCCCAGATCTTCAATTGCTCGATGGCCGCGGCACGAAACGTGTCGCAGGCGCCCAGCAGCACCGTATTCCCCTGCTCCTTCAACCAATGCGCCAGTTTGGCGGTTGACGTTGTCTTGCCGGTGCCATTGACGCCTGCGAGCAAAATGACTGTCGGTGGTTGAGCCGCCTTGGTCAATCCATGTGACGCAACACCCAATTCACGTTCAATCTCCGCCCGCGCAATGGCAAACACATCGACCTGACCGGATTGCTTCGCGGCTTCCTTGGTCTGCTCGATAATCCTGCTCGCCGTGCCGACACCGATGTCCGTTGAGATCAGCACGGCTTCGAGTTCTTCGAGGGCGTCGGCATCGAGTTTCGGCGACCGCGTGACGATGCGCTTGATCTCACTGGACAGTTTTTCCTGCGTCTTGCGCAGTCCATCTCGAAATTTCTGGAACAGGCCCATTAGGTTTTCGCCGGCACGAGCGCCTTGAGAGCTTCGACTCGTTCGTAGGGCAGCTTGATCTTGCCGAGGAGCATACCGTCGCGGCCCAAGCCATGGCAATCGCTGCCCCCCGTGGCGCACACGTCAAGATTTTCGCTCATCTTCAGGTAGCGAGTGATCTGCGCGGGCGTATGGCGCGAATGCCATACTTCAATGCCCGCCATCCCCTGGTCGACCATGTCGTGAAGGCGTTTATCGAGGTCGTTCAAACCGGGATGCGCAATCACGGCTACGCCACCGGCCCGTTTGATATGCCCGATGGTTTCCGACGCCTCCATGCGGTACCGCTCGACGTAGGCAGGTTTGCCGCGCTTTAGAAAACGCGTGAAAGCCTCTTCCACACTCGCTACGTAACCACGTTTTTTCAACGCCAGCGCCACATGCGGGCGGCCCACGGTGCCGCAATCCGAGCACGCGAGCACATCCGCAAGCGTCAACGCCACGCCCAATTCATTCAGCTTGGCCACAAATTGCTCGACGCGTTCCTGGCGCACACGGGTCGCGTGTTTCAGAACCGCCTGCAGGTTTGGATCGCGCCACGAATCGCCGAACAGGTACGCAAGCATGTGAAGTTCCTGGGTCCCGACGCGGCTGGTGATCTCAGCTCCCGGAATGACCTCCACGCCAAGCTCCGCGCCGGCCGTCAACGCCTCGGGGATCGCGTCAAGCGTATCGTGATCCGTGACCGCAATTGCAGCAAAGCCCAATCGGGCGGCGTGCTCGACAAGTTCGCGCGGCGAAAATGTTCCGTCCGAATAGCGCGTATGCAGATGCAAATCCGCAAAACGCGGTGGCTGCGCCTCAGAACTCATTGTGCGGCAGCCGTGCGCGAGGGACGGGTCAGATCGGCCTTGAGGCGGTCGAGGATGCCGTTGACGAACGCGCCGGACTCACGCGTGGAATATTTTTTTGCAATGTCGACCGCTTCGTTGATGCTGACCACCGGCGGAATATCGTCGCGAAACAGCATTTCGTACATCGCGAGGCGCAGGATATTGCGGTCGACCGCGGCGATGCGCGGCAGATCCCAATTCTCCGTGTACTTCGCGATCTTCTCGTCGATCGCGACGCGTCGTTCGACGACGCCGCGGAGAAGATCTTCGGCGAACTTGCGTCCGGACTCGGTGATGTCCGTTTGCGTCTCCCAGAACAGCGGCAGCGCTTCTTCCAGCGAACCGCCGCCCAGGTCAAACTGATAGAGAAACTGCACGGCCAGCTCGCGCGCGATCCGCCGCTTCCCGGATGGCTTTACAGGTTTTTCCATAGCCGAGCCATTTCAATCGCGGTCCATGCCGCTTCGCGACCGCGGTTGTGTTTCTTGCCGAGACAGCGCACGCGCGCCTGCTTCACAGACTCGGCCGTCACGATGCCGAACACCGTCGGCACGCCGATGTGAATCGCAATATTGGTGAGACCGTGCGCGACCGCGTCGCCGATATGCTGCGCATGGCGCGTCTCGCCCTGTAGTAAAATGCCCAAGCCGATGACACAATCACATTTGCCGCCGCGAGCGAGCTTTGCGGCTGCCGCGGTGACTTCGAAGCTACCGGGAACGCGGAGCACGTGGATGTCGCGCGTATCGGCACCGGCTTTGGCCAGCGTATCGAGGCAATTTGCCAATAGCGCGTCCGACAGGTCAGTGTTGTAGCGGGCCGCCGCGATGCCGAAACGCAAACCAGCGGCGGAGACATGTCGTTCCGTTTTGCGCGCGCGCAGCATGATTACAGTGTGTGTCCCATTTTCGATTTCTTGGTTTCCAGGTATCGCGCGTTATGCGGCGTCGGCTCAGCCCGAATGGGAATCTGTTCGACAATCTCCAGGTTGAACCCTTCCAAGCCAACGACCTTCTTGGGATTGTTGGTCAACAGGCGGATACTGTGCAAGCCCAGATCCACGAGGATTTGCGCGCCCAGACCGTACTCGCGCAGGTCGGGCTTGAAACCGAGCCTCTCATTGGCCTCCACCGTATCGAGACCTTTTTCCTGCAGCGCGTAGGCGTGAATCTTGTTCGCGAAACCGATGCCGCGCCCTTCCTGACGCATGTACACCAAGACGCCTTCCCCTTCCTGCGCAATGCGCTTCAGCGCGTCCTGTAATTGCGGTCCGCAATCGCACCGGAGCGAGCCGAACACGTCGCCCGTCAGGCATTCGCTATGGACGCGGACGAGAATGTTCTCCTTCCCGCGCACGTCGCCCATGACAAGCGCGGCGTGATGCTGGCCATCCACCAGCGAGCGGTACAGATGCAGTCTGAACTCGCCGTGCGGCGTCGGGAGAGCGACTTCCTGCTCCTTGGAGACGAGTTTCTCGCGGAGACGGCGGTATTCGATGAAGTCGCGAATCGTGCACATCTTCAGGCCGAATTGTTCCTTAAACTTCATCAAGTCAGGCAGGCGCGCCATCGTGCCATCTTCGTTGAGAATCTCGCAGAGGACGGCCACCGGGAACAGCCCGGCCATTTTAACAAGATCAACGGACGCCTCGGTATGGCCTGCCCGGCGCAGCACACCACCTTCGCGGGCCTGGAGAGGAAAAATGTGGCCGGGCGAGACCAAATCTTCCGGCTTGGAATCTGGATCCGCCAGGACGCGAACGCTGCGCGCGCGGTCATGGGCGCTGATACCGGTCGTAATGCCAGCGCGGGCGTCGACGCTGACCATGAAATCGGTTTTGAAACTCTCGCGATTCTCCGCCACCATGCGACCGATGCCCAGCGCCTTGAGCCGCGACTCGGTGGTCGGCACGCAAATCAGGCCGCGCCCATGTTTGGTCATAAAATTGACCGACTCCGGCGTGACCTTCTCAGCGGCCATAATGAGGTCGCCTTCATTCTCACGGTCCTCGTCATCGGTGACGATAATGATGCGCCCCTGACGGATGTCCTCCAGGCATTCCTCAATCGAATGGAAGCGGACCGCCTGCGTATGGGATTTCTCGCTCATGACAGCGACCGGAAGGATACCAATAACCGCGGCGGAAGGCAAATGCCGCGAGTCTAGTCGCTGGACTCTTCGAAGCGGACACCTTTGACGTGGAGCAGCACGATCCAAAAACGATAGATGTCGAGGCGCTCACCGAGCGTCGCGTAGTTTTTCTCGATGAGATCGCGGATGATCGCATCCATCTCCGAATACTGCATGGCCGTCTTGATGGCCATGTCCTGGAGATCGACCCGCGCCGTGAGTCCCCAACGGCCATTGAGGGCCGCCAACAGGAACTTTACCGTGCGTTCGTTCAGCCCCATTTTTTCCGTGTGCTCGTACAAATCCTCTGGAAAACGAAGTAAATCGACAAACGACTCGGGCACGCTGGCGGGAAAGCCCACCTTGCCGACAAAGGTTTTTTCGGTAATCACGGACTCGACCGGGATTCTTTCACCCATATCTTCCACCCTATTGATTTCCTGTTGGCGACTCAACCCAAAAAGGCCCATATTCGTGTCTCTCTCAAATCTGTGAATTATTGGTGCAGGTACCAGAGCAGGTGTCATTCCTAAATTGACACCCCTTCCGACCGCCGTTAACGTAGCCCCGCCATGCATGGCACGAACACGCTCAAGCGCACGCCGCTGTACGCCGCACACCTCGAATGGGGTGCGAAAATGGTGCCGTTTGGCGGGTGGGAGATGCCTGTCCAGTACTCGGGGATTCTCGACGAACATGCGGCGGTCCGGGAGCGTGTCGGGCTGTTCGACATCTCGCACATGGGCGAGTTTCTGGCCGCGGGACCGAATGCTGAGGCTGTGCTGAATGAACTTCTGACAAATGATCTCCGCAACATCGCCGTCGGCCAGGCGCAGTACACCCTCCTGTGCAACGAGCACGGCGGCATCATCGACGATCTGATCGCCTACCGGATCGAACCGAGCGTGTTTCTTCTGATTGTCAACGCCTCGAACATTGAAAATGACTTCACCTGGATGAATGCGCGCGCTTCGCAACCCGTCGTGCTGGACAACCTCAGCGACAAGACGGCGGCGCTGGCACTGCAAGGTCCTTCCGCCATCAAGGTTCTCCCAGAAGCGGCGAAGATACCACATTTTGGCGTGGTGCGGCTTGTCGTGTTGGGCCGGCAATGTTGGGTCGCGCGCACCGGATACACGGGTGAGGACGGATTTGAAATTGTGTGCGATGCCTCTGACGCGCCGAGCTTGTGGGCGGGACTGCTAGAGCGCGGCAAAGCTTTCGGAATCAAGCCATGCGGGTTGGGGGCGCGCGATACGTTGCGGTTGGAGATGTGCTATCCGCTCCACGGGAACGACATCACGGAGGAGACCACGCCGCTGGAGGCGGGCCTTGGGAAGTTTGTCTCCTTCGACAAGGGCACGTTTGTGGGAAAGGATGAACTCGCGCGGCAAAAGCAAGAGGGCGTCCGCCGCAAACTCGTCGCCTTCAAGATGACGGTAAAATCGCCGCCACCGCGGCCGCACTATCCTATTTTTTCGGGCGGTCGTAACGTTGGCGAGATCACCAGCGGCACACAATCCCCCACGCTCGCCACGGGCATCGGCATGGGCTATATCGAGACGGGCGAAACGAAAGCCGGCGGGCCCATTGAGATAGAGATTCGTGGCAAAAAGTTCGCGGCGGTAATCGAGAAAAAACCCATCCTGAAAAGAGGCCCATGAACATTCCCAAGAATTTGAAGTACGCCAAGACCCACGAATGGGTCCGCGTGGAAGGCGACATCGCGGTGGTTGGAATCACAGATCATGCGCAGCATGAGTTGACGGATGTAGTGTACGTGGAAACGCCCGCTGTGGACTCCCACATCGAAGCGGGCAAGGAATGTGCTGTTGTGGAGAGCGTGAAGGCCGCTAGTGATATCTACGCACCCGTGTCGGGCGACGTGGTCGCCGTCAATGAAGAATTGAGTGGCGCTCCCGAATTGCTTAACCAAGACCCGTATGAAAAGGGCTGGATGTTCAAGGTCAAGATCAGTGACCCGGGTGAACTTAACGAGTTGCTCAGCCCCGACAATTACGCCCACCATGTCGGCGCATGATGACGCAACGCGCAGATCGGTTCGCTGACCGCCACATCGGTTCTGGCCCCCAAGACATTCAGGAGATGCTGCGTGTCGTTGGATTTCCCACGCTCGACGCTCTGATCGACGCGGCGGTGCCGCCGTCAATTCGCCTGGGCAAACCGCTGACCCTTCCTACAGCCCGCGGGGAGCAGGAACTGCTCGCTGACCTGAAGGCAATCATGTCGCAGAACGAAGTGCGGCGTTCGTTCATCGGCATGGGCTACTACGATTGCTTTACGCCGCCCGTGATTCAGCGCAACATTTTGGAAAACCCTGGCTGGTATACGCAGTACACGCCGTATCAGGCCGAGATTTCTCAGGGACGGCTCGAAGTGTTGCTGAATTTTCAGACCATGGTCACCGACCTTACGGGTCTGGAAGTCGCGAATGCATCCCTCCTCGATGAGGCCACGGCCGCGGCTGAAGCCATGGCGATGTGCCACGCGTTGCAAGGTCGCGAAGGCCGAAACACGTTCTTTGTTTCCGACACATGCCACCCGCAAACAATTGCGGTGGTACAGACACGCGCGTTGCCGCTTGGGATCGAGGTGGTCGTCGGCGACCACTTCCGGTTCTCGCCCAGTGAAAATGTGTTCGGAGTGCTGTTGCAATATCCGTCGACCGATGGCGCAATTCTGGATTACGAACCACTGATTCGCGAAGTCCATGAGCACAAGGCACTGGCTATCGTCGCCACTGATTTATTGGCTCTTACGCTGCTGAAGCCGCCCGGGGAGTTTGGCGCGGACGTTGCCGTTGGCAGCGCACAGCGCTTCGGAGTGCCCATGGGATACGGAGGGCCGCACGCCGCGTTCTTTGCCACACGCGATGCGTACAAGCGACACATGCCCGGCCGCCTCGTCGGTGTTTCGCAGGACGCGCAGGGGCGCCCCGCGTTACGTCTCGCGCTCCAGACGCGCGAGCAACACATCCGCCGGGAGAAAGCCACCAGCAACATCTGCACGGCGCAAGTGCTCCTGGCTGTGATGGCTTCCATGTACGCCGTGTACCACGGACCCGAGGGACTGAAGCGCATCGCCAAACGTATTCGGATGCTGACCGTAACACTTGCCAGCGCGCTTGGTGAACCGCAAGACGCGCCCTTCTTTGACACGCTGCGCCTTCGAAAAGCGCCCAGACCCACGGGCGTGAACGTGCGCGAGTATCCAGACGGTTCGTGGGGCGTGTCGTTCGACGAAACAACGACAGTCGAAGACGTGAATCGTCTGGCCGGGCGAAACGTCGAGGTGTTTCTCGAACCGGAGCTTGGCGCGTTCGCCCGCACCGCGCCATTTCTCACACATCCCGTCTTTCATCAGCACCACACTGAACACGAGATGCTACGGTATATCCGCCGCTTGGAAGCGAAAGACTTGTCGCTCACGACTTCAATGATTTCCCTCGGATCGTGTACGATGAAGTTGAATGCCACGGCTGAAATGATTCCGGTCACGTGGCCGGAGGTGGGCAGGTTGCATCCGTTCGCACCCGTCGAACAGGCCCAAGGCTACCAGCTAGTATTCAAACAATTGGAAGCCTGGCTGGCGGAGATTACCGGTCTGGCAGCGGTTTCGCTGCAACCGAATGCGGGTTCGCAAGGCGAGTATGCCGGCCTGCTTGTCATTCACGAGTATCACAAACAGCGCGGGCAAGGACACCGCAATGTGTGTCTGATTCCTGTTTCCGCTCATGGCACCAACCCCGCCAGCGCGGTGATGGCAGGATTCAAGGTTGTCCCAGTCGCCTGTGATGCGGAGGGCAACATCGACGTCGCCGATCTTCGCGCCAAGGCGCAGGCCCACCGTAACAATATCGGCGCGCTCATGGTGACATATCCGTCTACGCACGGCGTTTTCGAGGAAACCATCCGTGACGTCTGCAAGATTGTCCACGAGAGTGGCGGTCAGGTGTACATGGACGGCGCGAACCTGAACGCACAGGTGGGACTCTGCCGGCCGGGCGATATGGGCGCGGACGTTTGCCACCTCAATTTACACAAGACCTTCTGCATCCCACATGGAGGGGGCGGTCCAGGCATGGGACCGATCGCGATCGTGGAGCATCTGGCTCCATATTTGCCCCAGCATCCGGTTGTGCGTGTCGGCGGCGAGCAGGGAATTGGCGCGATCTCCGCGGCGCCGTGGGGCAGCGCGAGCATTTTGGTGATCCCGTGGATGTACATCGCGCTCATGGGCGGCGACGGCCTCACCGAAGCGACGCGTGTCGCGATCTTGAACGCCAACTATATCGCGAAGCGGCTCGAACCGTATTTCCCGACACTCTACCGCGGTCATGGCAATCTCGTCGCCCACGAGTGCATTGTCGATTGCCGCCAATTTAAAGCCAGTGCCGGCGTCGAAGTTGAGGACATTGCGAAACGGCTGATGGATTATGGTTTTCATGCGCCAACGATGTCGTGGCCCGTTCCCGGCACGCTGATGATTGAGCCGACGGAAAGTGAATCGCGCGCCGAACTCGACCGCTTTTGCGAGGCGATGATTTCAATTCACGCGGAGATCAAAGCCATTGAATCGGGATCGCTGGACAAGGCCAACAACCCGCTGAAGAACGCTCCGCATACGGCCCGAGAGGTTGTCAGCGACACGTGGAACCGACCCTACAGCCGCGAGCAAGCCGCTTTCCCCGCTGCGTGGACGCGCGAACACAAGTTCTGGCCGGCAGTTGGTCGTGTGGACAATGTCTATGGCGACCGCCACGTCGTGTGCACGTGCCTTCCCGTCGAGGCCTATTTGGCTGAGGACGCGCAGTGACCTGCTCCCCTGAAACTGGACCATTTCCAGAGTGAGTCTTGGCGGGTAATCTGGCGAGAGTCAGGAAGGAGCCAAGATGAAAGGAAAGCGATTCCGTGAAGAACAGATCATCGGGATTCTGAAGGAGGCCGACGCTGGTCTGGCGGTGGCCGAGCTGATCCGCAAGTACGCCATTAGCGAACAGACCTACTACCGCTGGAAGAGCAAGTTCGGCGGGATGGAACTCAGCGACGCCAAGCGTCTGAAGCAGTTGGAGGACGAGAATCGGCGGCTGAAGAAACTGGTGGCCGAGCAGGCGCTGGACATCCAGATCCTCAAGGAGGTCAACGCGGGAAAGTACTGACGCCCGCCGCCAAACGCCAGGCGATTGCCGCCGTGCGCGAGCACCACGCGGTAAGCCAGCGACGGGCGTGCGGGCTGATGCAACTGAGTCGGAGCAGTTATTATTATGCCTGCCAACCAGCCGACGACGAGCCGTTGCGCCAATGGCTGCGCCAACGCGCGGCCCAGCGGCGGCGGTTCGGGTATCGACGGCTGCTGGTGTTGTTGCGGCGCGAAGGCTGGGGCGACAACCACAAACGCGTGTTACGCATCTATCAGGAGGAACACTTACAGGTGAGCGTGCGCAAACGAAAGCGGACGGCCCGGTGGCGCGGGGAGAAACCGGCCCCGGCCGAGCGAGCCCACCAGCGCTGGTCGCTGGATTTCGTCAGTGACCAGTTGGCCAATGGGCGGCGGTTTCGGCTGCTGACGGTGGTCGATGACTTCACCCGCGAGTGTCTGGCCATCGAGGTAGATACCTCACTGTCAGGCCAACGCGTGGCGCGAGTGCTCGATCAGATCGGTCAGGGTCGTGGCTTGCCCGAACGGGTGGTAACCGACAACGGCCCGGAGTTCACCAGTCGGGCGCTGGATCACTGGGCCTACGAGCGTGGCGTGAAGCAGCAGTTCATTGAGCCCGGCAAGCCGGTACAAAACGCCTCCGTGGAGAGTTTCAACGGCAAGGTGCGTGATGAATGCCTCAATGAGCACTGGTTCGCGGTACTGGCCGAAGCCCGCATGCTGATCGAACACTGGCGTCAGGACTACAACGAACAACGCCCCCACAGCTCACTGGACAATCAAACGCCGCGAGAATTCGCACGGGCCGCGGCCAGCCCCCATGGGGGCTGTGGTGAGGGAACAGAAAACATTGATCAACCAACTACCCCCGAGGTAAAACTACCGTCAGGACTCAACCAGTAACTGGTCCAGTCAACGGGGGCAGGTCCCTCAGGAGTCTCATGGCGAAAGCGAGAAAGCACGTGGAGCTTGCGGTGCGCGTTGACAACAGCCCAGATGCGCTCGGGAAAGTGCTGGCTGCCGTCGCCGCTCGCCGAGTGAATGTTCTGGCTTACTGCACCTACTCAGAACGGGACGATCTCGTAATCCTCCTGGTCACGGACAACCCGCTTATCGCCAAAGACGAACTTCAGCGCGCCGGCTTTTCCTGCAAGGCAAATTCAGTGGTTCTCGTCGGCGCGTCTGATGAAGTTGGCTCGGCGGCCAGAATCGGCGCCCATCTTGGGATGGCCGGAGTCGAGATTCTCTATTCCTACGCCTCGTCGTCGAGCGGCGACCAGTTTGTTGCGGTCTTCAAAACCACCAACGACGAACGGGCCATCCAAACGCTGGAGATTTGTCCGCAAGCACGTGCCGCAGCATAAAAGGAGGAAGGGATCTCGTCCGGTTTCTTGCTACTGGGCGCGCACACCGTAGTTTGCCGACGCCCCATTTGTTGCGGATACGGAACTTGCGGTGTTCGTCCCCTGCGGGGAAGGTGATGGGCTTGACGACCACCAGTGTTTCTTCTTTGGCGGTTTTACAACCAAGGGCGCCGGGGGTTTGAGTTCGTCATCCGTCATCACATGCTCGACGTGTGGGTACACCTGGTCGCCGCCCCGCACGGCCACCACGCCGTTGGTGTCCGCGACGAGCTGCGGTACCGAGAGCAAGTCTGAGTAGATTACGCGCTTGTCCACATTGGCGTCAGGGCGGATGTCGGCATAACTCAGGGAGCGCGGTCCGCTCCGAAACAGGACGTGAAGATGGCCACGATTGTCCGTCTTGACCGACGGCTCTCCCATCGCGATGTACGGGCCGATGGGCATCATGCCATAGACAAGATCATGGGCTTCATCCTGAACACCCACGTACAGCACTTCATCGTAATTGGCGCGGTGTAGCAGAAGTGAATAGGTGCGGTATTCCTCATTGGTTCCACCCTCGGACATCGGCAGGCCGACTGTCTGTTTCCAAATCTCCCGACCGTTGCCAATCGAGAATTTAAACGGCGCCGATAACTCGTGTGCGCCCCCGCTGTCTACTACCGCCCGTAGCGTGAAGCTCCCGCGTTGACGAAGGTCGTAGTGCGGGAGCAGGTTTGCCTTGATGCTCGCCGTATGACCTGGCGCCAGTGTAACCGGCTCCGGGATAAATTGGTTGTCCAGGGCGGAGATCGTCGCACCACCATCGTCGGCAATCAAAAAGCTCAGCCACGGAATTCCATCGTGATTCGCAAGTTCGATGGTATGGCCGGAAAAATTATGGACCGTGGCGACCACAGGGATCGACTCGAACAGCAACAGGTTGTCGTGTTCCATTGCCACCTGAACGGAGATCTGCGCATGAGCGACCAACGGCACTCCCAGAACGACAAGAAATACAAACGCGATAGTCCGACACATGCACAAGACCGTAGCATGCTGACGGAATGTGGGACAAGAACAATGCCGCGACACTACCGCCCTCCGACCACTCCTCGCAACGCCGTTCGGAGCGCTGTGTTGTGTGCCTTTGCGCGCTGCGTCAGCGGGAAATAGACCGGCGTTTCGCTGCCGAAGATGTGGTCCGCGCCATGCAGAAAAACATGGAACGCCATCGGCCAGCGACGACGACACTTCAGCCTGTCGATATTCGCTTCCCGGCGGATCAGTCCGAAACCCGTCGCTTCATTTCCATCGATCACTTTGTCGCGATTGATGGGGATCACCTTGCCGACTGCGGCCACGATGCGTTCCCCCATGAACGGCGGTTCGCGGCGCAGTTCGTACAAATAGTACCCCGACGCGTCCACGTCCTCATGGAAATCCATGGCGAACAGGAAGCGCCGACCTCTCACAAGCCGCTTGACCAATTTCGCCTCGGGACAATCGTTGGAGCCGCGAAACTGGCGATTGATGTCACGGCCCTGGGCATTACGGCGCTGATTACGCTCCCAGCCGTAAGGATTGATGCAGGGGAGAACAAGCCAGTTGACACGCCACCGCGCCCAGTCACCGCTTTCCAGCCAGCGCAGCGCTCCTTCCGCACCGCCCGGCTCTTCGCCATGGATTCCCGCGGTGAGCAGAATGGTTGGCGCTCGCACGCCAACGTGTCTCTCGACTTGAAAGAAAGGATAACCCCAGATCTTCGCAACCTGCTTGACGCGCCAGTCCCGAACCGGCAATCCTTTCAGACGCCCGACAATTTCGCCGTAGTCACGAACGCGGCCCATGAGCGTTAGTTATCGCACAGCCCGGGCGCTGTGACAACCAACGCGCCGCATCACGCCTCGGTCATCGCCTTGAGGAATTCCTTGTTCGTCTTCAGCTTGCCGAGACCATTGAGCAGCTTTTGGATCGCTTCCACCGGCGGCACGCCGCTGAGGGCCCGACGCAGGCGCGTGATCGCCTCCAGATCCTTCGGCGCCAGCAGCAATTCTTCGCGGCGCGTGCCCGAGGCATTGATATCCACGGCTGGCCAGTAACGCTGCTCGGCGATTTTGCGGTCGAGGACAAGTTCCGAGTTGCCCGTGCCTTTGAATTCCTGAAAGATCAACTCATCCATCCGCGAACCAGTCTCGATCAGTGCCGTGGCAATAATGGTCAGCGAGCCGCCTTCTTCCCCTTTGCGGGCCGAGGCAAAAATACGGCGCGGCTGTTCCATCGCGCGGGCGTCGAGACCGCCGGTCATCGTCCGTCCCGTGGAGCCGATGTAATTGTTGAATGCGCGCGCCAGCCGCGTGATCGAGTCGAGCACGATAAACACGTCCCGGCCGAATTCGACGAGCCGCTTGGCGCGTTCGATGGCCATCTTGGCGGTCCGCACGTGCTCTTCAATCGTCTGATCGTTGGTGGAGGCAATGACCTCCCCGCCCTTCACCGAACGGCGGAAATCGGTGGTCTCCTCCGGCCGCTCGTCCACCAGCACCACCATCGTGTGGACATCCGGATGATTCGTCAGCACCGCGTCCGCGATGTGGTGCAGCAACGTCGTCTTACCCGTGCGCGGGGCGGCGACAATGAGACCGCGCGTCCCCTTGCCGATGGGCGCGATGATATCCACGACCCGCGTCGTGAGACGGTCGGGGACCGTTTCCAGAATGAAACGCTCGTTCGGATTCAAACTGGTCAGCTCATCAAATTTCTTGAGCGTCATCCATTTTTCGGGCGGTTGACTGTTGATTTTGAAAATCTCCGCCAGTTGCGGGCTGCCCTTCTTGGGCGGAACCGCGCGGCCCTCAATTTCGAGGCCGGGCCGCAACTTGAATTTGCGGATGACGTCAGGCGACACGTAAATGTCGTTCGGGCTGATCTGGAAGCTGCGGGCGGGATTGCGGAGAAAACCGAACCCCTTCTCGCCTACTTCGAGGACGCCGCGTACCTGGCTGTCGGTTGATGGCTGTGGCGGTGGTGGCTGTGGTTGCGTTTGTGGCTGTTCTGTTTCGTTCACAGTGGTTGCTCTGCCCGCGTGGAACGCAGGCGTATGGTTTTCATTGTCAGATCGTGTACGGCCCGGATGTAGCGGACGGTCCGCGTGCTGGCGCGCATCAGGATCGAGTGGGTGATGGCCGTATGGCCGATAAAGCGCACCCCGGGCAGCAACGGACTGTCGCTGATCCCTGACGCGCAAAAGATCACTCCATCTCCCTGCGCCAAATCCTCCGCGTTGTACACCTTGCTCAGTTCCTTTTCGAATCCATCCTTGACCAACTTCTTCCGCTCCGCTTCGTCACGGGGCCACATCTTCACTTGTATGTCACCGCCGAGACAGCGCAACGCCGCCGCCGCCAACACGGCTTCCGGCGCGCCGCCCACGCCCGCGTACAAATCCGTGCCGCTATCCGCCAGGCTCGGCGCAATCGCCCCCGCCACGTCGCCGTCCCCGATCATCCGCAACCGCGCCCCGACTTTGCGGATGCGACTGACCAGTTCCTCGTGTCGGGGCCGGTCCAGCATCGTGATCGTCAACTCATGCACGGGCGTATTGAGAATCTTCGCAATGAGAAGCACGTTCTCCTCAATCGGCGCCTCGAGCTTCACCTGCTCCACGCCCTTCTTGAGCATGTAATTCCTCACCCGCGGCCCGTATGCCAACTTCTCGCAATAAAAACTCGGCAAATTCCTCAGCGCCTTGCCCAGCCCATCAAACGCACTGGCCGCCGCCATTACCGAAATCACATTCGGCAGCCCCTTCGAGATATTTGTCGTCCCGTCCACGGGATCGACTGCGATATCCAGCGGCACCACTCCCGGCTCCCACGTTCCAAGGTGCTCGCCGAGAAAAATCCCCGGCGCCTCATCCTTGATCCCCTCGCCGATCACCACTTCGCCGCAACACGGTATCAGGTCGAACATCCCGCGAATCGCATCGCACGCCGCCTGGTCCGCCGCGTTCTTGTTGCCCTTCCCCAGCCACTGCGAGGCGTTCAGAGCGGCTGCTTCTGTCGCACGCACGAGATCAAACTCGATGATGCGCTCCAAATCGTGAATCTTACGACTCAACTTCGCCATGAATGGATATGTGACTCGACTTACCGGGCTATTCCGCGTTCAGACTTGCGACAGAAGTCGATGAAATGTTCCAGCTCGTGGCTGGGCGGAAGTTCTGACTGTAATTTATCCAAAGCATTGCTCACTGTCAACCCCGACCGAAACATTATTCTGAACGCCTCCCGGAGGCTCCGCTGGGCCTCCTCGGACACCCCGTTGCGCTCCAACCCCACCTTGTTCACCCCCCGCGTCTCCGCCGGGTTACCATCGCCGATCATATACGGCGGAATATCCTGCACCACCTTCGCACACCCGCCAATAATCGCCATCGTCCCGATCCGGCAAAATTGATGAATCGCAGCCAGGCCGCCCACAATCGCAAAGTCTTCCACCACAACATGTCCCGCAAGCGTTCCGTTGTTGCTGAAGACCACGTGGTTACCCACAATGCAATCGTGCGCGATGTGCGAATACGCCAGAAAATTGTTATGCGACCCGATCCGCGTATCCAGCCCGTCCCCCGTCGCCGTATGCACCGTCACATGCTCCCGAAACACGTTCTCCGACCCGATCTCCAGGTAGCATTTACCCCCCGCGAACTTCAAATCCTGTGTTTTTAATCCGATGCACGCAAACGGAAAAAACTCGCACCGCGGCCCGATCATCGTCAGCCCGTCCAACACCACATGCGAATGCAGCCGACACCCATCCCCCAAATTCACGCTCGGTCCCACCACACAATACGGCCCAATCTCGCACCCCGCCCCAATCTGCGCGCGCGAGTCAACAATTGCCGTAGAGTGAATGTTCGCCGAAGCCATCCAAGCCGACGCTCCTCGTCTCAACCACTTCTACACGAACCCTCCACCAACGTCAACGCAAGCCTTCCGCCCGAAAGCTGTCATCCCGAGCCTGTCGAAGGATCTCCGTCGTCTCCCGTCTTGTTGTGCGCCGGTCTTTTACCCCGCATCCCAAGCGGGGCCCGACCGCGCACTTGACTCCCCTCGCCCCACCCGGCAAACTGCATCACAAGATATCCAATATGATGCGCCTCACCTTCGCCACCGCCACAGAAGCCGATGCCGCGGCCCTCGCCGCGCTCCGCAACGCCGCCGCCGACCACCTCACCGAACAATACGGTCAAGGCCCATGGTCCGGGAAAACGACCGACAAACAGGTCCGGTTTTTCATGCGAACCTCGCGCGTCCTGATCGTGCGCCACGGCACCGAGATCGTCGGCATCCTGAGCCTGAGCACCCGAAAACCTTGGGCCATTTTACGCTCATACCTCGACCCGAACGCCCCGCACCACTTCACCATCGTCAAACGCCCCCTCTACCTCACCAACATGGCCGTCGCCCCCGACAAACAGCGCCAAGGCATCGGCCGCCTCCTCCTCAAACAAGCCGCCACCATCGCCCGTGCCTGGCCCGTGGACTCGATCCGCCTCGACGCCTACGATGTCGACAGCGAGGCGGGTGCCGGCAAATTCTACGCCAAATGCGGTTATCGTGAGGTCGCCCGCGCGACGTACCGCAAAGCCCCGCTCATCTATTTCGAGCTTGTGCTGCGGTCGCCTCGACCTATCCGCCGTAGCCTTGGCGAAGGCGGATGATGTCCCGTTGTTCCTGTAGCGGCGCTCTATGAGCGCCGGTCGTCGCGCGTAGACTCCAATCGAATGGGAACAAAGAACCCCTTTTCGGGACAGGCCAACAACCAGTCCACCACGCCTTCGTTCGGACGCGGCTGGCGCCGCACAAGCCGATACTCGCCACGGTCAATACGCTCGACCTCAAATTTCTGCCCCGGCTCGATGCCATCCCGCCGCCGTAATCTGGCTGGCAGCACAATTCGCCCCTTTGTGGAAACAGTCGTGGTCACGCCAGACTGAAATACCGTCTTACCATCGCGCCGTCAAGGCACCTTCTTCCGCCATCGCCCGCGCCCGCCCCGCCGCGACTGAGGGAACTGTCGATTGTCAATGGCTGACCGCGTTCCCTGAGCCGATCAAGAAAATCGTGCTCGGGTCGACGCCCTTACGAACTAACAACTCAGGTGTTCTCTCCTCTGGTATGCCCTCTAGCATCAGTGCCGCCTTGCCTGCTTCGAACGCCTCCTTTACAGAGCGGCCAAATCCGATGGCCTGGTAAAAATGGGCGGCAAACGTAATCGCTGCTTCATCTCCAATCGAACTATTCATCCCAATGGCGCAGTCAATGACCTCGACAATTGCCTCCGCTTGCGGCCCTGAATAGCAGGCGTTCAGTACGATCACTTGGATATTCGAGGATTGGTTGAACAGACGCTCGCTCCCGATGTCGTCCCTGCCAGTAAGGAGAAATGAATTGCCGTCGTTTGGGTGGGCAAACGTTTGAGAGGCTGTTGAAAAAGCCGTTTCCGGCTGTAGCGGCGGTCTATGACCGCCGAAATTACGAAGAAGGCTAACGACCGGCGCTCATAGAGCGCCGCTACAGGGACGACACGGCACATAGACGAAGTCACTCCTACGGCGGACAAGCTGCGTCGCTACAGTAATTGTTGGGGAGCCCGTCGAATGGGCCGCCATCTTCACCGCATCGCGAACGTGATCCCCAACGCCGTCGGGCCGCTATTCAGGTCGGCGCTGACCCACGTGACTGTCAGGGGCGGGCCGGGGAACATCGTCGCTTCCGCTTCAGGGAAGTAACGCACCTCGGCGGCATGAGGCGGCAACTGGATGCCGCGTGCGTCGATCCGCCCCGGGGATTGCGCCAGATTCCCCAGTCCGACGGATCGTTGACCGCCGGAGTCGCTAGCCGCGAAATTGCGATGGCGTTCCCGGCGAACCAGAAACCCGGTCGCGCCGCAGGCGATGGGTTTATCCAGATGAACGATGATCAGTAGCTGGCGGTCGTTGGGGGGCGGATTCTTGTAGGTCGTGAAGGCGAGTGGCGTGCCGTCGCTGGCGTAGAAACCGAGCAACTGCGGCGCATCGACCCAGAGTTCGCACTCGATTCGCGTCCGCAGTTCGAATCCGTGATTGCGGACCGTCTCACCCGACCAGACGATGGCGTCGGCGCCGTTGCGCTCGAACTCAATGAATTGAGTCGAGTACTCGTCTAGGCCCCGGGTCAGTGCGGTGGATTGGGTCGTCTGGAGCAGGTAATGAAACCGGTACCACGCCGAATTCAGCCCGCGCAGGTCGGGAATGTGTTGGCTCTGGTGATCGCCCACATGCAACCAGTCCGGCGGTCCCGGGTCGAACGCCGCCAGGCTACGATGCACGGCGATCCCCACCACCAGCGCGCAGGCGGCCACCGCCACCCAGAGTTTCCACGTGCCGTTATCGAACACGGAGGCGCGCTCCTACGGCGGCGGCGTGGTTTGCCAGTTGGCCATGGCGTCGTACCAGTAGGTCATCTGGCTCGTGTCGAACCGGCTGAACGCTGCCACGTGGTTGTCGGCGAACAGGAAATTGGCCGTGCCGCCCGCGTGAAATCCCGGATATGTGCTGCTGCCCGTGCCGAACCCGGTGCGGTCGGTGACTTCATTGGAAGGATCGGCGTCTTGCTGCGGCGGCGGCACATCCCAGAGATCGTCGCTCAGGACGATGAACGCGGACGGGTTCTTGATGAGCCGAAAATCCAGCGTGTACGCTCCCGGCGGATGCGAGGTCGCACGGACGTACGGCTCAAGAATGTTCAGGTAATAATGCACCGGCGCCGACATCATCCAGATCGGCCGTCCCGGATCGAGAAAGGGCCGCGTCGACTTGAGGTAGGGATAAATCGCGTACGACCACGGCAAGGGATCCGTGGAGCCCCAGTTCGGAAATTGGGCGTACAGGCCGTTGATCTTGCCCCCGTTGTCGTCCACGTACATCTGGACGGCGATGCCCAACTGATGGAGATTCTCGACACACGTGATCGCCCGCCCCCGGTCGCGCGCGCGGCCCAGCGACGGCAGCAGCAGCCCGGCCAGAATCGAGATGATCGCAATGACCACCAGGAGCTCGATCAAGGTAAAACCGGGCCCGGCTTTTCTTCCATATGGATGACCACGCGGCATCTTCTCCGACGCTTCCCATATGACTGACCCCGCGAACGACGGGGCTTTCAACCTTCGACAATGCTAAACATCACTTCCGCCTCGCTCACCACTTCGCCGGCCACTTTGCAGACGCCTTTCGCCTTCGCGATCTTGCCGCGGGCGCGGCCCATTTCGATCTCGATGATGAGCTGATCGCCGGGGCGGACGGGTTTGCGCCATTTGACGTTGTTGGCGCTCATGAAATAGGCCACCTTCCCCGCGTTCTCGCCCGACCGCAGCATCAACACGCCCGCCACCTGCGCCATCGCTTCCAGTTGCAGCACGCCGGGCATAATCGGGTGACCGGGGAAATGTCCCTGGAAAAACGGCTCGTTGATCGTCACGTTTTTCAGGCCGACGATCTTTTCTTCGCCCTCGATCTTGAGGATACGATCCACCAGTAGGAACGGATACCGATGCGGCAGGACGTTGAGGAGCCGCATGATGTCCATCGCGCTCTCGGTCGGCGTGTCCGACGACAGCGGCGGCGCGAACGACACCGGCGCGGGCATCTCTTTCTCCATCACCTTCGCCAGCGCCTTCGTCAACGCCGCATTGCACGAGTGCCCCGGTCGAATCGTGATGATGTGCGCCGCCAGCGGCCGCCCCAGCAGCACGATGTCGCCGAGGATATCGAGAATCTTGTGCCGCACGAACTCGTCGCGGAACCGGAGCGGTTCGGTCGCGAGAATCGATTCGTTGCGGATGAGCACCGCGTTTTCGAGGCTGCCGCCCTTGATCAGCCCGTGGTCCACGAGATATTGGACTTCCTCATACAGCGCGAACGTTCGCGCGGGCGAAATCTGCGTCTCAAATGTGTCCGGCTCGATTGCCAGGCTCAGGAATTGCGCGTCCAGCCCTGGCTTGCCGTAATGAATGGTGCAACTGATCCGCAATGTGTCGCTCGGCACCACCACCGCCAGCGAGTCGCCCACCTCGACGTGCACCATCTCCTGCGGACGAAAAATCTCGCGTTTGCCTTCCTGCGGCTGGATCCCCGCTTCCTTGACCAGCTTCACGTACGGCAACGCGCTACCGTCGCCCACGGGCGGCTCGTTCGCGTCCAGTTCGATGATGAGATTGTCGATGCCGTAGCCGTTCAGCGTGGCCAACACGTGCTCGACGGTGTGGATGACCGTGCCGTTGTTGCCGATGGTCGTCCAGCGCGTCGTGTCACCGATGTTGCGGATATGCGGGTCGAGTTCCGGCTTCCCGTCGAGATCGACGCGGACGAACTTGATGCCGTGGTCCACCGGCGCGGGTTTCCAGGTCATATTGACCTGCGACCCCGTGTGAATGCCGATGCCCGAGAACGACACCGGCCGCTTGATCGTCTGCTGCTGCTTGAGCATTGCAGCGAGTTTGTAACACGCCTTCGATTCCAGAAGCAAGCTTCCGTCCTCGATGTCGTTGGTATGGCGCGACCGCCGGGCGTGCCGCGCTTCGTTATAGCCGCGCTTGCCAAGCGCGGGCCGTTGCATCCTTCCAAATAATTTGGCACTCCACGAAAACCTCGCTACACTGAAACATCATGAGCGTGAAATGGTATTTGTTTGGCGCGTTGCTCCTATTCACCTTCACGACAGCTTTCGCCGACCCGCTCACCATCGAAGGCCCGGAGCAATCGCAGATCGACACGAACCTGCCCGATGGCGGATTGCCGCCGGTGCCGGGCGTGCAGAACATCCAGATCTTTCGCGCCACGAGCGACCAGCATGCGGCGACCGACGGCAAGGGCTGGACCTACAATCATCACGTCGATATGGCGTGCTGGAAGGGCCGATTGTATGTCGCGTGGAGTTCGGGCGAGAAGGACGAAGATGTCTGGCCTTGGCGCGAAGTGTACAGCACGTCCACCAATGGTTTTGATTGGTCAGACCCTGCCGAATTGTTTCCACAAGGCGTATCGAATCCATTACGCATGCATTTCTTTCACGCGTCAAACGGTCGCATGCTCGCCATCGCCGGCCTGCGCCGCAATGAAATGAAGTTGACCGACAAGAACCGCGACACGCTCGTCGTGCGCGAAATTCTTGCAGACCACAATCTCGGTCCATACTACGCGTTGCTCACATCAACGCCGGTCGCAAATGTCGAAGCATTTACCAATTCCACCGACAACGGTTTCGTCGAAGCCTGCAATCAACTGCTCGCCAATCGGCCCTTCCTCGAACAACAGGACTACGGCGCATTGCTCGGCGACCGCCGCATGAAATGGCACCAAACTGACGACAAGAACGCGACGTTGAAGGCGCTGTCGTTCTTCCACCGCAAAGACGGCGCGTTGGTCGGCATCTGCAAGAAAGGCTGGGTCACGGTCTCAACCGACGATGGCGACACGTGGTCGCAACCGGTCATCCCTCCGTCGCTGGTCACCGGCACCGGCAAAGTCTGGGGCCAACGTACTCCCGACGGTCGCTACGCCCTCGGTTACAATCCCGATCATAAAAACCGTTTCCCACTCGTCATGGTCACCAGTGACGACGGTGTCACGTTCCGCGGTATGCGTGTCATGCACGGTGAATTGCCGCTGCAGCGGTACGTCGGCCTAGACAAGAACGTCGGCCCGCAATACGTCCGTGGCATCTCCGAGTGGTCGAGCGACGGTTCATGGAAGGACGATGCGATGTGGGTCGCTTACAGTGTCAATAAAGAAGATATCTGGGTCAGCCGCATTCCTCTCACCAATAGTAGCATCGAGGCCTGGAACACCTACAGCCCGAAATGGGCGCCGGTCACCATCCTCAAAGACGGCGTCAACCTCGAAGACCGCGACCCGTATGACTACGCCCGTGTCATCCGCCTTTTCCCCGCCAAAGCAAAAGTCACTGCCTCGTTCATTCTTCTGATCACCAAGGTTGGCGATACCCCGCTCAGTATTTCACTTTTCGGCCCCTCCGCCAGCCGGCCCGGACTCACGTGGGGAATGTCGGCGCAGGCCCTCAACGGCAGGAAACTTGCCTGTCGCATCGAGGCCGACACACACACCCATCGGTATTCGCTTTTTCTTGGCAACAGCCCGATCGCCCAAGGCGTGGCGCTGGCCCCCACCGCTGAGTCTTTCGTCGGCATCTCCTTCCGCACCGGCCCGTCACGTCCGATCATCGACCGCGCAACCAAATCGGTTACGAACGATGTACCGGCCGAGCCCACGGGTTACACCATCCAACGCCTGAAAATTCAGTGAACAAATAAGGCAGCGTGTGGCCGCAGGCTTTAGCCTGCACCGCTAGCTTTGAGATTGCAGCCTCGCGTCCTTTGTGACAAAAGACGCGCATGAAACGATTCTTTCTTTGCCTTTCCGCTTCAATACTGGTGTTCGGCTCCGCGGCCCTCGCGGCGGATTCACCAGTCATTAAAATCATCTCCAGCCTGCCGCGCACGGGCAGCGCCAACGCCCAGGCGCAGACGATCGTCAATGGAATCAAGATCGCCATCGACGAAGCCGGCGGCAAAGTCGGCGATTTCACCATCGCCTACGAAGACTGGGACGACGCCTCGCCCGAACGTGGTCAATGGGACCCGGCTGTCGAAGCCGCCAACGCCCAGAAGGCCGTCCAAGATGCCGATATTATGGCTTACATCGGCACGTACAATTCTGGCGCGGCCAAAATCGCGATGCCCATTCTCAATCAGGCGGCCCTCGTGATGGTCAGCCCGGCCAATACCTATCCCGGCCTCACGAAACCTAGCACTGGCGAAGCCAACGAACCGCAGGTGTATCGTCCCTCGGGCAAGATCAATTTCTTCCGCGTCGTCCCCGCTGACGACATTCAAGGCGAAGTCGCCGCGACATGGGCGAAAGAACTTGGCGTAAAGAAGGTGTTCATCCTCCACGACCGCGAGTTGTACGGGAAGGGCGTGGCGGATGTGTTCAAGCGCGTGTGCGGCAAGCTCGGCATCGAAGTGGTCGGGTACGAAGGTATTGACCCCAAAGCCGCGAATTACCGCTCGCTCGTGACCAAGATCAAGAGCACCGACGCCGACATGGTTTATTTCGGCGGCACGACCCAGACGAACGCCGGCCAAATCGCCAAAGACCTTGTCGCGAGTGGCGCGAAGGCGAAACTCATGCTGCCCGATGGTTGTCGCGAGCAAGCGCTCATCGAATCTGCCGGCAAGGACAATCTCGACGACCGCACATATGTGACGTTCGGCGGCCTGCCACCCAGCCAGTTGCAGGGCCGCGGCAAGGAGTTCTACGAGACCTACAAGAAGAAGTTTGGATCGGAACCCGAAGCCTACTCCGTGTATGGTTACGAAGCCGCCCGCGTCGTCCTCGAAGGCATCAAACGCGCCGCGAAGAAAGACCGTGCCGCGATCCGCGACGCCATCGCCGGTTTGAAAGATTTCGATGGCGTCCTCGGCAAATGGTCCTTCGACCAAAACGGCGACACCTCCCTCAAAGTCATGGTGGTCGAGGAGATCAAAGACGGCAAATTCACCCCTGTGAAGATTGTGGGGATGTAGCGGTGTCACTGACGATGAAGAATGACGAGCAACCCGATGTAGAAGCCGAGGTTACCCTTCTCAGCGCCGAGGAAGGTGGCCGCCACAAATCCGTTAGTTCTGGGTATAGACCCCAACACGTCGTTCGTGAAGACTATTTCACAACAGGGGTGCATGAGTACCTAGACTGTGACGAGGTCCTGCCAGGGCAAACCGCGCAGGCAAAGATCAAATTCATTACCCCAGAGGCCTACCCGCATTGTCTATGGGTTGGCCGTGTCATCCAACTGCAAGAGGGCAACCGCATTGTCGGCAGCGCCAAAATCGTCAAGATATTCAATCCGCTGCTCGAGAAGACCGGTTGATTCCGTTGTGCGCGGTCGGGAGACCGACACACAACAGGCGACCCTCGGCCTAAATGCGGCGCGGTCAGGAGACCGGTGCCGAACAAGATTAGGGCGATGCAAAGTTCCCTCCCCTCAAAAGCAAAAGCCGCTCCGGATTTCTCCGGAGCGGCCTGGCTAAAACAACAGCGATTGCTTAATTCGCGGTTGGGGTGAGCTGGTTGAAGACCAGTTTGTCCTTGTCCTCGCCCACCGTGACTTCGATCGTTTCGTTCGGCTTGATGCTGGCGCGGAGGATTTCCTCGGCCAGCGGGTCTTGCAGGTATTTTTCCACCGCACGACGCAACGGACGCGCGCCGAATTGCGGATCGTACCCCTTCTCGATCAAGAAATCCGTCGCCGCCGCCGTGAGCGCGATCTCGACGTCCTTGTACTTGAGGCGGCTCTTGACCTTTTCGACTTCGAGGTGAACGATCTGGCCCATGTCGCCCTTGTTGAGGGTATGGAACACGATGATATCGTCGAGCCGGTTCATGAATTCGGGCTTGAACACCCGTTTCGCCTCATCCATGAGCTTGCCCTTCATGTCGTTGTGCGTGTGCTCTTCCTTCATCGGCGCGAAACCGAGTTCGCCCGCCTTGCGGATCATGTCGGCGCCGATATTCGACGTCATGATGACGAGGCAATTGCGGAAGTCCACCTTCCGTCCCAGCGAATCGGTCAGATGACCGTCTTCGAGAATCTGCAACAGCATGTTCATCACGTCAGGATGCGCCTTCTCGATTTCGTCGAACAACACGACCGAGTATGGACGACGACGCACACGTTCCGTCAGCTGTCCGCCTTCCTCATACCCAACATACCCTGGAGGTGAGCCGACGAGCCGCGAGACATTGAATTTTTCCATGTACTCGCTCATATCGAGCTGGATGAGCGCGCCCTGATCGCCAAACATGAATTCCGCCAGCGCGCGCGCCATCAACGTCTTGCCCACGCCCGTCGGACCGAGGAACACGAATGAACCGATCGGCCGGTTCGGGTCTTTGAGGTCCGCGCGGCTGCGACGCAACGCCTTGCTGATCGCTATGACCGCTTCGTCCTGGCCAATGACCGTCTTGCGCAGTTCGCCTTCCATGGCCAGCAGCTTCTCCGCGTCCTTCTGCTCCATGCGGCTCAGCGGAATGCCGGTCCACTTGGCGACGATCTGCATGATGTCGTCTTCGGTGATGACAATTTGTTTCTCGTCGCGGGCCTGGCGCCATTCGGCGAGCGTCTGTTCGAGCCGCTCCCGCGCGTGCTTTTCCTTGTCGCGGAGGCTGGCCGCCAATTCAAAATCCTGGGCCTTGATCGCCGCTTCCTTCTCTTCCTTGATCTTCTCGATGTCGCGCTCCGAGTCCTGAATGTTCGGCGGACGCGTCATCGACTGGATGCGCGCGCGCGCGCCCGCTTCATCCACGACATCGATCGCCTTATCAGGAAGGAACCGGCCCGTGATGTAGCGGTCGGAAAGCCGTGAGGCGGCTAGTACCGCTTCATCCGAGAACTTGACGCGATGATGCTCTTCGTACTTCGGACGGAGGCCTTTCAAAATCTCGACGGTTTGGTCGACAGTCGGCGGCTCCACGATAACTGTCTGGAAGCGGCGCTCCAACGCCGCGTCCTTCTCGATGTACTTGCGGTACTCGTTCATCGTGGTCGCGCCGACGACTTGCAACTCGCCGCGCGAAAGCGCGGGCTTGATGATATTGCTGGCGTCCATTGCACCTTCGGCCGAACCGGCCCCAACGATCGTGTGCAACTCGTCAACGAACAAGATGACGTTCTTCGAGCGCTTGATCTCGTCCATGACGGCCTTGATGCGCTCCTCGAACTGGCCGCGATACTTCGTGCCCGCCACCATCAACGCGAGGTCGAGCGTCACCACGCGCTTGTCGCGCAAAATCTCCGGGACGTTGCCCTTGGCCACTTCCTGCGCCAGACCTTCCACGATGGCCGTCTTGCCCACGCCCGCTTCGCCCAGCAACACCGGGTTGTTCTTCGTGCGGCGGCACAAAATCTGAATGACACGCTCGATTTCGTTCTGCCGGCCCACAACCGGATCAAGCTCGTTTTTCCGGGCGAGTTCCGTCAGGTCGCGCCCGAACATCCGCAACGCGGGCGTCTTCATTTCCTTCTTACCGGCCGGCCCTCCACCTTCGCCTTCTTCCACGCCGCCTTCGCTGGGCGTGAAGTTCGGATCGAGTTCCTTGAGAATCTCGTTGCGGCAACGTTCGATGTCGACGTCCAGTGACTTCAGGATGCGCGCCGCGGCGCCTTCCCCTTCGCGGAGCAGGCCCAGGAGAATGTGTTCGGTACCGACGTAATTGTGATTGAGCTGCTTGGCTTCCTTCTGCGCGAGCGCGAGAACCTTCTTCACGCGCGGCGTGTACGGAATGTTGCCGACCATCTTCGTCTCGGGGCCCGTGCCGATTTGCTTTTCCACTTCCATGCGGACGGTTTCGAGATCCAGACCCATTTTTTGGAGGACATTGACGGCGACGCCCTGGCCGAGCTTGATGAGACCGAGAAGCAGATGCTCCGTGCCCACGTAGTTGTGGTTGAACCGATCCGCCTCCTTGCGAGCCAGCGCGAGCACCTGCTGTGCTCGCGGCGTGAAATTGTTCATTTCCATCACCGTCCTCTCATTCTGATTCCGATCGCCCGCCGTCTGCCAACGGCCGGTCGCTCAAATTCGGTTTTGAAACATTTACCAACTGCAGCCGGATCAGTTCCGCGCGTAAAATGTCGCGGTCTTCCGCCGTCAGTTTCCGCGCCGCCGCCCGCTGTACGTGAGCTGGCTGTGAGACAATGAACATCTCGTCCACCGTCGCCCGCGCCGTTGACGGAAATATCTCTAAATCTACCCCCATACGCACCAAACTAAGCAGATTGAGTGCCTCTTTCGAGCTAATCGTATGTGCATTGCTCAGAATACCATACGCACGTCCG
>Ga0302325_10000988_pt1 | contig 74671 bp, 62 predicted proteins | sample Palsa_T0_2_FD_201948 | JGI IMG/M metagenome (GOLD analysis project Ga0302325, IMG submission 201948) | Peat permafrost microbial communities from Stordalen Mire near Abisko, Sweden - Palsa_T0_2 | ecosystem: Environmental > Terrestrial > Soil > Palsa > Peat permafrost | place: Sweden: Abisko...
ACGATTGCCCCTTGCCCTTCTGCTCGTCACAACCGGGCTCAGCGCCTACTCACAGGCTCCCACGCTGGGCAAAGACCCGATCCCCACCATCATAAAAGCCATGACGGTAGAAGAAAAAGTAAAGCTCGTAGTCGGAGCAGGTTTCAATATGCCGGGCTTGAGCACACCAGGCACAGGCGTCGGCCAAACCCAGGATCGCGTCCCCGGCGCTGCCGGAACTACCCACCCCATCGACCGCCTTGGCATCCCATCGATGGTTGTGTCCGATGGACCCGCCGGCGTGCGCATCGATTCCGTCCGTAAAGACCAGCCCGGCAAGACCTACTACGCCACCGCCTGGCCAGTCGCAACCCTCCTCGCTTCGAGCTGGGATACGGCGCTCGTAGCCAAAGTCGGCACCGCCTTCGGTCAGGAGGTAAAAGAATATGGTATCGACATCATATTGGGACCTGCCATGAACATACATCGCAACCCGCTCGGTGGACGCAACTTTGAATATTTTTCGGAAGATCCACTGCTGACAGGAAAAATGGCCGCGGCTATGGTAAAGGGTATCCAGTCGAACGGCGTCGGCACTTCCATCAAACACTTTGCCGCCAATAACCAGGAGACCGATCGGAATACCGTCAATACCATTGTCAGCGAAAGGGCCCTCAGAGAAATTTATTTACGAGGTTTCCAGATCGCGGTAAAGGAATCGCAGCCCTGGACGGTAATGAGTTCCTACAATCTCATTAATGGTACCTACACGTCGGAGAGCCCGGACCTGCTGACCACTATCTTACGCCAGGAATGGGGCTTCACGGGATTCGTAATGACCGACTGGTTCGGTGGCAAACACGCCGTCGATCAGATAAAAGCACAAAACAACTTGCTGATGCCCGGAACCACACAACAGTCTGATTCGATCCTCCAGGCGGTAAAGACCGGCCGGATATCCGAACAAGTGCTGGACGAAAATGTAGCCGGCATCCTGAATCTCATGCTGCAATCTCCCTCATTCAAACAATACAAAAATTCCGACCGGCCCGACCTTCAAACGGACGCCCGCGTCTCGCGGGAAGCAGCGGCCGAAGGCATGGTCCTCCTAAAAAATAACGACCAGACCCTCCCCATCGCCCAAAACCAAAAGCACATCGCTTTATTTGGTATCAACGGATATGATCTGATCGCCGGCGGCACCGGTAGCGGCGACGTCAACAAAGCATACAAGATCTCCCTGCAACAAGGGCTTAGCGACGCGGGCCTCAACGTAGACCAGGAACTGCAAAGCCAATACACCGCCTACCTCGCCGACTACACGGCAAAGCACCCCCGCAAAAGCTTTATCCAGGAGTTCATGAACCCTACGCCACCCACCCCCGAATACACCGTGTCGGCTGATATGATCGCCAAAGAAGCCGCGGGCGCGGACCTGGCTATCATCGCCATCGGCCGGAACGCAGGCGAAGGCCGGGATCGAAAAGTGGATGACGACTACGAATTGACCCAAATAGAAAAAGACGCCATAAAAAACATCGCGAACGCCTTTCACGCACAGAAAAAAAAGGTCATCATCGTGCTAAACATAGGCGGGGTGATCGACGTAATGCCCTGGAGAGATAATGCGGACGCCATCCTGCTGGCCTGGCAACCCGGCCTCGAAGGCGGCCACGCCATAACCGATATATTGAGCGGCAAAACAAACCCTTCTGGAAAATTGGCAACCACCTTTCCGCAGTCCTATGCAGACGTTCCCTCGGCGAAGACCTTCCCGGGCAAGGAATTTCCGGAAAAAGCAACCTCCGGCATGTTTGGGATGAAAGTCATCCCCGCGGAAGTTACCTACGAAGAAGGCATCTATGTCGGATATCGCTACTACAATACCTTCCATGTAAAACCAGCCTACGAATTCGGGTACGGCTTGTCATACACGAATTTCACGTATAGCGACCTTAAATTAAGTGCGACAAAATTCAACAACTCCATAACCGCCGCGGTCACCATCACCAATACCGGACAAGTTGCCGGTAAGGAAGTCGTTCAGTGTTACCTGAGCGCTCCGACGACCAAAATGGACAAGCCTGCCGAAGAACTGAAGGCCTTCGCCAAAACAACCCTCTTGCAGCCGGGCCAATCGCAAACAATAATATTTGCCCTGACCGCAAACGAGCTGGCCTCGTTCAATACCGCCGCCACCGCATGGATCGCTGACGCCGGCAAGTACACGATACAAATAGGCACATCCTCACTGAATATCAAACAGACAGCCTCATTCCAACTGGCAAACGACATCATCGTTGAAAAGGATCACAAAGTCCTGACTCCGCAAACCCCGATCAACGAACTAAAGGCGAAATAGCTATGAAAAGAAGAGACTTCATCGTCAGCGGATCGGCCCTAACGGCGGCAACACTTCTAAAAACAAACAACCCCTTCACTCACCACCTGCCGGAGAAACCGCAAACCTATTCCCACCGCCTCCCCCTGACGGACGTCCACTATCAGGAAACCTGCGGATACGTGGAAGACATTCCCGTCCCGGAATACACCTGGGCGCCCGACACGGCCTACGAGGACTTCAAAGACATCAAATTCGGTATCCGCCTCCACTGGGGCATCTATTCCATTCTCAGACTGCAGGGCGAGTCCTGGCAATTCTTAAAAATGTCCTTGCAGGAACGCCAGGTCTACCAGGAACTTTACCAATCCTGGTATCCCGCCGGATTCGACGCCAGCGAATGGGTGAATTTTTTTGCCGATAGCGGGGCCAGGATGTTTGCCTTTACCTCCAAACACCACGACGGATTCTCCATGTTCGACACCAAAACAAAGGTGAACAAACGGGCGAACTGGCTGGGCGCATCAGGGCCGGTCATCGAGGATTGCGACCTCTCCTACAGCATCATGGAGACCCCATTCAAACGGGACGTCGTCAAAGAGCTCTGCGACGCGGCACACAAAAAGAACATGAAGATCGACCTCTATTTCTCACACCCCGATTGGTACGACAGCGATTTCCGCCCCTATAATTCCCATCCCTTTCAGACACCCGACGCCGCGACCACAGCCGTCCAGGGTAAGAATAAACTCCCGGAACTCGACAACCCCTATACAGAATTCGGCAAGTCCGGTGTCGTCATCAAACCGAACCCCTCAACCGAAGAGGTGACCAGGATGATGGCCAGGCATAGAGCACAGCTGGAAGAACTCCTTACCCGCTACGGCAAGATCGATATGGTATGCCTCGATCAGTGGCTGGGACCCGAGGTCTGGCCCATTTTACGGGAAACCCTGCTCCAGTGCAGAAAGCTAAGCCCCGACACGATGTTTCGGGCAAGAGGCATCGGCAACTATGGCGACTACTATACGCCGGAAGGGTTCGTGCCCGGCAGCAAGGAGAATTCGGACACGCCCTGGTTCGTCATCTATCCCCTTGGCAATTCCTTCTCTTATGATCCGTCGGCAGAAAATTACAAGGGCACGGAATGGATCATCAGAAATTTGGTCGACTCCGTAGCAAAAGGCGGGAATTTCATGGTGGGCATAGGCCCCGATGGCGCCGGCCGGTTTCACCCGGAAGCCATCCGCCAGTTAAAGGCGGCAGGCGACTGGCTAAAAAAGAACGGAGAAGGCATCTATGCCACAAGACCAAGACCCGCCGAGTCCTGGAAAGAGGGCGATAATATCAGATTTACCAGATCTAAGGATAATAAAACGATCTATGCATTTGTGTATGACTGGCCCGGAGAACAATTGATCCTAAAAACAGTCCGGCCATCCAAAAGCGATAAAGTCCGATTCCTTGGCTTCGACCAGCCGCTCTCCTGGCGCTACGACAGTGCCGCTGGATTGATCATCACTATTCCCTCGGAATGGAGATCAAAATTCGCTGCAACGACCGCAGCCTACGGACTCAAAATTGAAATGGCTGCCCCCCAACAATATCCGTAGAGAGCATCGTAGGACAAACATACGTTTCAATATAATCGATGACCAGATCTCTTCCTGCAAGATGCTTCACATAAGGCGCCATCCGGGAGTTATACATCGCATCCGTCATATCCCGCATCAGCACGACATGCTGACCCAACCGCACCATATTGCGTAACCCGAACGTCCGCCCTATCACACACATATTGGTATGAACACCCGTCAGGATCACATTCTTGATGCCCTTCGCATCAAAAAGCGCCGCGATCTCGGCTCCATTATCACTGATCGCGTCCCCATCCTTGATCTCCAACGCATCGATCTCTTTTCTCCATGGACTCGCTTCCTTGCACCTGGGCACATCGTCGCAACCGCCGTCGGACTGATCGATGGGCCAGACGGCCCCCTTCTCGGAAACCAGGTTGTCGCCGCTTATGATCGCCTCATATTTTTTACTGTCGTACCGGAGCGCCAGCTTCCTTCCGGGGAAATCCTTGTAGTAGGCCATACAGTCACTCGGCGCATGCACGATCAGCATACCCCGCTGCCGCGCCACTGTGATCACATCGTTCAGCTTCGGCGCCAGCTCGGCAACACGAGACGTCGCACCCTTGCACCAGTGCTGGTTCCACATATCACATATGATGATCGCCGTCTCATGCGGGTTCCACTGCTGCACCTCCGTAACAACCGCGGACCCCGAACTACCACCGGAGGCAACCCGCTTCTGCATATGTATGGCGACGCCTTCGCTGCCCGCCGCCCTCCCCCGGCTTTCCACCTGGAACAGGCACAGCACCACAAAAAGCCCAATCCGCAGGCTGTTGTCGTTGATGATAGTCATATGACTAAATATACACCAAATAATTTTTAGCTTGGCATCATAGCCGTCCCCTGTCGCTGGGATAGGTCAGCCTCGGCCTCAGCGAAAGGACCGGGATCAAAAACCACGCTTATCCGGGTGCCACGGTCATTCACGAAACTGATCCTGGCTTCGATATCTTCGCTCAACCCGATCATCAGCTTTAGCCCCAGGGACTCGGACGGCGCGCCCACAACGGCGAGGTCGATCCCGATCCCGTCGTCGGCGATGATCAATGTTACCATCTGCCCATCCCTTTTCAGACTAACAAAAATGCACCCTTCCGCTCGCCCGGGGAAGGCATATTTCATCGCGTTCGTGACCGCTTCATTAACGATCAATGCAAGGGGGATCGCCTGTTTGATCCCAATTTTCACCGGCTCGATTTCCTGCTGGAAACGGATCAGCCCCTTGGTTCCGAAACTCTCCTGCAAATACCGCAGGAACTCAGGCAGGTAGCTGGCCATATCGACCGCCCTGACATCGGAGGAGCGATATAACTTTTGATGTATCAACGACATGGCATAGATGCGATGCTGACTGTTCTCTATTGCGTTTAACGCATCGTTTTCCAGGTATTCGGCCTGAGATTTCAGCAGGGCGATGACCATATGGAGGTTGTTGTTGACCCGGTGATTGACCTCCTTCAACAACCACTCCTTCTCATCGAGCAGTTGCACGAGTTGCCCATTCTTTTGCGTAATAATGGCATTCTTTTGCTGCGTGACGAGATTTTTCTTTTGTTTCAGCTGATACTGTCGGAAAAGCAGCGCAATGATGATGGCCAGCAGCCCAAGGCCGCCGAAAGTCACATTCCTGGCCACAATCACCCGGCGATTTTCCTGGCTCAACAGGCGGATGTCCTTTTCCTGCAATTTGATCTCATTCTCGTTCTTCTCCGTCTGATACTGGACCTGCATCTGCTGCAGCTGTTTGCTTTGGTCGACGCTGAATATCGAGTCATTGATCTTATGGTACGCCAACAAATGAAAGGTCGCCGCCTTATAGTCTTTTTGCAGGGAATCGAGCACAAACCAGTTCTTCAAATTCCTGGCCATCAAAGCTGCACGATAATCATGTTGGATAAGCGCACTTTCCAATTGCAGGTTTTTTCTGGCGAGCGCGTATTGCCCGGAAGCGATATAGAACCGGATCAGGAGATCGTATACATTGCTTTTGTTATACGAGCCGTTCCATTCAGAAGAGGTCGTCAGGGGCAGGAGTTTGTTCGCATGGATCTGTCCTTTTTCAAAATCCCCGAGGTGCAGATAAATTTCCAGGTAATTGTAATCGTTCGTCCAGGGGCCCTTCGATTTGTATTTTTCTTCGGTCGATTGCAATGCAACCAATGCTTGCTGATAGTTGCCAAGCGAAATGTCGCAGGAGATGATATTGTTTGTACAAAAGATCTCGTTGCCCCGATCTTTATCGCGGAGGGCGGCGACGACCCCCTTCTTAAAATAACCGATCGCTTTTTCAAGCTCGTTCAAACGGACAAAAGTTTGCCCGGTATAAAAGTATATCCATGTCTCATCGGTTGGCGGCGGGTGTTGTGCCTCGTAGAGGTTTATTGCCACATAGGCATTCGCAAGCGCCCTTGTATAATTAGTCAGATGCACATAAGCCCTGGTAAGATAACCATACAAGGCATACAGCTGGGTATAATGGATGGATTGGTATAAGGGCAGCGCCCTATACAAAACAACTAAACCCGCACTATCCATATGGTTTCCCACATACATACCTCCCAGAAACACGAGCCCGTCAGCGATGCGTCGTGTGTCCCCGGCCTTTTCAAAAATGGCCAGCACCATTTTTGCTGCCGCTACAGCCGAGTCGCCCATGACGAAATTATTGTATTGCACCGCTTTAACAGACCAGGCCTCTGCCAATAACAGCGGGTTATCTGTCCTTTGCAAGATTCGGATGGCGCTGTCGTCTAACGCAATGGCTGCCATAAATTGCTCACTCTGGTTTTTGAAACCATTTGCACTGTGATCCTGGTCAGCATAAGATCGGGATCTGACCAGCAAGATATAAGCCCCCGCCTCCTCGGACCGCACGCTGGCATTCAACGCGACCGCCCGAGCCAGATACCCCCTCGCGCTATCCTCATCGGCTTTTTCGGAACCCGGTTTTAAGAGCTGGAATTTGGCAAGATTTAACAGCGTAAAGATCCGGCTCGTATCCGCAATGTGCATGCTCAACCTGCGTTGCATGGAATCCGCCTGTATCCTGCCCCTCTCCTGCGCCCGCGCAACGGTGAGTGTTAACAGCATTAGTGCAAAATATAGTGGCCTGTATGGCATTTAATACTGTTTCTCGATCCCCAGCTTCTTCATCTTCGACCTCAGCGTAGTGGGCGGAAGATTCAGGATCTCCGCCGCCGCCCCCGGCCCCCAGATCTTTCCATTACACTTCCTCAATACCGCAATGATATGGTCCCTTTCATTCTGCTGGATCGTTTTTATCGGGTGATCGGACGCGATCACCCCGGGATCATTCCTGAGCTGGAAAGGTACCGGGATCTCATCGATCATCGGCCCCTTTGCCAACAGGACACAACGCTCTATCAAATGCTCCAACTCTCGCACATTACCGGGCCAGTGATAAGCCATCATGCTTCTGACGGCATTGTCTGACAAGCCCGTTATCTTTCTCCCCGCCTTGCGATTGTAAATACCGATAAAATAATTGGCGAGGTCCAACATATCTTCTTTGCGATCCCGCAGCGGCGGCAGCGTTATGGGGACGACATTGAGCCGGTAATACAGGTCAAGGCGGAAACGGCCTTCGGCGACCTCCTTTTCCAGGTTCCGGTTGGTCGCGGCGATGATCCGTACGTTGATCTTGATGGGGGCCTTTCCCCCGATCCGTTCTATTTCCCGGTCCTGCAATACCGTCAACAATTTGGCCTGCAGCTCAAGCGGCATTTCTCCGATCTCATCCAAAAAAATTGTTCCCTTGTCCGCCTGTTCAAATTTGCCGATCCGCCTGTCTACCGCCCCGGTAAAGGATCCCTTCTCATGCCCGAATAACTCCGATTCGATCAGGGTGGGGGGTATAGCCGCACAATTTACCTTCACCAGCCGCTGGTCCTTGCGCGGCGACAGCTTGTGGATACAACTGGCGATCATCTCCTTGCCGGTGCCGCTTTCTCCCAGGATCAGGATCGAAGTATCCGTCGGCGCCACCTGCGTAATACTGTCGAATACGCTCAGCAGCAAATGACTCTTGCCTACAATTCCCTCGAATCCCGGCATCCCGGCGCCCAGACGTTCCTCAGATGGACGCACCTTCCTTGTCGACGATGCACCAGCCAGCCGCGCCCTGTCCTGGGGCAAAGCCGCTTTCAAACTCTTCGTCAACGCCTGTTGAATGCGGTAAATGATCGCGGTGTGGTCCGCATTGTAGGTATCCGGCCTTCGGCTAAAAAAGAAAAGCGTAGCCAGCTCCTTCTCAGATATCGCCAGGGGCAGCACCAGACAGGAACCCATCTCAAAGGTATCTATGAATAATTTTTTCAACGACCGGTTTTGGCTCAGCCGTTGAAGCGCTTCTTCGGTATAAATAGTTGCAACCGTGTCCGGGACGTCCTGCTCATGCAACCGGTCCAGCTCACTCACTTTCGCCCCCGTGATAACGGATAGCTCATTGACCCCGATGGTTTGATATTCATCAAATCCTACACGCAGGAACCCCAACCCCTTAAAACCGGTCTCTCCCGCAGTGTCAAATGCTATCGACAGAAAATCAAAAGCAATATAGGGCTGAAGCGCCTTTCCGATGGAAAGCAACCTATGCTCCCAATCAGCTGAGGAGGAGTCAATGGCCACCAGCTGATTTTGCAAAAGGGCCTCCTGCCGGTACTTACTTTCAAGACTGTGTTTGTGGCGATAACGCGCGATCTCCAGGGTGATCAGCAGGTCATTCTCACGGAATGGCTTCACCAGGAAGCCATAAGGCTCGGTCGCCTTAGCCTCGGTAAGGACACTCTCCGTTGAGTTGGCGGACAAGTAAATAAAAGCGATATTCAGCTCCTTCAATTGTCTGGCAAGGTCCACACCCGTCAATTTTCCGGAAAGAGAGATATCCAGCAACACGAGTCCCGGCCTTTCCTGCTCTACCAGTTCCAACGCTTTTTCAACCGATCGGGCAACACCACAAACAGTATACCCGGCCCTGTTCAACATCGACCGGAGGTAATTGGCTTCGACGAACTCATCCTCCACAATAAGGATCTTTTCTTTCATACATTATTAGTTACGCCAGCCCATACTGTCAGCAGTAGATATTTTCTCATATACAGGCAGGTCTTTTTACTGTGAAGCGACAACAATTCACCCACGACTTTGTTGGTTCGCAATCGCGAAAAGACTCCTGACCCCAAGATAACACCATGCAGATTGTTTGCGACAAGTTGTGCATTGGCCTCTTTTGACTATGGTTAATGACGGGTGACTGCAGTCAATTTACTACTATATTTCGTAATTTGTCGGTTAAGACTACGAAATATGGTAGCGATCAAAGCTGTCCTCCATATTTAAGTTTTTGATTGATAATTGTTTGCCCAAATGGCACCCCTTTGGTGACCATCAGAAGTACAAACACCGGCATGACCACTACTTTATCGAAAACCATCCTATTTATACCGGGCGCATTTCTTGCCAATAACTGCTGGGATGAATGGAGAGTCTACTTTGAAAAAAGAGGCTATGCCACTATTGCTCTCCCCTGGCCACACAAAGATGCCGAGGCCGAAGCTTTGCGCAACAATGACGTCGAAAATACCATAGCCTCCGTCAGACTCACCGAACTCGTGAACTATTTTACAGGCATAGTCAGCTCGTTGCCGGATAAACCCATCCTCGTCGGCCATTCGGTAGGCGGTCTGATCGTTCAGCTATTATTACAACGCAAATTGGGAGTCGCCGGAATTGCCCTGCATTCCTTTCCCCCGCGGCGCGCGGGGAGGCGCAGCCTTTCCCTCATAAAAGAATGGTGGGAGCCGATGGGTTTCTTTTCACCTGCAGAAGAAAACTACCTCATCTCTTTTAGAAAATGGAAACGCGCCGTTGCCAACGGCATGAACGACGATTTACAAAAAGACCTGTATTATCGCTACGCGGTACCCGAATCAAAACGTCTTATCAGGGATCTGTTTGTCGGGCCCCAACGAATAAATTTCTCATCCCTCCATGCCCCGCTGTTACTCATCTCCGGCGGAGAAGACCGCATGATCCCCCCTTCTGTGAATTACAAAAATTGCAGAAGCTATGCAACGGATCGCTCAACCACCAATTACATAGTTTTTCCGGAGCACAATCATCTGATCTTTAATGACCCTGAACGCAGGGAAATAGCCCACTACATCTTGTTCTGGCTGCAACGAATATAACGGTTGCGCCGCCTGTAGCAGCTGTCCGCATCCATTGGCAACGACATTTCGCGTTCCGCCGCCAGTCGCCACGAAATGCCGTTGTCCCTCCCCCCACAACTTTGTCAACCGGTTAACATTCAGCTAGATAAGAATTGGCGCACAATTGGAATAACTACCCCTGATTCTTCACTTCCTGAAAAAAAGCAATATCATGTTCGATTTTACAGAAGGCGTTCTCAAACACGCCGACGTGCTCGCATCTTATGCCCGCAGATTGACACAAGATAAACACAGCGCCCAGGACCTCTGCCAGGAAACCTTGTTCAAGGCATTGGCCAACCGGGATAGTTTCGACAAGGGCTGCGACGTAAGACCATGGCTGTTCACCATCATGCGCAACCTCTTCTTCAACAATTACCGGCGAAAGACACTCGAAAATAAATTATTCTGCCACGAGCCGGTCGAGATGCTTGATCATCCGGATCCGGTGACCCGCTCCTCCACTTCGCATCGCGCAGAGTTGAAAGCGATACAAGCCGTCATCCAGGGAATGCCCGATATCCTCCGGGTACCCATTCACCTCTATTCCGAAGGCTATAAATACCAGGAGATCGCCATGATCACAGAAACTGCCGTCGGCACCACTAAGAGCCGGATTTTTATGGCGCGGCAACTCTTGCGGAAGAAGGTCGCTCGCGAGGCTGTCTGAAAGTGATGCAGGTCACGCAATACATCCCTCCTTCGGTCTTTACTTTGTATCGTCAATAAGACACAACAATAAAAACGAAAAAAATGGAAACGAAGACATTCAAGATTGAAAAGGCCGGAAGCTCTATCGAATGGATAGGAAAGAAAGTCACCGGCGCACACAACGGTACCATTGACGTCACCGGTGGCGTCATCACCCTCATCGACGGGAAACTCAGCGGCGGAGAATTCACCATCGCCACGAACACCATTAAAATATTGGACGTCACCGATGCCGCTACAAACGCACAGTTCGCCGCTCACCTCGCCTCCGATGATTTCTTCTCCATAGAGAAATATCCCGCCGCCACCCTGACAATCAACAGCGTGACACCCGCAACAGGTAATGCCTATCACGTAGAAGGGGTGTTGACCATTAAGGCTATCACCCACTCCATCGAATTCGAGGCGACGATCGACTCCATTCAGGGCAATACGCTCAAAGCTTCCGCGACGGTGATCGTCGATCGCACGAAATACGAGATGAAATTTCGCAGCGGGAACTTCTTCAAAGATTTAGGCGATACCCTTATCTACAACGATTTTGTCCTGAACGTCCACTTAACCGCAAAAGCGGCCTAACCCAAACCATCACCAAACAAAAGGACCACCCATGCCATACGTAAAAATAGAGATCACCCGCGAAGGCACCACCCGCGAACAAAAGGCCACCCTCATCAAAGGGGTGACCGATCTCATCGTCCAGACGTTGAACAAAGACCCCCACCTCACCCACGTGGTCATCCAGGAAATTGACCTGGATGACTGGGGGTACGCGGGCAAGCAGACCTCGGAGCTGCGTAAAAAAGGGATCACGGCCGACAGAAAAGCTTCAACCGCCGACCCCAAAACAGTGTAACATGAACAATCAAACCGTCATCGTCACCGGCGCTTCCAGCGGAATAGGTTTGGGGATTGCCCGCTATTTTCTTGGCCATGGCTACAACGTGGTCATGAATGCCCAGGACAGGTCACGTTTGGAAGCGAGTGCCCATGAATTAGGTGACCACGACCGGCTGGCCACGCTTGCGGGCGATGTATCCGATAAGTACACGGGCCAGGCGCTCGTCTCGCTGGCGATGCAACGGTTTGGTTCAGTGGATGTACTGGTCAACAACGCGGGGATCTATGGGGCTAGGGCCTTTCTGGACGTCGACGAGTCCTATCTGGATCGCTTTTTGAGCATCAACCTCAAAGGTACCTGGTTCGCCACCCAGGCGGCCATTCGCCAGATGCTCTTACAACCGGATGGAGGATCCATCATAAATATTGGCGCCGCACGCGCGGAACGCGCCATTGCAGGGGGCAGTGCCAGTGCCGGCATGGCAAGCAAGGGCGCGATCCATGCGCTGACGATCCAGCTGGCCGCTGAATTCGGCGGGAACAATATCCGCGTGAATACGATCGCGCCCGGCGTCATCGACACTTCGCTCCATGCGAAATCGGGTGTGAAGAACGCAGACAGTCTCGCGCCTTTACAATTGCTGCACCGGGTAGGTCAGGTATCGGACATCGCCGAAATGGTCTACCTGGTTGCCAGAAGCAATTATATCACCGGGGCGACCTTCAACGTGGACGGTGGATTCGCCGCCGGCTGCAGTCCAAAAAAACAATAAACCGAAGGGACATGAAACTCGCTGCCATTGTATGCTATCTTTTTGTCACACTTCCTGCTTCCGCTCAACCGCGGGCTACAAACCTACAAAAAATGGAAAATTTCACTGCCGACTCCACAGCTATCGCCAGCGTCCTCACCGACTCCTATTTCAAAGGCATCTACACCGGAGACGTCGAACTGTTAAAGACGGTTTACTTCGACGGTACGCTGCTCTTCGGCGACGTCAAGGGGCAACCCTACTACAAAACCCTGGCCCAGTACCTGGACGGCGTCAAAAATCGCCAAAGCCCGAAGGATTCCGGGAAACCCTTCGACGCGCAAATTCAGGGCATCGGGATCACCAATTCCATCGCCGTGGCCAGGGTGCAGGTCAAAATGTACGACTTCGTGTACGCCGAGTTCCTGTCCTTTCATAAGTTCGACGGGAAATGGCTGATCGTAAACAAAATGATCTCAGACATCGCACAATAACCAGCTGCTATGAACAACAAGAAAATCTGGTATGTCACCGGCGCCTCCCGTGGCCTGGGACTGATCCTGATCAAACAACTGCTCTCCGCCGGTTATCGCGTGGCCGCTACCTCGCGCTCTGCCGCCGAGCTGCAAAAAGCAGCCGGAACGACTGACACCACTCATTTTTTGCCGCTCGAAGTCGATCTCACCAATGCCGAAGACATCCGTCGTTCCATCGATCAAACCGTCGCGGCCTTTGGTACTATCGACACCGTCGTCAACAACGCCGGTTATGGTATGGAAGGCACCGTAGAGGAACTGGACCCGGACAAGATCGAGGCCATCTTCAAGGTCAACGTCTTCGCCACTATCAACGTAGTAAAATATGTGCTGCCTTACCTTCGCAGACAGCGGTCTGGGCATATCATCAACATCGCTTCCGTAGCCGGTTTCGCCGGCGCGCCCGGCTGGTCCATTTACTCCGCCACCAAGGCCGCCGTCATCGCCTTTTCCGAAGTGCTGGCCCTCGACGTCGAAGGGCTGGGTATAAAAGTGACCGTCATCGCCCCGTCAAACTTCCGTACCGGCTTCCTCACCAAAGATTCCCTGGTCTCCGTAAAAAGTCAGATCTCCGACTACCAATCCGTGGCCAGTACCCAGAACCGTTATGCCGCGCTGGATGGTAAACAACCCGGCGACCCCGAAAAAGCCGCGGCACTTTTCATCCGCCTCGCCGAAGACCCCGAAGTCCCCCTCCATCTGTGGCTGGGCGCCAACGCCTTCGACCGGGCTGGCCAAAAGATCACCGCGATGGGGGCCGAACTGCAAAGATGGAAAGACCTCTCCCTCGCCGCTGATTTTACCTGATCCAACCCGATCGAAGCGCTAACCTATTCAATTGACGGCGGAGGAATTTCCACCGAACGGGACTGCTTTGCCCAAAACACCAAACAAAAACAACCAAAATCAAAACAATGAAAAAGAGTAAGATCGCCCAAACCATTCTCACCGGAGCCGTTGTCATGCTCGGAACAACCGGCAACGCCCAATCGGGGCCCAACGGCAGGATCGTCGACCAGCCAACCAGCAGCGAGATCCGCCCCTTTCACATCCGCTTTTCGGACGAGGCGCTTGCCGACCTCCGCCGCCGCGTCGGCGCCACGAAATGGCCAGGCAAGGAACTGGTGGCCGACGCCACCCAGGGCGTACAACTCGCCACCATGCGCGCACTCGCGCGCTATTGGCAAAACGAATACAACTGGCGCAAATGCGAAGCAAAGCTGAATGCACTACCGCAATTCATCACGAACATCGACGGCGTCGACATCCACTTCATCCATGTCCGCTCCAAGAACCCTAACGCACTGCCGATCATCGTTACGCACGGCTGGCCCGGCTCGATCATCGAACAAATGAAGATCATCGGCCCGCTCACCAATCCGGAGGCATACGGTGGGAACGCCACGGATGCCTTCGACGTCGTGATCCCTTCGCTGCCGGGTCATGGTTTCTCCGGAAAACCAACGGAGCTCGGCTGGGACCCCATTCGCATCGCCCGCGCCTGGATCGTGTTGATGAAACGCCTCGGATACACCCGCTATGTGGCACAAGGCGGCGATTGGGGGAATGCGGTCACGGAGCAGATGGCCCTGCAGGCGCCGCCCGAATTGATCGCCATCAGCACGAACATGCCCGCAACCGTTCCGGACAACATTGCAAAGGACCTCGCAGCCGGGACACCGCCCTCCGGCCTCCCAGCCGATGAGCAACACGCATACAACCAACTCGCCTCCTTCTACGCACACGGCGTCGGCTATGCCACGGAGATGGCGAACCGCCCGGAGACCCTATACGGGCTCGAAGATTCCCCCGTGGGCCTCGCAGGCTGGATGCTCGACCACGACTCAGCCAGCGAGGCACTGATCGCCCGCGTCTTCGCCGGTGGAACAGAAGGCCTATCCAAGGACGACATCCTCGACAACATCACGCTTTACTGGCTCACAAACACCGCCGTCTCGTCGGCCCGCCTGTATTGGGAAAGCCATCTTTCCTTTTTCGCACCAAAGGGCGTCGCCATTCCGGTAGCGGTCAGCGTATTTCCCGATGAGATCTATGCCGCTCCTGAGAGCTGGGCCAAAGCCGCTTATCCCAAACTCATCCACTATAACCGGCTCCCCAAAGGCGGCCACTTCGCAGCCTGGGAACAAACGCAGGCCTTCTGCGAGGAGATGCGGGCTTCCTTCAAATCTTTCCGCTAATGAGCAGATACTACGATATGGGACTCGCGATCTTGTTGTGCGGTGCCTTCATTGCCGCAACGAAAGGACCTTCCTTGAAAGCCATCCCATCCTTCGGCGGCGCGACCGCCTGGCTCAATACACAACCACTGACAGCCGCCGACCTCCGCGGAAAAGTCGTCGTCGTCGAGTTCTGGACCTATACCTGTATCAATTGGCGGCGGACCCTTCCCTATGTCCGCGCCTGGGCTCTAAGATACAAAAGCAAAGGGCTGGTCGTGATCGGCGTATCCACACCTGAGTTCTCCTTCGAGCATGATGTCAGCAACGTCCAGCGGGCCGCAAAAGAGATGGGAATGGATTTCCCCATCGCGATCGACAACAACTACGGCATTTGGCAGGCCTTTGACAACGAATATTGGCCGGCCCTTTATTTTATCGACGCTAAGGGTCATATCCGGCATCACCAATTCGGCGAAGGCGATTACCAGGAATCGGAAATGGTCATCCAGCAATTGCTCATCGAAGCAGGAGCCAAAGATATTCCTGCCGATTTCTCACAAGTAAACCCCAGCGGCGCCGAATTGGCGGCCGATATGAATACGCTTGGTTCCGGGGAAACCTATACCGGCTATGGCCGGACCGAGAACTTTTCATCGCCGGGCGGTGTAGTATCCGATAAGCCGCATGTCTATACCACATCCGCGCACCTCCAACTCAACCAATGGGCCCTCGAAGGTGACTGGACGGTAGACCAGGAGCCCGCTACGCTCAACCAGGCCGGGGGCAGGATCATCTACCGCTTCCATGCCCGCGATGTAAACCTCATCCTGGGACCCGCAAAGCCGGGAACCTCCCTCCGGTTTAGGGTACTCATCGACGGACAGGTCCCTGGCCCGGCTCATGGTATCGATGTTGACGAGCAGGGCAATGGTAGGATCACCGGACAGGGAATGTACCAGTTGATCCGGCAGCCGGGACCGATCGTCAATCGTGAATTCACCATCGAGTTCCTCGATCCCGGCGCGCAGGCATTTGACTTCACCTTCGGCTAGTAAAAAGTTTTATAGACAAAAAAACAATTGAAATGAAAGCGATCAATCAAAACCGCCGCCGGTTCATCGGGAATGCAGCCATGACACTGGCCGCACTACCATTGGCAGCCTGGCCCTCCACAACCGCCTCCCCTGTGAAGACATCCCCCGCCCGGCCCGGAACACAAACCCCATTCGGTCCGCTAAAGCAGATCAACGCGGGCCCGCTGAACGTCGGCTACATAGACGACGGCCCAGCCAACGGCCCGGTGGTGCTCCTGCTGCACGGCTGGCCATACGATATCCACAGCTACTCTGAGGTTGCTCCGTTATTGACCGCAAAGGGTTACCGGGTGATTATCCCGTATGTGCGCGGTTGTGGCACAACCCGATTCCTTTCCGGCGATACGGTCAGGAGCGGCCAGACGGCAGCAGTAGCCCACGACGTCATCGACCTGATGGATGCCCTGACAATCCAAAAGGCGGTCATCGGCGGTTTCGACTGGGGAGGCCGGTCGGCCAATGTCGTCGCCGCACTCTGGCCAGAGCGCTGCAAAGCCATGGTCTCGGTAAGCGGTTACCTGATCTCCAGCCCCGCCGCCAACAAACAACCCCTGCCACCCTCGGCCGAATTGCAATGGTGGTACCAGTTCTACTTCGCCACGGAACGCGGCGCGCTCGGCTACGACAAATACCGCCACGACTTCGGCAAACTCATCTGGAAACTCGCCTCCCCAAAATGGGCCTTCGACGACGCGACCTTCGATCGCACCGCCGAATCTTTCGAGAATCCCGACTACGTCAAGATCGTGATCCACAATTATCGCTTCCGGCTCGCACTGGTTGAAGGCGAGGCAAAATATAGCGACCTGGAAGCCCGGATCGGCGCACGTCCCGCCATCTCCGTCCCGTCGATCACCCTCGAAGGCGACGCCAACGGCGCACCACATTTTCCCGATGACAAACCCTATCGCGATAGGTTCACGGGCAAATACACCAACCGGGTCATTACCGGAGGCATCGGACACAACCTGCCACAGGAAGCACCCGAAGCATTCGCCCAGGCAATCATTGAAGTTGATAGCTACTAACATGACACAAAACACAGCTTATCGAACAGTGAGGGTAAATAACCTCACTGTTTTCTACCGCGAAGCCGGCCAGCCGGATGCACCTGGCATCCTCTTCCTGCATGGCTTTCCCTCTTCCTCCAGAATGTTCGAGACCCTATTTCCACTGTTAGCACCACATTACCACCTCGTCGCCCCCGACTATCCCGGATTCGGCCATAGCGACGCGCCCAGTCCCGCTCAATTCGGATATACCTTCGATCACATCGCGGCAATAGTCGACTCGTTCACGGACGCCATCGACCTGAAACAATACACGCTTTATATGCAGGACTATGGCGGCCCGGTCGGCTTCCGGCTGGCGCTCGCCCATCCGGAAAAGATACAAGGCATGATCATCCAGAACGCGGTCGCACATGCCGAAGGACTCTCTCCCTTATGGGATACCCGTAAAGCCTATTGGCGCGACCGCAGGGCAAATGAAGATCAACTGCGCGCCAACTTCACCTCATTCGAGGCCACCAGGCAGCGCCATATCGGCACCAATCCGCATCCCGAATGGATCAACCCGGACACCTGGACCGATGAATACGCCTTTCTTACCCGACCCGGCGAAACGGAGATCCAGTTGGACCTCTTTTACGACTACCAAACCAACGTCGCGGCTTATCCGCGCTGGCAGCAATGGCTACGCGACCGCCAGCCGCCGCTGCTCGTCGTCTGGGGGAAATATGACCCTTCTTTCACGGTTGCCGGAGCCGAAGCGTACAAACGCGACGTTCCCGGCGCGGAGGTCGTGCTCCTCGAAGCAGGTCATTTCGCCCTCGACGACGCAACCCCCCAAATCGCGGAACTCATCACAGCTTTCTTAAACAAAACTAGATAATATGTTACTCAGAAAGGTTTTATTCATCGCGGCGATTTGTATCAATGCTGTTCCGGTCTTTTCTCAAAGCCTGCCCAACCAGATCTTTAATTCCGTACGACAGGAAAACATTCAATGGATGCCCTACGAAGCATTGGGAGAAGGGGCATTCGCGGCTTTCGTTGTCGGCGTGCCATCAACCCCCGGTCCTTATGTAATAAGAGTAAAGGCCACGGCCGGCGTGAAACTAATGCCGCATACCCATCCCGAGGACAGGGTGTATACCGTCATCTCGGGGGTGTTCTATATCGGATTGGGATCGACCTTCGATTCCACGAAACTCGTCGCCTACGGGCCCGGCAGCGTAGTGGTACTCCCGCGTAACACGCCCCATTTTCACTATGCGAAGTCGGGCGAATACGTAACCCAGATCTATGGGACAGGTCCGTTTGGTACCATTTACGTAAACCCTGCCGACGATCCCCGAAAGAAATAGCATTCTTCATAATTAAATACAAAAACATGGAACTCAAGAAGGTCTTAATTGTGGTCACAAGCCACAGCGAGTTAGGGAATACAGGCAAAAAAACAGGCATTTGGATGGACGAATTTGCTTCACCATATTATACTTTCCTGGACGCAGGCAAAGACATCACGATCGCTTCACCCAAGGGCGGTTCGGCGCCGATCGATCCCTGGAGCGCTGAGCCGGAGTGGGCGACACCGATGACCATTCGCTATTACAAGGACCCGGCGGCGCAAAAGCGGTTGGCCACCACGGTCAAAATAAGCGACGTCTCAGAAAAGGATTACGACACGATATTTTACCCCGGTGGACATGGACCGATGTGGGACATGCCGGATAATCAGGACTCGATCAATTTGATCGAAAGCTTTAACCGTTCCGGTAAGGTAATGTCGCTGATGTGCCACTCGTCGGTGGCACTCAAAAACGTAAAGGGGCTGGACGGAGACTGGCTGATCCGCGGAAAACGCGTAACCGGCTTTACCAACGGCGAAGAATCAGATGCGAAATTGGACCATGTAGTACCCTTTCTGCTGGAAGACATGTTACGCTCGAGATTCGCCATCTATGAGAAAGGCGAGAGCTGGCTGCCCTATGTCGTTCGTGACGGCAGGTTGATTACCGGGCAAAACCCCGCCTCTGCCACGCTCGCCGCGCTGACGGTGATGGAGTACGTTAAGAGTTTGAAGTAGCGAAAAGCTAGTTAAGGGGCCCCGTGAAGCGGGGCCTTTTTTTCCCGCAACCCGCGCACTGCCCCGCGGCTTATTCCGCCCTCGTCAACCGCGCATACAACTGATGCGTCCTGTATACCCTTACCGCATTCTCCTCTTCGATGGCTGCCGGGTACAACGTCTCACCATTGAGCCGGCTGAAGGCCTCATCAAGCGGCGCCTCAGTGGCCATAAGCGCACGGACCTCAGCAGCATACTGCTGAAAGCCAGCTACCGAACGCGCGGTGTTCACCTTCTCTTCGATCACCAGGTAGCTCAGGTAATACACGCGAATATCCCCCATCAACCCGTAATGCTCGAACTCTGCTGCGTGCTGCGCGGGTCGCAGGCTATGCAGCACCCTCGCCGATGCGCGCGCACTGTCCAGCAAGGCCTCCAACGACATACCGGAGGAGGAAACGACCTTCCCGTCGATGACCTTATACGGCGCATTGAAGAGCGCCTGCCGCAAGCTGCGGGCGCCTGCTTCGTCAAGCGCATACCGGTCATGACAATACCGGGTGATAAATGCTGCCGGATCGAAAGCGCTGTCCCGCAAGGCCTCGGTATAGCCGGCGATAAGCAGCCGAAAGCCTGAAAGTGGATAGACATGGCGCACGGCATACAGCTCGACGACCTCATCGTCGGCGTTGAACAGTGGATTATACACCCCCGATGTAGACCAGGACGTCATAATGATCCCCTTATATCCCAGCCGGCGGCATTGAGGAATAAAGGAAGCGATATTGTTAAGATGATGCTGCCAGCACGTGAGATAATAGTTGTCGGGTTCGCTGCGCAGAGCCGGCGCACCCCAGATCTCATAGCCGCTGCTGACCAGCTTGTTGTGGTCCCCGAATTGATCGATATCCCAGCCGTAGTTCCAATCGACGAAGATGGTCTGTTTGGGGAGGAGTTGAAGGTATTCCGGGTGCTTGAGTGCGATATCGGCCCAAAGAACAGGACGCTTTCCCAGGCTGACGACAATATCGCAAAGCATCTTGACATGGTCGAAATAGAGTTTCGAAAGCCCTTCCTCCGCGGCCAGCTTCTTACATACCGGGCAATGGCCCAGCAAATGCGTCTCGTCGCACCCGATGTGAATATATGGAGAAGCATGCGTCGCCGCCAAATCCTTGAACAACCGGGTGAACAACTCCTTATTCAATTCCGTTTTCGCCGGGCACACCTGGCTCAGATCGTGTTCGTCTTCCCGCAGGGCCGCATATCTATTGTTGCGGAGGATATATTCCACATGACCAAAACTCTGTTGCAACGGGATGACGTCGATCCCCAGTTGATGGCAATAGTCAACAAAATCCTTGATCTCCGCGCGCGAATATGTGTACCTGTTGCCAATCTGCGGATCCTCTGCATAAGGATACGACGCCTCCCACTCCATCACCAGCGTATTGATCCCCTGCTCCCGTAGGTCCCGGGCCAACGCCTTGAGCGCCGGCATCCTCATCACCTGTATCCGCAGGTCCAGATGAAACCCACGCACGGTCTCCTGCGCGCGAACGGCAACGCAAAACGCCAAAAACAAGACCACGCAACAAAATGAGTATTTTTTCATTTCAGAACCCTTAAGGTAAAGAATCCGGTCCATTTCACCCCAGGAAAGCCCGGTTTTACCTCAATGACCAACAAGACGCCCAAATTATAGCGACTTTTGGAATAACTTAGAACGGAATGAAGCGTAAGCAAAAACAAGCTGGCTGGCTGACACATGTATTCTTTATCACCCTCTTTCTCGTGGTCCCGACGCTCGCAACCGTCAAACCCCCGGGCGAACCCTTTTTTACCATCACCAGGGTCTTCGTCCAGGACACCATCGCCAATGCCGTCTTGCTCTGTTTCTTTTATTTCAATTACTATATCTTCATTCCCAACGTCTACTTCAAACGACAGTACCTCCAATATGTCATCTATACCTTGCTCTTTCTGGCCTTATCCCTGACCATACCACACATCGTAGGCACGCATATCCCGGATTATGAACGGCAATTCCCCGATTTTGCCTTGCGACACAGGCCGCCGTCACTGCCAATGATGGTATTCGACGAATTCCGCCGCCATCTTTACCTGTTCTTTAGCGCCGTTTTTTTCTCCTTCCTCCTGCGAACAAGAGAACACCTTTCCGAGATCAAAGAAGAAAAGGCCAATGCAGAACTCCTGCTGCTGAAATCCCAGATAAACCCGCATTTTTTGTTCAATACCCTCAATAGCATCTATGTCCTGTCCATCACAAAAGACGACAGGGCCTCCGCAGCGATAGTCAACCTCTCGGGACTCATGCGCTACGTGATCAAAGAGGCAACTGACGATAAGATCCCCTTGCAAAAAGAACTGGAATACATCAGGAATTATATCGATTTGCAACGGGCAAGACTCGGCGAGACCACCCGGATCGTATTTCAATGCCAGGGCGACCCCTATGAGAATCAGATCACCCCCCTGCTATTGATAACCTATATTGAGAATGCATTCAAATACGGGGTCAATCCCGATGAAGACGACTGCTTGGTAGAAGTGAAGATCCACATTGTGCAAAAACAGCTCGGGATGTCGGTCTTTAACAGAAAAGTCACGAACGCCGCGAATATCGAATCCACGGGCATTGGGATCGTCAATACCGCGGAACGCCTCCGGCTGCTCTATCCCGGCAAACACACGATCGATATAAAAGAAGACAACGAAACCTATTCGATAACCCTTTCACTTGAATTGATATGATCAGGGTAATTGCGGTCGACGATGAACCCCTTGCATTGAAACTCATCGAATCCTATTGTAAGAGCCTGGACTTCCTAAAGTACGAAAGAGGATTTGCCGGCACGGCCGGCGCCTTGCAATACCTCGAAAAAAACCCGGTCGACCTCTTGTTCCTCGATATCAACATGCCTGCCATGTCGGGAATAGACTTCTTCAAATCGTTGAACCATAAACCACTCCTGATCTTCACGACCTCCTATAGCGAGCATGCTTTGAAAAGCTACGAACTAGGCGCCGTGGATTATTTGTTGAAACCATTTACATTCGAACGGTTTAAGAAAGCAGTGGAGCGGGCTAATGATACCTATAACCTCATCTTCAACGCACGGGTAGGCGAAAAAGAGAAATTCCTGATGCTCAAGGCCGACTCCGGACTGGTGAAAGTGATCCTCAGCGATGTCTTATTTATAGAAGGATTGGACAATTACCTGAAGATCCACCTCAGGGATCAATCGGATATAGTCATTCGCCTGACGATGAAAACATTGATGGATATGCTAAATGAAAGTGAATTCCTGCGGGTGCATCGCTCCTATATTGTATCCATCAGCCACATCGAATCGATCAGACAAAAAATAATCACCATCGCAGGCGAAGAGATACCGATTGGTAGGAACTATGAGGAAAAAATAAAGACAATATTCAAAAAAAATTAGCGTTGCCGGCATTTACCCCAAATACCGGCGCATTCACCACAATTGGCTTTTCCCTGCGCAACCGCTGATCGATTTTTACAGTATAGAGGCTCATACCAATTGAATCTCCAACGACAAAAAAATCGATCACCATGAAGCGAAAACACCTTGTAATCATTTTCTGCTGTATCCTTGTAACGGCAATCGTCATCGCCTGCAAGAAAAGCGACAGCTCAAGTAGTTCATCTACTACAACAACCACCACTACTTCCGCTACGACAACCGACTGCTCAGGCGAAACGGGCGTCGCCAAAGTCGTCTGTCTGGCAGAAAATTTCCTGGCTACCCTGTCCACCGCACAGCAGGACTCCGTCGTCCAAACCCTCAACCTGGCCAATGCCAAACTGTGGAGCAACCTCCCCTGTGGGTTGAGCTGCCGCGATGGCATCCCCTTTAGCAGCCTGACCGCAACTCAGCTGACGGCGGCAAAAGCCGTCATAGCCGCTGCAACAAGCACCACCACAGACCAGGGCTATGACGAATTTTCAAAGATCAATGAGACCGACAGCCTGCTCTATACGGTCGCCGGGGGCGGCTATGGACCGGGGAACTATGTGATCTGTTTCCTCGGTACGCCAAGCACAACCGGGAAATGGATGCTGCAATTCGGCGGACACCACTATGCAGGCAATATCACCTACGATGCCGGTTCCGTTGTCAGCGTAACACCCTCCCATCAGGGTATAGAGCCGACATCATGGACGACTGCCAGCGGCACGGTCATCACTCCGCTTGCAGATGAGGAGACGGCGATGGCGAATCTGCTAAGCTCCTTTAGCAGCTCAGAACTGTCAAGCGCCAAAATATCGGGTACCTTCTCCGATTGTCTCATGATCCCGGGTTCCACGACCAATACTTTCCCGACGACAAAGGAGGGCATCCAGGTAAGTACGCTAAGCAGTACGGCACAGGCAAATGTATTGCTGGCCATGCAGCGCTGGGTCGAAGATATGGACTCTTCAACGGCCGCGACATTCATGGCAACCTATACAAGCGAACTGGCTAATACCTACGTTTGCTATGCCAGCAATACCAGCGGTGTCTCCGGGAGCGCCAGCTCATTCTTTACCACCAATACCGACTACGTGCGGATCGACGGACCAAGCATCTGGATCGAGTTTATCTGCCAGACAGGCGTGGTCTACACCACCAGGATCCACTATCACTCGGTATTCAGGGACCACTCACGGGACTATATCGGACTATAAACCACAAACATGAATAGCTTCAATAAATCAGGTAGTCGCCGCAACAGGCGGCGGCTACATGTTGCAATCTTCGGACTCTTCATCTTCCTGAGTCCCGCCATTTGTCAGGCACATCAGGCGCCATACACAAATATTTTACTGGATGTCAATACAAAGAAAGTGGCTGTGGAACTGCAGATCCCCATTCCGGAACTCGCCCTGGCCTTTGGCCAGGAGATCCTGAAAGACCCGGCGACGATCGTTCAGCAATACGGGGAACGGCTACAGGCCTATCTCCAAAGCCATATCCATGCCTACGCCGACAAAAAATCGCCCTGGAACATAGAGCTCGTAGATCTGACCATGGACCGGGGAACACAGGAACTGAGCGGGCCGCCCTTCTGGGAATTGAGAGCACACCTCAACCTGGTCCCCAACAACAACCAGGATACCCGGAAGTTCTTCCTGGACTATGACGTGGTCATGCACCAGGTCATCAACCATTATGCATTGATCAGCATCAGGAACGACTGGGAAAATGGCATTATCACCGACAGCGCGACAGCCGTAGGGGTCATCAGAAGGGACATGCGCACGAACACGGTCGAGCCATTTGAGGTCGATCTGCAAAAAGGGAGCAGCTGGAAAGGTTTTGCCGGTATGTTTTCCCTCGGCATGGAACACATCAAAAACGGCACAGATCACTTATTGTTCATCATAACGCTGTTACTCCCGGCATGTCTGCTGGTCACCAACAAAAGATGGGGCTGGTACGGCGGGTTTCAATACAGTGTATTCCGGCTGCTGCGAATCGTTACCGCATTCACCATCGGTCACTCCCTCACTTTGCTCATCGGGGTCTTGGGGCTCGTAAAGCTTCCTGCACCGTGGATCGAGATCGCCATAGCCTTTTCGATCCTGGTATCCGCCGTTCACGCCATCAGACCACTGTTTTATGGCCGGGAAATGTATATTGCCCTGGGCTTCGGACTCATCCATGGTTTGGCCTTTTCCCAGACCCTGCAAAACCTGCATCTTGTCTCCACCGATCTGGCGCTAAGCGTGCTCGGATTCAACCTGGGCATAGAAGTCATGCAGATTGTTGTCATTTCGCTGACAATACCCTGGTTCATCATCATGAGCCAGACGCAGTATTTTAAACCGATAAGGAACATTTTTGCTGTCATAATAGGATCGGCAGCCATCGGCCTGATAGTGCAACGCGTCACGGGAACCAATAATCTTTTCAGCACGGCTACGGACCAACTGACATTCTTTTCATCCTGGCTGATCGCCGGCCTGTGCATGTTATCTCTGATCTTACTGGGAATGACAAAATTTCGGCAATATCTCCGGGAATCACCATGAAATACGCCCTTCCCTTTTTGTCATCATTATGCTGCCAATTCGCAAGGGCCCAGACCGACATTCGCGGCCGCATCGTAGATAAACTCACCAGGGAACCGTTGGAGATGGCCGTTATTGCAGATACCAAAACGACAAAAAAGGTCATGGCCGACGTGAGCGGCAATTTCATTTTTAAAGGCCTGATCACGCCCACGGAGCTGGAAGTGTCGATGATCGGCTATTCAACGCAAAAGCTGACCATCGGCCAAAACGATTGCGCGCCCCTCACCATCGCACTGGAAAAGGGCCCACTCGACCTAAAGGCTGTCGCCGTCACCAACACAAACCTGGTTGGCTCTTTCCACACGCTCAGCACGATCGACCTGAACATGCAGCCCCTACGGTCATCCCAGGACCTCCTGAGACTCGTACCTGGACTCTTCATCGCTCAGCACCAGGGCGGCGGCAAAGCCGAACAGATCTTCCTCCGGGGATTCGATGCCGACCATGGCACGGATGTCAACGTTTCAGTGGATGGCATGCCCGTAAATATGGTCTCCCAGGCGCACGGACAAGGCTACGCAGACCTGCATTTTCTCATTCCCGAGACGATCGCCGGTTATGACTTCGGCAAAGGCGTTTACTATGCCGACAAAGGAGATTTCACCACGGCCGGTTATGTGGCTTACCACACCAAAGATTTCATTGACCATAATATGGTCAAAGCAGAGGCCGGCGAATTCAACACCGGCCGGATCGTGACCCTGCTCAACCTATTGCCCGGCGCCGCGCATTGCAAAGGCCAAAGCGCCTATATCGCAGGAGAAGGCCTCTATTTCGACGGCCCCTTCCACTACCCCGAACACTTTAACCGGGGTAATCTGTTTGGCAAATTCATCACTCTGCTTGGCGCAGCCAACAAGCTGACGCTCACGCTGTCTACCCTAAGCTCCAAGTGGCGGGCTGCCGGCGAAATACCCAACCGCGCGGTAGCAGAGGGCTATATAAAGGACCGCTTCGGCGTTATCGACAGCGCCCAGGGCGGGAATACGACAAGGACTAATGCCATCCTGAAGCTGCAGACGAGGCTGAACGACCACCTGGACCTGGAGAACCAGTTGTATTATTCGCATTACTTCTTCAACCTGATCTCCAATTTTACCTTCTACTATTTCTATCCCAACACAGGCGACGAATTCCGGCAGCATGAGCAACGCAACCTGTACGGGTACAATGGTAAGCTTACGCACAAAAGTTACGGGAACAACGCTGTCCTGACCTCGGTGGCAGGGTGGGGGCTTCGCTATGACCGGATCAACCCGAGTGCTCTGGCCCATACGCTCAACGGCGATACCATCTTGAATTATATCCAGCTGGGGAGTATCCGTGAAACGAATATCAATGGATTTGTCGACGAGACCTTGCAGGCCGGTGAATGGCTGTTCAATGCAGGACTTCGGATGGACTACCTGCTTTTTGATTATGACAACCTCGCACCGTCATCGGATACCTCCACCGCCATATATAATGGCGTTAATCCCCGTACCGGGAAAGCCATCGTTAGCCCGAAATTCAATATCCAGTATACCATCGATGGACAGACCCAGTTCTATCTAAAACTGGGCAAAGGTTTTCATTCCAATGACGCCCGTATCGTCATCGCCAATAAGGGCTACGAGGTCCTGCCCGCGGCCTACGGAGCCGATCTGGGCCTCAACTGGAAGCCAGCCCCGGGGCTCTACCTCAATGCCGCGCTTTGGTACCTTTACCTGAGGCAGGAATTCACCTATGGCGCCGATCTGGGTGACCAGGCGGTATCACCCGGCGGACGCACCCGGCGGGAAGGCATCGATCTGGCGGCACGTTACCAAATAACCGACTGGCTCTTTGCCAATCTCAACATAGACCTGGCACGACCGCGGGAACTGGACGCTGTCAAGGGAGATAACTATGTTCCCCTCGCGCCGACCTTCACCAGCACAGGCAGCCTGGACTTCCGGTTTCCGGGCGGCTGGAACGGCGGGATCAGCTACCGCTACCTGCACAACCGCCCCGCCAATGAGGAAAATACGCTTACGGCTCTCGGCTATTTCGTGACCGATCTGTCATTGAACTACACAAAGAAAAAGTACGAGATCGGTCTGGCTGTCGAAAACCTGTTCGATCAGCAGTGGAACGAGTCGCAGTTCGAATACACGTCCCGGCTCAAATATGAGACTACCGCAGTAGACGAGGTCAGCTATACGCCGGGAACACCCTTTTTCGCCAGGCTCAAATTCGCCCTTTTCTTCTGAAACTGTTGATTCCCTTCCCCGCCAGGATCGATGCGCTATTTAACTTATCAACATTTTAATTAACTGATAATCAAATGGTAAGCCTGGTTTAGCCAACGATGCATCCAATCCGATGGCCCTTCTGGCACTATATTTTAAGTAAGTATTATCAAAACAACTTGATTATGAAATCTATGTTAACCACGGCGTGTTGTACTGCCGGTGCAGCCCTCATTCTACTCACAGGATGCGTATCTAGCAAAAAATACAAAGCGTCCGAGGCGGACGTCGCCAAATTAAAAGGTGATAGCACCCAACTGGCACAACAGGTATCTACACTGAACGGTAACGTGCAGGATCTTCAAAGTAAGAACTCTACTCTGCAGAGTTCCCTAAGCAAATCCAACACCGACTATGCCGCTCAGCAGGAACACCTGAATTATTATCAGGGCTATTTCAAAGATCAGCAAACTGCCATGAACCAGGTCAGCGACGATCTGAAAGGCGCCCTGACACAAGCCGGTATTGCCAATGCCGATGTCGAGCAGGTCAACAACGTCGTCTACGTGCGGCTTGATGAAGGCGAACTTTTCAAAAAGAACACCATGATGGTATCTCCCGGCGGTAAAAAGGCACTGGACAACCTGGCCCAGATCATCGCGAACCGGACTAACGTCAACGTCGTTGTAGCCGCCGGCGATTCCGCTGTTGCAGGCACCAACAACATCGTCATGGACAACAGCGCCGCCGATGCTCCGAAGCCCGTACATCATTGGCGCCACCATGTCGCCGCAAGCAGCACGGCACAAGCTGGTACCCAGCCCGGCAGCACCGCCGCTAATACCCCGACGGGTACCGCTCCGGCACCGAAAAAGATAGTACATCATCATTACAATGCCGAAGGCTCGATGGCCTTCAACAACGGACCAGGGCATCACAACCGCTCATGGACACTGAAACAGGGCCGCATGGTAACCGTCGCCAATCATTTCCTGAAAAGCGGGGTTCCCAAACTCAATCTCCGCCTGCAGCAACCACCGGCAGACGGCACCCAGCCCTCGACCACTATCAAGGTGATCTTTACACCGAAGATGGAAGATTTCAATCCACAATCGAATTCATCTGCTTCGACCAGATAAGCTTCCTGGTTCGATCAGTAAGGCCTCCTGCACCGCAGGGGGCCTTCTTGTTATATAGAATGTCCGGATCGGCCCTTGTTAATGTCTATTTCACACCACTTCTGTTTGCCTTTTGGTCATAAATTTGACACAACAAAAAAACCATTATGCTTGAAATTAAAACGGCGAAAGGAACCGATAAGCACGCGGTCGTTTCGCAAGACGAATGGCTGACGAGGCGAATGAACCTGCTCGATGCCGAAAAGGAATTGACCCGGCACAGCGATCAGGTGGCACGCCTGCGACAGGAGATGCCCTGGGTTCAGATCGACAAACAATATCAATTCGATACGGACGAAGGGGAGCAATCCCTCGTCCAGCTATTTAGCGGGCGCTCGCAGCTGTTGATCTACCATTTCATGTTCGGACCGGATTATACCGCGGGATGTCCGAGCTGCTCGTCGATTGCGGACGGATTTAACGGGGTCGCCGTACACCTGGCCAGTCATGACGTCATGCTCTGGGCCGTATCCCGCGCCCCATTGGAAAAGCTGCAGGCCTATAAAAAGCGGATGGGCTGGACCTTCCCCTGGGCTTCCTCCTATAACAGTGACTTCAATTTTGACTTCAACGCATCTTACACCGAAGCGCAGCAGCGCGAGGGTATCGAATACAATTACCGGCGCGAACCGCCCATGGACCCTGCTGCCGCCATCAACCGGCCCGCGATCCCTACCAGGACGACACAGGATGTCCCGAGCACAAACGCAGGTATGACGGGCACCGATACCGCGACGTATGCCAGGGAAAGACCGGGTCTCAGTACTTTCGAACTCGAAGGTGGAAAGGTCTATCATGCCTATTCCGCTTACTCACGTGGCGTCGATTCGCTTTGGGGCATTTACCAGTGGCTTGACCGGGCTCCAAAGGGTCGTAACGAAAAGGGCACCTGGATACACCTTCATGACGAATATGGAAACCAGCCTGCTTCGAAGTCCTGCTGCCATTAATCCACGGCCGGCAACCGTTGTCTTCGCGGCCATTGTCACGATCGGCCTGGCGATAACTGTTTATTCCTGTCGTGCGATGGGACACGGCCTTCCTATGCCGGGCGGCTGGACCATGTCGATGACGTGGACGCAAATACCCAGTCAAAACTGGCTGGGTGCTGCCGCACAATTCCTCGTCATGTGGCTGGGTATGGTCTCGGCCATGATGCTGCCCCTGATGGTGCCGGTTTTCCTCCATACCCAAAGGCGCCGTTTCCTCCACACCGAACGGCGATGGATGTCACTTTGTTTGATGGCTGGCGGATACTACGCCGTCTGGCTGATGGCCGGATTAACGGTGTACGGGATAGGAGCCGTGATGGCCGAATGGACCTTGCATTCGGATCAGGGCAGCCGCCTTATCCCTTTTTGCAGGAGTGGCATGGTCATCGCCGCGGGCCTCTTTCAATTCACCCATTGGAAACAATCCTCGCTGTCCTGCTGCCGGCCTGCCCTTCGTCAGTCGCGCTGCTGCCCGCCACAGGGAACAAGTTTCCGGCTGGGCTGCCGCCACGGGCTGGCCTGCTGTATCTGTTGTGCCGCGCCAATGACCGTTCAACTCGCGCTGGGGATCATGCATCCGGTCGTAATGATCACGATCGCCATCGCCATCGCTGCCGAAAGACTGTTACCCCGGCCCCGCCTGACGGCCACCGCGCTAGGCATCGCCGCCATACTGACGGCTGTCGTCATGATCCGGACATTGACCACCCGGCCTGCCGAACACCCCAATCCCATCGACTGCAGCGCCGCCCCAATGAAAATAAGGCCCCTTGGTGCTAAATAATTTAGTACATTGCAGTCAACTATAAAAATCGTCAAATGACTGCAAATACACTTGCGCTGTCGTTGCTCATTGGGGTGATCATTTTCGCAGTAGGGTCGATCATCGGATGGATGTTTGCAAAAACCCGCTTCATCAGCCAAATTGCAGCCCTTCAGGCTAAATGCGACAACGCTGCTCAGCTCAAAGACTCTTTCGCTGCCTTATCCGCAGCCGCCCTCGATAAAAATAGCCACTCCTTTTTGGACCTCGCAAAAACCGCGCTTGATACCCATGTCGCCGAAGCCAAAGGCGACCTGGAAAAACGTACGCAGGCTATTGATAGCCTGGTAAAGCCGTTAGGGGAGTCCCTAAGTAAAATGGACGAAAAGATAAACGCTTTGGAAACAAAGCGTGAAGGTGCGTATAGTCATATGAGCACACTGTTGGATCAGATGAAATTGAGCACGGCCGCCCTGGACAAAGAAACACGAAGCCTGGTCACAGCCCTGAAAACGAGTCATACCCGGGGCAGGTATGGAGAAATCGCACTCCGGAGGCTCGTGGAATTTGCCGGGATGCTGGATCAGTGCGATTTCGAAGAGCAGGTAACAGCCGAGGGCGATGGAAGCCGGCTAAGACCAGACATGATCATTCATCTTCCCGGGAACCGCAGTGTCGTGGTCGATAGCAAAGTGCCTTTAAATGCGTACCTGCAGATCTTCGAAACGGAGGATCATGGGCAGCAGAAAATGTTCCTGGACCAGCATATCCTGGCAATAAAGACGCATATAAAGCAATTGAGTGCAAAAGCCTATTGGGATCAGTTTCCGGAGGCGCCCGATTTCGTGGTGCTCTTCATGCAGATCGAATCATCTTTCGGCGCGGCTTTGCAAGGCTGGCCCGGATTGATCGAGGAAGCGTTGAACAACAGGATCATCGTGGCGACACCAACCACGCTGATTACCATTTTGCGAAGCATCGGCTACAGTTGGAACCAGTTGAGAACGGTGGAGAGTATTGAAGCGATCCGGGAGGCGGCGGTCGAACTATATGAGCGAAGTGGTATTCTGATGGAACACCTGGTTGGCATCGGAAAAGGCCTTGCCGGGACTGTAAATCATTACAATAAAGCCGTCGGCAGTTTGGAAAGCAATTTCCTGCCGCAGGGTCGTAAGATCCAGCATTTGAGCCAGGCCTACATAAAAAAACAGCTGGCGGACATCGTCCCCATAGACGTCAACCTGCGCCCGATTGTGGCGACCCCGCCGCAGATTGAAAAATGATGTATATATTCGCTGTAACAGAAGTCTATATGAAAGCAGGCGCGTTGATAATTTTTATATTGTTTACTCTAGCTGGTTATTCACAGAACACTATCAACAATTATAAGTATGTTCTTGTGCCGGCGAAATTCGATTTCTCCAAATACGAAGACCAGTATGGGCTGAATGTCACGACAAAACTATTGCTGGAAAAAAAAGGCTTCATCGCTTTCAAAGACAATGAATCGCTGCCGCCGGCCCTGGCCGCCAACAAATGCAATGCGCTTAAGGCCGAAGTATTGGAAAGAAACGGTCTCTTCGTCACCCGCCTGACCCTGCTGCTAAAAGACTGTCAGGGAAACATCGTCTTCAAAAGCAAAGAAGGTAAAAGCAGCGAAAAAGAATATCCGGTTGCCTATGACGGCGCCTTAAGGGACGCTTTCACCTCCCTGGATGCCTTGGCTTACAAATATGATAGTACACAATTGCCGCAGCCGCAACAGATCGTCGCGACCCCCGCGTTACCCGCGGCCCCATTGTCAACCCCCACAGCCGCAACGCCTGCTGCCAATGAGATCACAGGAACGCTGTATGCACAGCCAACACCGAATGGCTTCCAATTAGTAGATACCACGCCGAAAAAAATAATTACACTGCTTAAAACATCTGTACAGGATTACTTCATAGCTGATGCCGGAGGTAAGAACGGCATTGTATTTAAAAGAAATGGAGAGTGGTTTTTTGAACGCTATGAAGACAACAAACTGGTTTCCCAGAAACTAGACATCAAATTCTGATTTTTCAGGCAACAACGGCTTGCATATGCTGGAAGTATTCGATCGGCTCAATGTGCGCCCTTTGTATCAGTTCTTCCGCCAGATGCCGATAATCTTTGGCGCCGTTTGAGCTGCGGTCATAACTAAAGATATCCTTGCCCGCTTCCTGTGCCTTCGCCAATTGGATATTGGTGCGGATCACGGTCGTGAATACCTTGCCGTCGAACTTCTCCTCCAGTTGCCTTCTTACGCCGACATTCATCTGCTTACGCTCGTCATATTTGGTCATGACCATACCCATCAGCGACAGCTTGGGATTGAGTTTCTTCCGAATGGTGTCGAACTGCCGCATGAATCCATACACGCCCTTCAGCGGCAGGAACTCGCCCGGCAGCGGGAGCATCACGTAATCGCTGGCCACCAAAGCATTCACCGTAAGCAGGCTGATAGAATGCGGACAGTCGATAAAAATGTAGTCATACTCATCGACCAATGGCTTCAGCAGCTCACTGATCAGGTATTCCCTGCCCATAAGACCCGCCATCTCCAGCTCAACGATGGCCAGATCGATCGAAGCCGGGATCACATCGATCCCCGCGGCCGTGGATACGATGGCATCCGACAGCCGGCCCCCTTCGTGCAGGATCTCCTTCTTTAATTCAGAATACAGATTGTACCGTGGCTCATCCTCGATGCCGAGTGACTGAGAAAGATTCGCCTGCGGATCGGAATCGATCAATAACACCTTTTTTCCTTGCTGGGATAACGCGGCCCCTAAATTAAGAGCAGTTGTGGTCTTTCCAGACCCGCCCTTTTGAATTGCAATCGAAATAACTGGCATATTACTATTTTAAGGTTTAGTGTCCTTAAAAATATACACAGTTTGTCTTATAGGAGCATAGAAGTTCCCCACCGTTGTGGATTACTCATCTACTTCCGCGTGACCGTTACCATCAAATAAGTCGCGGGGATAACGGTTCGCCCGGCATTGTCGCTTTTGTTTTCGCGGTTGAACAAGTCTTCCAGTTCACGCTGCAGATTGTCGGTCTTGCCATTTTTCTCAGCCGCCTCGAAAGCATTCATCGTAGGACCATAATATTTCCGGAATCTCCCGAGGAACTCGACAGGAGGGTAGGGAAGCTCAAACGTAAAAGTTGCTCTCGAAAACGAGATATCGGCTGTCGCCACGCCGGCAGCGGTAAACCTATCGATGACATGGCTTTCTATCCCCCAGAGCATCGGGCTCACGAAACCCTCCGGGGGCGGCGGGGTGTAAGCGGAACTGATTTTCAGGATCTGTGCGACCAGGGTGGGATCGCCGGGGATCCAATTGCCCATGACGATCCTTCCGCCAGGGCGGGTTACGCGGACCATTTCCCGGGCAACATCAAACGGTTTTGGCGCGAACATCGCGCCGAAGATCGAGACAACGAGATCGAATCGTTGATCGGTCAGCCCCCGCAGATCGCAGGCGTCGCCCTCGACAAAGCTGCAGTTGGCCAGCCCTTCCGCCGTTGCCCGCTGATTCCCCGCCGCGACAAGATTGCCGGCGATATCGACACCGAGGACAATGGCCCCCAGCCTGGCCTCTGGAATGGCGGTGGTGCCGTCGCCGCAACCCAGATCCAACACCTCAAGACCCTTGGAAATACCCAGTTGAGCGACCAGGGCGGTGCCGCTGTTCCGCATAGTCTCCGCCACCTTGGTGAAATCGCCCTTTTCCCATAACATTTTGTTCGGATTCATGGCTTTGTTTTTTTATTATTACTAATTTTAAAGCAATAGTAGGCATAGCCCTGGTCAATGGGTTGCCTCAGGAGTCCAAATTCATGACTTAACGGCCCTGTATGGTTAATTTCTTCGAACGCGTATTGCAGTATCCCGAGTACTATCGGCAGTTCAATTGCGGGCAGTCACTGATCACCGCTTTCAATTGCCCGATGGAAGCCCGCTTGATGAAAACCAAATATGCCGGCTTGTGGAGCAAATACAACTACCTGTTCTATGTGATCGACGGGCGGAAGGTCTGGCATACGGCCCGTGGGTCGTACGAAATTCAAAAGGACAGCTGTGTGTTTGTGCGAAAAGGGGGCGCCATCCTGGAGCAATTCTGGGATACGGGATTTTGCGTCCTGCTCTTCTTTATGCCCGATGAATTTATTTGCAATACACTGCACAGTAAAACGACACCGCTGGCAAAATACGAGCAGCAATTCCAACCGGTGATGCCGATCCAATCCAACGAACTGCTGAAAGGCTTCTTTCTTTCGATGTCCTCTTATTTCAACGAGACACGGGATCCCGACCCCTCTCTGTTGGAACTCAAATTCAGGGAACTGGTGCTGAACATCGCGGACAATCCGGTGAACCGCGAACTGTTATCTTATTTCTGCTCCTTGTTACACGAGCCGCAATCGGTCCTGCTGGAAAGAGTAATGGAGGATAATTTCTGCTTTAATCTGAAGCTGGAGACATTCGCGGAGCTAAGCAGCCGAAGCCTGTCCGCCTTCAAACGCGATTTCGAAAAATGCTACCGGACCACTCCGGGAAAATGGCTGCTCGAACGAAGACTGAATTATGCCTTGCACCTCCTGAACAACCAGAACAAGAACGTCAGCGAAGCCGCATTCGAAAGCGGCTTCGAAAGCCCTTCGCATTTCAGCCGTGCCTTCAAGACCCGCTTCGGCAAGGCCCCCCGGGCCTACCTACATCCCGCCGCTGAGCCCCTTTAGCACCTTCACCGCTCAGCCCCTATAGCACCTCACCGCCCAGCACCTTTAGCGCCCCGCCGCTGAGCCCCTTTAACCCCACGACGGGCCCGGGACTGCCACTTTTTGTTTTTTATCCGTGGCTTAAAGGTCGTAATTTAAACCCCATGAAAATTGTCCTTGCCATCCTCATTTGCGCCCTCACGGCCGGCATGGCGCAGGCCCAGCCCCCGCGCTTCAGCCGCGAGAAATACATCGAAAACGGCGATACGCTGCTCTATCGCCAGTTGTTCCCCGACGCCAACCGGCAAAGAAAATATCCCCTGATCATCTTTCTACACGGTTCCGGAGAACGGGGCAACGACAACGACGCCCAGCTTAAATGGGGCGTCATGAACTTCGCGACGGACCAGAATATGATCGCTCACCCGGCGATCGTGATCGCACCCCAATGCCCCGAACACCAGACCTGGAGCAGCGAGATCGCCGACAAGGACAGGAAAAAGATGACGCTCAACCCCGAGCCGAGCAAGTCAATGCATTTGCTGATCGCGCTTATCCACCAGTTGGAAACAACGATGCCGGTGGATACCAACCGCATCTATATTACCGGCTTGTCGATGGGCGGATACGGCACGTATGACGCACTTGAGCGGTACCCTCAGCTTTTTGCAGCAGCGGTGCCGGTTTGCGGCGCCGGCGACACCTCGCGGGCGGCGTCCATCGCCCATATCCCGATGTGGATCTATCTGGGAGCGGAAGACCCCGCCGTCAACCCGCTGAACGGACTGTATATGTTGGAAGCACTCACCAACGCCGGCGCGCACCCCGGCTACACCCAATACCCCGAAGTGGGCCATTTCTCCTGGCTCGGCGCCTATAGCGATCCGCTGATGATGGAATGGTTGTTCAGACAGCATAAGTAAAGCCAGCGTTCCGCCCTGCTTTGGAAAAATCAACCTAAGTTCATCAAAATTTGTCGGCACCATGAAAAAAGCACTTGCGCTGTTCCTCTTCGTCAATTTGCTTGCGGGACCGGGGAAAGCCCAAACCACCAGCGGTTGGATCCCCTTCGAATTACCGCTCTACCAGATTTGTTTTCCCGTCCTGGTCAACGGCCACCCGGCCAACGCCAGGTTGTTCAATGCGGTCCCTTCCGGCATCGACAAAGACTTTGCTACAGCGATCGGGCTGACGCCGACGGAAAAGCCCGCGGTGAATATCCAATTGGGGGCATTGCTACTACAGGAACCGGTTGCCGCCGGCGTCTTCCTTCATGCCGCTGCCACTCCACCAAACGATGTCCGGCTCGGGGAGGAGGTCTTTAAGCAATGCATCGTGGACATCGACTTTCCCAACCATGCTATCGCCTTTTATAGCCCAGCCGGCTTTTCGCCGCCCGCCGGGGCAGTTGCCCTGGCCTTCACCCGACAGGGGGATGATCGCGCCGTGCCGATCAGGGTGGAGGACGGCCCGGAAAAGTATTACTGGGTGTATCTGGGTGACCCAACTCCGCTGTCCCTCTACGATAATTTTTTCGGGCCGCTTGGGATATTGAACAACCGACCCGTTTCCGTTCGCCAGGGCGGCGGCCCCAAAAAGCCACCGGAGGCGGTTGCCACCATCCACGAGCTGCGACTGGCTGGCTCGGCTTTCAAGGAAATCCCCGCCGTCCTGCCGGCCGACTCGGTGTCCGGGCCCCACCCGGCCGGGGTGGGCGGCCATATCGGCGTGGGTTTGCTGAACCGGTTCCGGGTCATCGTCGACTACGCCCATGACCGGCTCTACCTGATCCCCGGCGCCGCATCGATGGTCAATGCGCCTTTCGCCAGGGATCGTTCCGGGCTCGTATTACGAAAGACCGGGCAGGACTATCTTGTAACATTCGTCTGTCCCGGCAGCCCGGCCCTCAAGGCCGGTTTTCGGCTCGGTGACACCGTTACCATGGTCGACGCCCGGCCGCTGCCGGCGCTACAAGGCGTCGCCTGGCAGACAGCAGCCTGGAGCAGCGTGCTGCCCACAGAGCCGGGGCAAACTTACTCCTTTACACTAAAGGACGGCACTGTCCGTAAACTCACAACGGCCGGGTTTTTCTGAGTGCCTGTTCGGCTGCCACCGCTTCTTCCGCCGTAAACCGACGCTTAAAGTTGAATGCATACGGGCTCGGACCCTGTTCCCGGATACGGGCGATCCGATCCATGGCTTCTTCAACGGTGGGTATATGGCCTGCCGGTATATACCAAAACGCCATATGCATTTCCTTTAAGCGCTCAAACCATTCCGCCCGTCGCCGCACATATTCGGCATGGGCAGTCCGGTACGTATAGGCGAAAAGGTCGTCGATATTTCGCCACACCGACAGGTTCAGGATGAGGAACCGGTCCTCGGTCACCGGAATCGAGGTCGCATTATTCGAATCGTCTTTTAATCGCCAGATGAATCCCTCGCTGCCCTCCGCAAGGGCATTGATCCTGTTGAGGTTCGCCGCAAACTCCTCCATCACGGGACTATCCATTGGCCCCAGGATCCGGCCGATATTCACTTCTGCTAAATAATATGTCATGTATTTTTGTACTTTCGGTCAAATCTAAATCTTTGCGGATGACCATACAAGAAGTAACGAAAAGGTTACCGGCCGAAAAAAGAATGACGCCCGACCAGAATGGCCGTTGCGCCGTCATCGCCACCTTGAAACTGTTCGCTACAAAATGGAAGCCCTGCATCCTCTGCTACCTCTCGGCAACAACCCTCCGTTACAATCAACTGTACCGGGCTATTCCTAATATTAGCCGGAAAATGCTCTCGGAACACCTCGACGAACTCGAAGCCGATGGGCTCATCACCCGGACGGCACACGACGCCAAAGGGCAGCATGTTGACTATTGTCTCTCGCCCAAAGGCCGCTCCATACTGGGGCTGCTGCACTACATCCAGGATTGGGGCATGGCCAATCTTCCCAGCGTACTCACGATAGACGAAATGGTGCTCCAGGCCGCAATTTGAAGCCCAACACGTGTCTAGTGATCTACTGCGGTAAGCGCATTGGGGTCAATGGCCAGTGCCTTATCCTCGTATAGTTTTATCTTATCGACATTGCCAAGAGCAGTTTCCAGATCTGCCTTTAAGAGCAGCACGATCACGTTTTTTGCATCTTTTTGCAGGTATTTATCGATGATCTTCTGTGCTTCTTCGAATTTTTCATTGCTGATGAGGTACTGGGCTTTTTCCAATTCCAGTTTTTCGGTCGCCCCCTCTTTTGTGATGCGGCTATCGACGTCCTGCAGTGCCAGGTAGTTGTCGGATCTTGCCCCTGCCAGTTTGTACAGTTGCAGCGAGATGTTGATGATATAGTCTTTCATCCCCCCTTTCAACATGGCAATCTGCTGTTGCTGTTGGAAATTGACACTATCTCCCAGGATATTATAACATAAGGCCAGTACAATGTGATTGGTGGCTTTAAACCCATTCTGTTCTTTTTGATTGATCTCGCTTATGAGTTGGTTGACCTTTGCGGGAGACTTGTCGAGGTGTGAGTTCTGGATTACCTGTACCTGGACAGGGGTCAGCCCGAGGGCATCCAGCAAGACCTTTTCGGCCTGGCGGTTATGCGAAAACAGGGAATAGCATTTTGAGTGATAGACCAGGAGGTTCATATAGATCCCGGACGTATCTGTTTTTGTCGTGAGCGTAGCTTCGGCCGCCTCTACGTTCTTTAACGCCTCCTTGTAATTTTTTTTCCCTACGTAGTACTCCATTTTTTCCACATACGTGTCGAAGTCGTCCTTTGCCACTATTACCAGGCCATGCTGATAGTTCTTTTTAGCGGTGATATTTCCCAGCGAGTCCCAATAGGTCCAGTCGCCGTTTCTTTCGTGGTTGCTGAGATGCCCGATCATTTTTTGTTTCCCGGTCTCATACCAATCACTCCAGGTGCTGTCTTCGACGCCTGCCGAGAAAAAGCCTTCCTGTTTTTTTTGACCGTTCTCATAATACCAGGCATATTTCCCGTTTAGTTTGCCTTCGGAGTAAGTCCCCTTTTTTTCTATGTTGCCGTTCTCAAACCAGAATATCTCCTCTCCGTCCTCGACGTTGTTCGAATAGGTGGTTTGTTTTTTTATTTTACCGCTTTCGAAATACAGCTTCCAAACCCCGGTCTTTTGTCCCTTATCGAGGACCCCTTCTACCTGTTTTTGATCCTTGGCATACCAACTGACGACTGCTCCGTCGAGCAGGCCGTCCTTATACGTAACCACGGTTTGTGTATCTCCATTTGGAAAAAGGGTGTAGGCCTGCCCGCTTAACGGGTCCCTGCTCCCCATGTCATAGGTTAGCCCCCGTTTTGTAATTAATTCGTTCATTTTAACCTGTCCGGATGCCAGGATGGGTAGGAGAAAAGAAAGTAACAGCAAATATTTCATGATGATCTTATTGGGAGCGGACAAAATACAACAAAAGCGCAACTATTTCTTATCTTTCCAAAGATGACTTCGACTACCCCTGCTCCCTTTACCGCCGCGAAGCCAATTTCGGTCGCGTCCCCGAAGACGCGCATCGCTTCGATCGACCTGCTCCGTGGACTCGTTATGGACTACGGATCAGTTGGCCGGCTTCCTGATAAAAAGAGGTTGCTGGCTGCTATTTGTCGAAGTTATCATCATCGACTTCTTAACCAACGTGGATCTCTTTTACCATGTGATCATACTTCAGGTAATTTGGGCGATAGGTGGTAGTTACTGCGTACTTGTGCTTGACAAAAATGGGTGTTTTTACGGTCCCGGATTGCGCGAGGAATTGGTAAATTCGGTTTATCGACCTTCCTGCGCTGCCGCAAGCTGCTGCGAATCACTGTCGTTATCGGGCTGGGCGTGTTTTTTCTCCAGCAATACCGAAGGGTCGCTGAGTAAATTTCTGGTGGAGGAAGGGATCAACAAACCACAAACACCAACCGAATGAGCCAACCGCCATACCGCATCCGAAAGATCTGGCGAAACTATGTCAGGGACCAGTCGGCCAACCCGATCCGGTTATTCCGCCCTGGCAGCTTCAACGAACTGCGGGATATCGTGTTGGATGCTCAGGCAAAAAGGCTCAAGGTAAAAGCCGTCGGATCGGGTCACTCCTCCTCGGCTATCGCGCTGACCCGTGATTATATGATCGATACACACAGCCTCTGCCGGGAACTGGGACTGGAGATGCTCCACCTCGCTCCCGAACAGGCGTCGAACAAGAACCTCTTTTTCGCGGAAGCCGGAATGACCATTCATGCTCTAAACAAGGCGCTTGAGAAAAAAGGCAACGCCCTTATCAATATGGGGGCCTATGATGGCCAGACCATTGCAGGTGTCGTCTCAACCTCGACGCACGGATCGGGCGTTACACTTGGCGCGTTTCCCGATTATCTGAAAGCCATCTTCCTCCTCACCGAAGACGGAAACTTGCTGCAGATCGAACCCTCCGGCCAGTCCGCCATCTCCCGGGAGCCAGCCGGTATTCCGGACGCCAGGGTCGACCGGCTGATAAAGGACGACGATTATTTTTACGCAGCCGGTGTCAGCATGGGCTGCATGGGGATCATTTATGCCGTCGTGCTGGAAGTAACGGACAAGTATATGCTGGAAGAATGCAGGAGCTTCGCCGACTGGGCGGAGGTTAAACCGCAGCTGGCCTCCGGCGACCTGCTCCGCGACTACCGCCATGTCGAGGTACTCGTCAGCCCTTACCGTTACAAAGGGCACGACCATAAATGCATGGTGACAAAACGACACATCTTCCCCAAAGAATACAAAAGCCCCCTCATCCCAAGAGGCCACCGCAAGATCATCCCCGAACTCCTGGTGAGGTTGACGCCCGCCTTTATCCTCGACAATATCCTGCTGTTTATCGTCAATCATTTTCCGCGCCTCATGCCCTGGTTTGTGCAGTCCGAGCTGTCTACCCTGTCGGATCGGGACTATATCGACAAAAGCTACAAGGTGCTCAACCTGGGCGCCGACAATAACCTCGCCGCATATGCCTCTGAGATTTCCCTCCCGGCCAGCACCTATCTCGACGCGGTGGAAGAGATCATCCGCGTCGTCAACGCCAGCGTCGAAGCGGGCGAACAGTACCTGAACGCCCCTTTCTCACTTCGGTTTGTACGGACCAACCGGTTCTTCTTGTCCATGCAATACAACCGCGGGAATGAAGATTTTGTCTGTATGATCGAATTTCCGACCGTCAGCGGGACGATCGGCGGCATGGAATTGCTGGCCCGGATCGAAAAGGCGCTCTATGCATATGGCGGCATCCCGCACTGGGGACAGGTCAACCATGTTGCCGGCAGCGGCCGATCTGCGCCGGGAAAACTGTATCCCCGTTTTGAGGACTGGATGCGGGTGTATCAGAGGCTGTGCCCAAATAACACATTTGCCAACGACTTCACCAACGCCTGCGGCATTAGCAGCGGCTTCTAAGCCAGGTCACTAACTATTTTAAATCAACGATATGAATCAGCTATCTTCTCCTATTGCTGAACTTAAGGCCAGCTACGATACGATCGTGATAGGGTCCGGCTATGGCGGCAGCATTACTGCCTGCCGCCTGGCTGGCCAGGGGCAGCAGGTATGTTTACTGGAAAGAGGCCGGGAGTTCGCACCCGGTAAATTTCCCAAAACATTTAAAGAAGGCAAAGCCGAAACACAGATCCATACGGAGGCAATCCGAATTGGCAACAAGACAAGCCTGACCGATGTCCGCGTCAACAAAGAAATTAACGTCATTCAGGGTTGCGGCCTTGGCGGCACCTCGCTCATCAACGCCAACGTAGGCATGGAACCACTGCCCGATATCTTTGCGGACCCTGTCTGGCCCGAAGGGTTGCGCAATGACCTTGATTCCCTCTACAAAGGGTTTGCAGCGGCAAAACATATGCTTAAGCCCAAACCGTATCCTACCAACAGGCCCATGCCCGCAAAAGCGGCATCGATGCAATACGCGGCGACAGAAGGGGGGATTGGCAAACAGTGGAGCTACGCACCTGTCTACGTCAACTGGGAAAAGGACGGCATCAACGAATTCGGGGCCGTACAAAAGCCCTGCATCGCCTGTGGCGAATGCTGTTCCGGCTGTAACTATGAAGCAAAGAACACCATGGTCAAGAACTACCTCCCGGTCGCAAAAAGTAATGGCGCGGAGATATTTACCCGAGTCAATGTTCGTTATCTGGAAAAGACTGCCGACGGCTGGCTTGTCCATTATATCTATTTCGAGACCGGCGAAGAAGCCTACGATTTGCCAACCCGGACGATCGCGGCCCGAAGGGTCGTCCTCGCGGCTGGGACCCTTGGTAGCACCGAGATCCTCCTTCGCTCCGCACAATATGGGCTCGCGTTGTCGTCGCAACTCGGTCATCATTTCACCGGTAACGGTGACTTCCTGGCCTTCGCTTATAACAACGACCGCAAAGCCAATTCCATCGGTATCGGCACCCGCAAAGTCGACAAGCAGGACCCGATCGGGGCCAATATAAGCTGCATTATCGACCTCCGTGATCCGGCCAGGCCGAACGATGGCATGGTCATCCTCGAAGGGGTAGCGCCCGGATATATGGCAGACGGCTTCAAGGCCCTCGTCAGCATTGCCGCCGGACTGGAAGGCATTGACACCGGCCATGGTCTCGCCGACTGGCTAAAAAAGAAAGGGCGCGCCCTGACCAGTTGGCTCCGGGGTCCTTATCACGGCGCCGCCAACCACACCCTCACATACCTGGTGCTCACCCATGACAACGATCAGGGGCGAATGGTACTCGAAAAGGACAAGCTCCGTATCGAATGGCCAAACGCGGGCCAGCAACCCATCTTTGAAAGGGTGAGCAAGAAACTGCTGGAGCTCACCCAAAAGTTGAATGGCGTGTATACCCGAAGCCCCATCTGGACCAAGCTCTTCCATAAGGAACTGGTCACTGTCCATCCGCTGGGTGGTTGCGTAATGGCTGATGACGCCCGTCGCGGCGTTGTCAACCACAAAGGCCAGGTTTTTACAGGGCCCGATGGCACTACTGTCTACGAAACCCTTTACGTAAGTGATGGCTCTATCGTTCCCCGGCCGCTCGGCATCAATCCATCGCTTACGATCTCCGCCCTGGCTGAACGGAATTGCACCTACATGACCGACTGATGGTCGCTTCATATTTTTCTCCTGAAAACGCTTCCTATTTGTTGTTGCCCGACTTGGATTCGAACCAGAATTGATAATCAATGGAATATAAGGGAGGTGACAAGGAAACCGCAAGGGGCATTTTTATCAGAACGCACGTGGTGAAGCTACAGAGAATAGCGACATTGATATTGCCGTAGAACTCAATGGCCCCATGGGCCTTAATTTTGTTGCTATGGCAAACGAAGTTGAGGATTTATTTGGGATTAAGGTCGACGTGGTCCCCAAACGCTCTATCAAGCCGGCTTATCTTCCCTTTGTCGAAAAAGACATATTGTATGTCTAAACGTGCTCCTTCTACCGTCGTAAATGATATTCTCTCCTGCATTGATCGTGTGGCAACTTATACCGCAGGGCTGTCGTTTGACGATTTTTCATCTAACTTTTTGGTTATTGAGGCTTGCCTTTATAACATCCAAATTATTGGCGAGGCCGCTGCTCAACTTCCTGAAGACGTCAAAATCGATAATCCAAATATTCCATGGTCGCTAATAAAAGGTATGCGAAATAGGTTAAGGGCGATAGCTAAATCTCTCGTATTGTTCCGCCGTCAACCCGGACCATCGAGATAAATCATGTTCCTTTGGTCTATGGAATAGAGGAGATATTTTGCTCTAGGACTTGAAGAAATACTGTTCGAAAACGATTTTCCCGTCATTAACGGCATAAACGGCGATTTCGTCCATAACAGCCCTGTAACCATTTTTATAACTGATGTCCATTTTGATGTTTAACGCAAAATGGTCGGCCGCTATAAGTGGTTCGGAAACCGAAGCAGAATGCACTTCTGAAACTTGAGCTGCCCAATCAATGCTTTTTTGGCGTATTGCTTCAATGCCTTCTAATTTTTCCCCGTTCCCCTCGATACTGACGATATCACCTGCATAGAATATATCTTTTGCTTGTTTGTTTTTGCCTTCATGGATCAGTTTTACTACTTCCCCGGCTATTTGTTGAATTTTCATAGTTCTGCTTTTTAACGCATTATTAATTAAGTGCTTGCTTTTTAAACTGATTTGGAGTTATACCCGTCTCCTTTTTAAAAAGCCGCGAGAAATAGGACAAATCTCCGAAACCAAGTTCATAAGCGATTTCGGAAACACGCTGCTCGTCGTTTCTTAAACGGTTCTTGGCTTCATTTACAAGGGAAATATGGATTAACATTGGGACATTTTTACGTAAGTACTCAGGATGACGAACGCCGCCCCTAATGATGACTAATATTATCTATCTAAAGTCGAACCAAAGCGTTCCTTTAACTATGCCGTAATTGAGCTGGATGCTTTTTTGACTTTCCGGACCAAGTAATGCCGGGTTTTGAAAACGGGTACCTATCGGCGAAATGCTATTTAAGAACCCTATATCGCCGTCCGGAAAAGCGGCCTTGAGGCTTTCATGTTCATACTTGGAATGATCTGGCTTCAATAGCTGGAGAAATATGGACTGATCGTCGGTATACACCGTAAACGGCGATTCTTTATTTTCAATGACTACCCAATACAGATCGGCATGGTAGCCTTTAAATTCGGGATAGTTCCAACTGGCCCCCGTGATGGTATTATTATAGCTCTTGTACCATACACCGAACTGTTGGCCCTTCAGCCTGTTTTTCCAAACCCGGTATGGCCCCCGGCCCAGCCATTTCATGCCAGTTATTTTTTCTTCGGGATAATTAAAGGTTATTCCCGCAAAATCAACGCCTGTCTGCTGCGACCAGCGTTTTTCCAGGGTATACTGGTATTGTAGCTCTACTGCCTTACCAGGGGCGAAAGTCCATTTGACCTTAAAATAAGTATCCCCTTCATACACTGGTTCTACTATATAATTTGCGCCATCGACATAGCTGTTTAGTTTTACAAGTTGGTGTGTAAACCCCGCCTCGACAGGGCCCGACAACGAAATGTCATGTTTGCTGTTCACCACTCGCTCAAGCTGTCCGGTGACTTTATCAAAAAAGTACGCAATCCCCGATGAATGAACGATCAGGCTCGTCGCTGAATCATCAGCTGTAATCCCCGGGGCAGACGACTCAACAACCGGCTTTTTGACCTGACCCGGCAATCTAATGGGCCAGGTCCAGGTAAATAATTCTCTACCGTACGGGTCGATAGCCGTTAAATACAACGCATCATAGCTTGCCCAATTTTGAGGAAGGTTTAATGGTAAAAAGCCCTTTTCGCCCGGAGCCAAATCGAATGTTGGTAAATCACTTTGTGCTCCTGTAGTTGCCGTTGTGCCGGTATCTTCGGCTCCGGGAAAGCTAAGCAGCTTCCATTTGAATTGGCATTGGTCTAAATTAGTATAGCTATACCGGTTCTCAATGGCGATCCTGCCGTCAAATCCGGGCGTTATGAGTTTTCGCTTTATTACCACCGGCGACCACAATTCCTTAATGGTATAAAAACTGGCTTCCTTTTCCCGGTGCGGTCCAAGAATGCCATCCGGGGCGCTGTCATTCGATGTATCCATTGTACTGTCCTGGTCCACGCGCCTTATACCGCCATCGGCAAATACCCATATAAATCCCCCTGCCCCGTAGGGATGATCCAATATGGCGTTCCAGAAATCCTCCAAACCGGCTCCGGCCCCGCCATCGTAATTGCCGTGCATAAATTCCGTAGGAAAAAATACGTCATTGCCATATAGCGCTGAATTCACCACATAATTATAATCAGGATAATGCCGGGTGTCTGTTCCGTTGAATTTCTCCCATGGGTGCAGGACTACGCGGTTTTGAGGATCATATAATTTAAACTGATCGTCGAGCGCCGTGTTCCACCCACCTTCGTTCCCGTTGTCCCAAAAAATAATAGCAGGATGATTTACATCTCGTTCGACCATTTCTTTCACCAGTTTTTTACCGACTACTGTATCATATTTATTTTGCCAGCCCGTCAACTCATCCAGTACGAACAAGCCGAGTGAATCACAAACATCCAAAAAGTGCTGGTCGGGAGGATAATGGGACATTCTCACCGCATTCATGTTCATTTCCTTCATGAGGGTGACGTCCATAATGCTGATCGCTTTGCTCAAGGTACGCCCGGATTCAGGCCATTCACTATGCCGGCAAACGCCTTTCAATATCACCTTTTTCCCATTCACATATATTCCGTCATGCAGTCTTAATTCCATAGTGCGAAACCCGATGCGCTGAGCGACCGTATGAATAACATGCCCGTCATTGTCCTTTATGGAAACCATCAGCCTATACAATTTTGGAAATTCAGGATTCCAGGGGGCAATTGTTTTGTAACTACCCCGGAGCGTAACCGGGAATTCGCCGTTACCAGCCTTTCCAACAATTTCAGTGCCTATTTGCTGCCCATCCAATGTTTCCAATTCCGCTGTTATCGAGTTATCGTGTTTCACGGTAGGCGCATACACATCTACCCTGATGCTGCCGTCCATTTTAGCGTCCACTGCAATGTGATCGATATAATTGGTCGGCACTATCTCAAGGTAAACGGGTCGATAGATACCGCCAAACTGCCAGAAATCAGCCCTCCGCTCTGCAAGGTTTATAGATGCATTGGCCGACTTTTTACTGACGGCAACTTCAAGCAGGTTATCGCCCGTCTTTAGGAGATCCGAAATGTTGTATTTAAACCGGTAATAGCCGCCCTGGTGGACGGGCCCGGCCAATTGACCATTGATCATTACTTTAGTATCCGTCATTGCACCTTCAAAAACAATGAATACCTTTTTCTTGCTCCATGCTGCGTCCGTGCTGAAATGATACCTGTATAAACCTTGCTCTTCGGGGTTTTTTGTATCCTGAAAGTAATTATAAGTGCCAAAGCCTTGCAGCTCCCAATTGGAGGGAACAGGTATCTTATTCCAGGAGCCACTTTTTTGGCCCGTATTGATAAAAAAATCCCAATTTATCGTATGGTCTTTATCCGTACCGGATAGGTACACAATTTGAGTGGTCTGGGCATGTAAACCGAAACACATACCAGACAACAACAGTGAAAAGGTCAAAAAAAGACGAGTTCCCATTTATTTACTCTTTAGTACATACCGATGTCAACTCCACAAAAGGAAGTTAATCATATATCCGCTGCTAAAAATTTATTGAACAATATTTTGCGGTGCAAACAGCCTCCAGTGGCCCTCCGAAACGACTTCGACCCTGCCGCCGGTCACTTTAATGGCGGTCTCATCGTCAATCGCGTACACTGGAACCGGTAGCCTCGCAGCCCATTTTTCCGCGTTAGCCATGGAGGCGTCCGGGTGATCTTCGTGGTCCAGGTGCGGGATCAACGCAAAATCAACCAGCCGAGCCCCCTCTGCCGTTACAAAAGTCGCGTTGCCTTCTCCCTTGGGTGTGGCGAACACGATGTCTTCCGACGTGAGCGCGCTGCCAATGCCGTTACGCGGTTTTGAAAAGGTCTCTCCGAAAATGGAGGACGCCGCCATGCTGCCGGCGCTCACGCCCACATAGACCGCTTCACGCCGCAACGACGGCAGAATGTCTGCCAGTCCGGACTGCCGCGTCCAGTAGCTGAGGTATAGGGGATCGCCGCCCCAAACCAGCAGGGCATCCGTCTCCTCCACCGAAGGAACCCAGGCTTTTTTGTCGATGCTGGGCAGCGCGGTGAGCTCCAGTAGTCCCAGGGACTTCCAACCCAATTGGCATAAGGGGGACCTGACTTTTCCGCACATCGCGTTCCATGCACTACCTCCACCGCCGGGAAAGGGGTAGATCGCGGTGGGGATGAATAGGGCGTTGGACTCGGCGATCGGTTTGCCTAGCAGATCCAACAGCGCGTCGTGGATGCTCTTGTTCTTGATACCAGAGGAAGTGAGAAGTAAATTCATGTCTTTACCAGTGTATTTTCTTTCGTTTACGGCATCCGGTCTATCATCCATAAAGATAGCAAAAGGCCCCGACCTGGGCAGTCGGAATTTTGACTCAACGACAGGGTGCATGTTGAACTGCTGACGGGATTCAAATATAACATTTTAGTCTCTCCATTTTGCAGGGGAAAATATTTGTAATTTGCAAACAGTGTACACACTACAATCAGTAAATCAAAAAACAAATGAAAAAACTTGATTACTACGTGTTAGACGTATTTACTGACCAGCGATACAAGGGTAATCAACTCTCTGTAGTTTATATCGAAAACGAACTTACCATCGAACAGTACCATGATATTTCCCGGGAATTCGGTTACTCGGAAACTTCTTTCGTGAATTATTCAACGGAACAAAACGTTTTCAAAGTGAGGTCATTCACTCCTGCAAAATTTGAAGTTGCCGGCGCTGGGCACAACCTGCTTGGCGCGGTTTGCCTTGCGTTATTAAAAAAATGGGATATTTTTAAAAATCAAGGTGAACAGCCCTGGGTATTCATAAAGGACACAAAGATACCGTTAAACATTACCGAAGAGAATGGATTGCCTTATGTCGCCATGAAGCAAAAACAGGCTGAAATAATCAGAACTGTTCCAGCCGATGTGATTTCCGAGGCAGTTGGGTTAAGCATCGATGATCTTGCTCTAAATGATTGGCCAATCAATATTGTGCAAACAGAGGTTCCGCATTTAATGGTACCAGTAAAAGATGTAGAATCTCTTAAAAAAGCCATTTCGCATAAATCCTTATTGAAAGAAATATCAGAAAAATTTGGTTTTGAAGGCTGCTATTTATTTACGACAAAAAGTTCAAGTGAAAAATACCTGGCCGAAACAAGATTTTTTAATCCCGGAATGGGCATTGATGAAGATCCGGCTACAGGTACCGCTGCGGGGCCATTGGCTGGATATCTTGAAATACTTGGCTATATCAAAAAAAACCAGAATTTCCTGATCCTGCAAGGGAAATATGTGGAACATCCATCCACCATTCGCGTTAAGGTAGTCGAAAATGGAATATGGGTTAGCGGTTCCTCTACAATTGTAATGGAAGGACAGATCTATTTATAAAAGCTCGAAAAATTCTTGAAAGGAGAAGACTGGCTCCGTACTCTACCAACAAAAACGCCCCTCGCTGTCGCGAAAGGCGCTTGTTGCCCGACCTGGGCATGAACTATAATATCAATTCATTTTTTGAAACCGTATTCTTCGCGATGCTCTTTTTCCCAGACCGGATTTGATGCTCCCCGGGGAAGGAGCGCATACTTGTAGTGTCCGGGTGTTCTGGACATAAATACCTGTTCCGTCAAGCCCTGATATTTTCCCATTGGGGTGTCAGCGGTGAAGAGGTCGGGATCCATAAATTCGTGACCCGGGGACTTTCCAGCGATTGATTTTGCGAATTCTTTATCGAACACGCCGAGCTGATACATCCACAAAACAGTTCGTGACAACGAACAATGGATTTTATAACTGCCGCCTTCTTCGGCCCTTCGAACCAGGGTTGCAACTATGGCAGTTGTCAAGAGCCATGCGACCAGATAATCATCGACCACCATGATAGACGGCAACTGCGGATTTTCCAATGTTCCTTCCATCGCCATGATGCCCGTTGCAACGCCAGCAGACACATCGAAGCCGCCATGACTTGCCCACGGTCCTTGTTCTCCGAACAGCGACACCGTTGCGTGGATAATACCGGGTCTGAACCAGATGTTAAGCACATCGGCACCGTGTAGTGCAAGTCCCCGGCCCGTACCTGCACCAGCGATCACATGACCCATTCCAAGCGCGCGAACTCCGTCGAGCGGAGTGCTTGGATTGGAAGTGAACGGAACAGGATCGCTATCTCCGATTTTTTCAATCTGGATGATGGACAACTTCTCGAGGACTTCGAATTGAGCTGTGGCAAAAAACTCCTGAACGGACCTAAGTTTTGTCAGCACCAGACCTTCGGCATTAGCTTTTTCCTCCAGTTCATCGGAATTCCATTTCAGGATGGCCTGGGCAATGGCTTCTTTGTCTTCAGGAACATTCAGAAATTTCAGCATGGAAATTCTGAGGCGGTTATAAAAATCCAGCGGCATGACATAACGATCGTCCTTGGTCTTGTAGAAATGTGGCGAAAAAGGGCTGGATATTTCGGTTGGAAACCCGGGGCTGAATCCATTCAGTTTTTCCCATTTTCCCTGGAAAAAAGGAGACAGGCGATGGATTACCTTGCGCAGATCGACTTTGATGTCTTGCGTTTCCCCTGTCCTGTATTTCCATAATTTTGCGATCGCCACTGCCTTGGCGGTAAGACCCAGCGCGGATGCCGATGCAAACTTTATTGTGCTGGGTACAATAGGGTCTTTCCCTTCAAAAATAATATTTCCACCAGTGTCTTCAGGGGTTAGCCCAAAGTTTTCGAGCAGTTCCCGTAATGCCGAATGAATATCAAACTCTTCGTCGGTTGCAATTCTATTGGCAACGCGGAATTCAATTTCGTCCTTGATACTTGAAAATTTCTTTTTTTGATTGGTCGCAATATCGCGAGTTCCTGAATGCTCCATAAAAAAATTTTGTTTCGCAAAACAACAAAAGCATTGTCAATTATCGATTAACTCAGGTTAATATCGTATTAGTCAGTCCCGTTTTTTACTGAGATTTGCGAAAATTAATTCAATCAAAAAATGAAACTAAAATTTCTGTTTCTATCGCTGTCATTTCTTTTAACAACTCATTATGTTTTTTCGCAGTCACAGAATCCTGAGGCGAAAGCGATAAGATCTAAAACGATTGTATTTATTCACGGATTGTTCGTTAATCCGGAAAGCTGGAACGCTTGGAAGGCCTATTTTGAGGCAAAAGGCTACAAATGTTATACTCCCGCAAATCCTTATCATGAAGGCAATCCGGCTGATCTTAGAAACAACATTGACCCAAGACTTGCAAAGGTTAATTTTGAAGATGTAGTAAATAACATAGCTAAGTTAATTGACACCCTTCCCGAAAAGCCAATCATCATCGGCCATTCCATGGCCGGACTTGTGGTTCAAAAGTTAATTTCTATGAATAAGGCAGCCGCAGGAGTTTGTATTGATGGAGCTGCTCCAGTTGGGATCATAACTTTAAAATGGAGTTTTTGGAAAGCTAACTTGCCGGCAATAAATCCACTTAAAGGCAGTTCGGTTTTTAGACCCACCAAAAAATGGTTCCATTATGCTTTTTGCAACACTATGACGAGAGCGGAGTCCGACAAGGTCTTTGATGAGATCGCTGTTCCGGAAAGTAGAAATATCCCAAGAGGAACATTGAAAAAATTTGCAAAAATCGATTTTAAAAAGCCGCATCAGCCTTTGCTTATTATTGCCGGCGAGAAGGATCATATTGTACCAGCCTCATTGAACATCAAGAATTTTAAGGCATATAAAGATACTGCAAGTGTCATAACGTTTAAAGAGTTTAAAGGAAGAGGTCATTATATTGTTGGCGAACCTGATTGGCAAGAGGTCGCCGGTTATGTCTATAATTGGCTAAATAATTAATACCTTAGTCTATTCAATTGCCGAAAAATGAAGACAGAGATTTCAACGCTGAAATATGCCCTGCAAGCCTTTGCAGGGTTGGATGAAAAAGACTTCCAGCAATCGTCAGGTTTTTGGCGGTGCAAGTCTTATAAAAAAGGTGAATATTATAATGAATATAGATCCGTTTGCAAAAATTTAGGGTTTGTGACCAGTGGGGTTTTCCGGTCTTTTGTTATCGATGAAAGGACTAATGAGCAGAAAAATGTTTTTCTGTATACCCAAAATGGCTTTGTTGTTACCTTTAAAAGTTTTATCAATCAAATTCCATGTGATTACCACACGCAAGCGATGACTGATGCATCAGTCATTTACATTTGTATAACCGATTTGCTTGATTTATACAAACAATCCCATAAATGGGAATGCTTTGGCAGGTTATTGGCACAAGAAGCGTTTAATGTAGCAATTGAAAGGGCGGAGAGTTTTCTTTTTAAAACGCCGGAGCAACGGTATCTTGATTTAATAAAACATCATCCGCATATCTTTAATAGCATCCCGCAATATCATATCTCTTCTTATTTGGGCATTCAACCGCCATCGTTAAGCCGTATCAGAAAACGACTTTCGAGAAAGATTGGATGATACGATCTTAACCTGAGTTAATCATTGTTGAAGTCAATTGGATTATTTTTGTTCAACAATAAACATGCATGAAAATATCTTACCAGATCATAGATGAAAGCCTCGGTGAAAAACATTATTTCAACGAAGAGACAATTGCCTTTGAAACTGCCGATACCATCGAAAAAGACCTGCGCAAACAGTATCGGGCAGGCACCGTCAAAAGAGATGTACATGCGAAATTGACGGGGTTGGTGAGGGCTGAATTCTGTGTGAACGAAAATATCTTAGCTGAGTTTGCAAAGGGTGTTTTTGTGCCTGGAAAAGTCTACCAGGCCTATATCAGGTACTCTAACGGTTCTGCGTTACCGGTTCGTTCCGACAAAAAACCGGATGGCAGGGGTATGGCAATTAAGTTATTGGGTGTGCCCGGGGAAAAAGTATTGGACAACGCCAGGGAGGCGACTACGCAAGACTTTGTGATGCAAAATCATACCGCATTCTTCACGAGCAGCCCAAGCACCTATCTGGCTGTAATGAAAAGGATCAATGGAAATATTTTCGCCAAACTGTCACTGCCTTTTGTGTTGGGTTTACGGGGTTTGAGGTTGGCGGGTAAATTCAATGGTGGAAAAATATCCAACCCATTGCAAATTAGGTATAACTCTATTTCACCTTACCAACTCGGAGTGGACGCCAAAAAAATGGCGGTGAAGTTCTGCGCAATACCGGCATCCGCCGAAGTGGACGCAATTGCTAAAAATGCTGATGACGAATTTTTGCGGACCGCGATGCAGGATACACTGAACAAGAAGGAGGTGGTGTATAAATTCTATTTGCAGCCGAAGACATCTCAGAATATGAGCGTTGAAGACTACACGATAGAGTGGGATGAACAAGAAGCACCGTTATATGAGGTTGCTACTATACGCATACCCAAACAACATTTTCAAACAGCGGAATTGGATAGTTTGGGTGAAAATTTGTCCTTCAACCCCTGGCATACATTGCCCGAACACCGGCCACTGGGTTGTTTGAACCGGGTTCGTAAGATTGTATATGAAAGAATTAGCCGCGTGAGGCGGGAAATGAATAGGGTGTCTGTTCTGGAGCCATAAAGTATTGCGATCACAAAAGCTGTGGGATCAACCGAGAGTACCTGACCGATTTCCCTGTTTCGATGTTGGACCCGGCGTTTGATTATTGGCCGTGAAGCTTTACCGGACGGGGCGTCGTTGCTGTTGTACAGCCAGTATCTGTCGATATAGGGGGCTAGCAACCATCTGTCTCAATTTTTGGAATCGGAGTTTTCCGATAAAATATCCTACGCAGCGACAGCATTCAAGTCGAACTGATCAAGGGCGGCCGGCACTAGAGATTTAATAGTCGAAGGACTTGTTATGGCTGCTTTTTGAATTGAAGAAGCTTCACACCCGGACTTTGGAGGACAAAGCCGGTAATTGCTCTGTTTGCCGTTCTGGTTACGACGAACTCACCAAGGACCTCACCATTGACCAGGTGATTGCTGTTGAGGAGATCGATCGGACTGTCCGGGTTCCTTTCGCTCACAAGTACCAAGCCATGGTCTTTTATCACAATCCTATAATGACAATCGAGTTCATCCGAATAATAATTACCTGTATATGCCTGTAATTGTTGATCCGTATATTTTTTCCCAGGTTCAAATTTTATCATTGGAATGACCTGGCCTGAAAATCCAACGGTTACCGTTTGGTCGCCCGACTCCTTTTCTTTTGAAAAAACAAAAGTCACGGAATGATCTGCGGAAAACAAAAAACTGTCTTTTGCCGCCTCTATTAAGAACTGGCCGGGTCTTATAAAAAGTTTTCCACTGTCCAGATACACATTCAAATTGGAATTATTAGCAGCGATATAATCCCCGCAGAATTTCTTTAAGCGGTTGCTGTCAGATGCCTTGTATGGTTGATCATCCATGGGCAAACTACTCTCCGTTTTTGCAGGTAAAGCTTTATTTTCAGGAATAATAAGCGCGGATATGGGGTTGAAAAGGTTATAGGTGTTGTCGTCCCCGTTGTTTGCAAAGACGATAATTCCTGTTTTACAGCCCGGGAAAATAGTCAAAAAGGTCTTATACCCATTGAGACCGCCGTTATAATAATAGGCATTCCATCCCCGGATCTGCATATCCGTATTACTGCTTTCCCGCCCGTTGTTCAGCCGGCCCTTTTCATTTAGCTTTTCTATATCCTGCTGAATACCGATTTTGTTGTCAAAAAAATTAATGACCCAACGCTCCATATCCTCCAGTGGCATAAACAGGCCGCCATCGCCAACCGTATAGACATTTTGAAAGCTATTTCGGATCCGAGACGGATTTGCGTCCCCGATGGTATACGAAACTGCCCTGTTTAGGATAATTTCAGAGGGAGTTTCATAGAAATGGCTGTGGGTCATATGCAGGGGAACAAAAATCGCCGAGTCCGTAAAAGCACGAAAACTTTGCCCGCTTGCTGCCTTGACGATTTCTGCAAGCAAAATGTAGTTCGAGTTAGAATAGGCAAATTCTTCGCCCGGCGAAAAGGAGAGCGTATGTTGACCCTTAATAATATTTAGCGCCGTTTCCTGGGAGATGATCCCATTCCTTGGCAATCCGGCTATTTTTAGGAGGTCCAGGTCATCCCGGATGCCGCTGGTATGATGCAAAAGGTTGGCGATCGTAATTTTCCTGCCAAAGTCGGGTAACCAAGGTAAATGCAAGCGGATATCGTCCGTCAACTTCAGCTTATTTGCTTTTTCCAGGAGCAGGATTGAATATCCCGTGAATTGTTTGGCAAGCGAACAGATATAAAATACGGTTTCAGGGGTGTTGGGGATACTGTATTCTACATTGGCAAGCCCAAAGGCATTTTGATACAGAACCGAGTCATTTCTGACCAAAGCAACCACAGCCCCGGGGCCGCTCTTCGAATTGTAGGGTTTGAACAGCGAATCAATTTTAGCAGCAATCAGACTTTCCGAGGTTTGGCCAAAACATAAATTGCCGTTGAAAACCCAGTAGAGAAAAATAGTGTAAAAAACGGTTGGTTTTATTTTGGGTATGCGCATCATGCAAATAAATGATACTTCAGCAGGTAAAATAGAATGAATTTAGCCTCGTTGTTAACATTTATATAAGTTTCGGTAATTTTTGGGCAAAAAGCCGGTTTGGGCTTTAAATGTCCTTATGAAGTGACTCTGATCCGCAAATCCGCATTCGTTGGAAATCTCGGTAAGAGAGTGTGTGGATGTCTCGATTAGGGTCAGCGCCCGTTCGATCTTGATCTTCCGTAAATATTCACCGATACTGCTCCCGAAGTATCTTGGAAAAAACTTTGACAAAGTCACGGTGTGAACCCCTGCTATATCGGAAAGTTCTTTTAGGGTCAATTGCTCGTCCCATCTGTCGTGGATGAACTGATATACCAGATCAATCCATTTGGGTGGATTTTCGTATTTGTTTTGTTGCTTTGTGACGGAAAGCAGCGCCAGGACCAGGGATTCAGTTGAAGTAGCCGATAAATCGTCATCGGCTTGCAGCTCATTGAACATTCTTAGCATTAATAATTTGGCATCCGGGCTTTTTAGATAATTTAAGTTCATCGCATTGACAGAAAAGCCATGTCTCTTTAAAAACTCAGCCTCGATTTCGACGTTGATATGCCTGGATAATGGGATTGTCTTCGTGCTTTGGTGCGGTTCACCTGCATCGTAAAAGGTCACGACACCTGGTAATCTTTCAATATCATGGCGGCTCCTTTTCTCCAGGTTTCCGCCCTTGAGCACAAAGATAAGGTGCAAGGTTTCATGGTAATGCAGTTGTTCCGCAGCAATTATCTCAGGATAGGTCGTTATACCTGCAATAATGCCATTGACCGTTAGAATTTTTTCAACTTTGCCCAGGTAATTGCCGCTCTTAAGTCCCAGCATAACGTGAATAAAAGGTATGTCTGATTGAGTTTTTCAAACCAATTTACTACTTATCTGGAAATAAGCGAAACGACAAACCTTGCGAGCTGCTATGGGCGGATGGTTGCGGTCAGCGAGACCCGGGTCGAAACCGTTGTTGGTTCGAACATTAGGTGTATTTCGGGCAAGCACATCGCGGCACGATGTTAATTTTGTACATTAGCGAATGTCTAACGCGCTCCTGATCGAATGTATATATCAGAAGACGTAGCTAACTTTCCATCAATTATAAAAGCATTGGTAGATAAAGGATATAGCAAAAAAGATATAGACAATGTTTAGGGGCAATTTTATTAGAGTTTTAAAAATGAATGAATCAAAATAGCCATATATTCAGGACATGAAGAAATTGTTATTGCTGATTTTATGTTCCGGTTGTACCTATTGGGCGACATCACAGAATTTGCCTCGTATAATTGTATTAGCAACTGGCGGTACAATTGCCGGACAACAACCGGATACAGATAGGGCAGGTTATGTTCCGGGCAAGATTAAAATTGAAGAATTGCTTAAAAACCTTCCTTCCATCGCCCAAAAAGCAAGTGTTCAGGGAGAGCAAATAGCATCCATAGGAAGTTTTGATATGAGCGTTGCTATATGGATAAAACTTGCACGCCGGATCAATGAAATATTTGCCAGGAACGAGGCAGATGGGATTGTATTAACGCACGGTACCGATACACAGGAAGAAACTGCTTATTTTCTCAATCTTACTGTTCAATCAGATAAACCAGTTGTTTTAACCGGATCCATGCGGCCGGGAACAGCCATGAGCGCTGATGGGCCTAAAAATTTATATGATGCTATCATTGTAGCCAGCGATATCAGCAGTAAGGGGAAAGGCGTAATGTTATGCTTTAATGAAAGTGTTTATGATGCTAAAAATGTGGTAAAGACTAACACTACCGGTGTTAATGCATTTACCTCTCCGAATACAGGTTCGATAGGGCAGGTATATGACGGAAGAGTATATTACAATGCCCAGACATTAAACAAACATAGCGGTTCTGCAGCATTCGATATCAGCAAAATTGATTCATTGCCCATCGTAGAAATTGTATATGCTTACACAGGCGCTTCCAATGCTGCAATAAATGCATTTATTAATAGTAATGCTTCCGGAATAATTATAGCCGGTACGGGGAATGGCAGTTTTGATCAAGCGATATTGGAATCTGTAAAAAATGCAGTTGCAAAAGGCATCAAGGTAGTACGATCATCAAGAGTAGTTTCAGGGAGGGTCACCACCCAATATGTAGGAGTGTTTGACGATTCAAAGCTTGGTACGATAGTGTCAGATAACCTTAATCCTCAAAAAGCCAGGATACTTTTAATGCTTGCGTTAACCGTTACTAAAGACAAAAATAAGATTCAGGAGATGTTTTTGACCTATTGATTTTAAGGTAGTCGAAAAAAAACGTGAGCAGCATTCTAGGTCCATTGGACGCGCTCCGCTGCCAAACGAAATCGCCCCTCGCTGTCGCGATAGGCGATTGTTGCCCGACGAGGATCGAACCAATCTTGATTTTCAATTATTTAGGACGGCATGGCTACAAAAATGGCGACAACGGATTGGGATTTGATTCCAAATGGTCAATTCGCTCGGGCGGCTGCTTCTATCACCGCTACGGCGACGGCAGGCTTCGTCAGGAAAAAAGTGTGGCCACCTTGAGCATATGAAATTTTCGCGTTGGCACGTTTATACATCATGTCTTCCAATGACGGACTGATCGTGCCGTCATTAGACGGCTTAATGGCATATACTGGTTTCGTCCTCCAGGCGGCCGTAGTGATCTTGTCGGTAAAAGCCTTTACCGTCAGCGGCACCTGTGCGTCGTACAGGAAAGCGGATTTCGCCACCGTTTCTCCGGGCGTGAACGTTTCACGGAAAGTCGCTTTTGCCAGCCAGACATTGCCACGGGCGTCGGGAGGAAGTATACCCTGCACCTTCAGTGGCTTTGCGTTCTTAACCAGGTCGAGCGTCGACTCGCCCGCATCCGGGATGAAGGCGCAGATATAGACCAAGGCCTTCACCTTTGGATCATTTCCTGACTCGGTAATAACGGTGCCACCCCAGGAATGTCCTACCAGTAGCACAGGTCCATCCTGCCGGTCGATCACCGCATTGGTCGCTGCCGTGTCCTCGGCGAGTGAACTCGTAGGATTCTGGACCAAAGAGACCGTGTAACCGTCGCGCACAAGTTGGGTATACACTGGCTCCCAGCCCGAGGCATCCACGAAGGCGCCATGCACGATGACGATGTTCTTAATGCCTTTTGCGGTCTTTGCCTGGGCCACGGCCATACTGGCCAATAATAGTAGCGCGATGGATAACGCCGCAGATTTCCCACTTGCCATACATTTGATGTTCATTGCTTGTTTTTTTTACGATGATGATTGCCGTTCGAATACAAAGGGCAGACCAGTCTTTAGGTCTATGGTGTACAGCTCTTTATAAAATGGCTTCCGTTGCAGCGCTTGTCTTATTCCGCCATTTGTTGTCCGGTCGCCAAAATCGCCCGTAGAGCGGCGTCAGAAATGAAATTTCGTTTGATTGTTTAAATATCGACGATTCAACTGGTTTGTGTAATATGTAAATAATACCATATCAATATAGTAGAGCCTGGAACGGTTGTTGGCCTGTATAGCGAAAGATTATCGCATGATGCCAGCTATGAGAGAATTGGCCAATCCCCGGCCACCGTCGATCGATGTCGCCACTGTATTGGATAAAGAAAGGTCGCTGCTGCTTTCATTCAGCGATCATTTGGCGACGGTCCGGGATCTCAATGGTCTACGATGTATCATTAAGCAATTCCTGAAACGGATCTTCGAGATCAGCGAATATATCCTTACCCTCAGGAATACCGATAACAAGACTTATAGCTATTTTCTTCACGATTTATCGGGTGAGGATCCGACTGACGAGGGTTTCCGCATTATCACCGGTACAAGTATGCCCATCAGCGGTTCTCTCACCGGCGCCGTACTGCGGTCGGAGGAACCCGTAGTGTTCTGCATAAAAGACATCGTCAGGAGTAACCGGTATTCCTTTCCCGGCGCCTCCTTCTGGAAAGCGGCCGGCGCCGAAAGCATTTTGGGAATAAGGCTTCGGGTAGGGCAGCAAGATGTCGGCATGCTTTGGATGCAGGCCGGCCGAACGGGCGATCGCCTGCTCCGGGGTGTCTGCGCCCAGATAGCGATTGCGTTGGCCAATGCGCTGGCCAACCAGGAGGTCGGCCGTCAACTTAACGAGCTCAAAAAATACAAAAAGCATTGCGGCGCTGAAGACCTTCCATTAACGGAGCCATCCGCAGCTGGCTGCCTCCCCGCCGGTGAGATTGTCGGCGGTTCACAAGCCATGCAAGCCGTACATCGGCTGCTGTCACAGGTGGCTTTCGCCAATACTACCGTACTGATCCTCGGCGAAACGGGAACAGGGAAGGAACTCATAGCCCGGGCGATCCACAATGCTTCGCCAAGGTCGCGAAAACCACTCATAAAGGTCAATTGCGCCGCCCTGCCGGCTCAACTCATCGAAAGTGAGTTGTTCGGCCACGAATGCGGCAGTTTCACAGGCGCAATCGAAAGGAAGATCGGAAAATTCGAACTGGCGAATAACGGTACATTGTTCCTGGATGAGGTCGGAGAAATGCCACCCGATATGCAGGTTAAACTTCTGCGGGCCATACAGGAAAGGGAGATCGAAAGGGTAGGAGGGGCAGGGAGCATCAAGGTCAACGTTCGGATCGTTGCCGCCACCAACCGCGATTTGCAGCAGGAAGTGGTGGCGCGCCGGTTTAGAAGCGACCTTTACTACAGGCTGAACGTCTTTCCAATCCACATGCCTGCACTCCGGGAACGCGTAGGAGATGTCCCTGCCCTGGTTAGACACTTTATCAGGAAGTTGGCGACTGTCACCGGCAAGACCGTAACTGGTGTCTCTCAAAAATGCTTGCAGGAACTTATGGCATATCATTGGCCGGGGAATGTCAGAGAATTGGAAAACCTGCTGGAGAGAGCCTTGCTCATGAGTTCCGGGCCCTTAATTACGGATGTCCCCTTGCCAGAAGCGGCGAATTTGTCGTTCCTTATGCGCAAAGACGACCCGATGGCAAAAACTATCGACGACAATGAGCGAGAACACATCATCGCCGTGCTAAAAAAATGCAGTGGTAAGGTTTCCGGCCCGGGGGGCGCCGCCCGTTCCCTTGGTATCCCTACCTCTACGTTGAATTCCAAGATCCGTAAACTGGGCATCAAAAAGGAGCGGGCTTTCAAAGATTAAGAGTACATTGAGAAAGACCTACGCAACAACCAGACCTAACAACAACCAGACCCAACAGCATCAGATGAAACTGATCAGCCCACGTCAAATACTGCATGTCCTCACCGTCGCGGCCCTCGCCGGCGGTCACCTGTCAGCACAGTCACCAAAACCTACCGAAAAAAGCACCGGTTACTACCTTTCACACTTCCGGACTGATTCCGCCACGGGCAAATATATTTCCGCTGTCCGGTACCTGGAACAATACAAACTGGTCAAAGATTCGATCTATAATGCGACAGCGGCCAGGCAAATCTCCGATTTGAATATCAAATACGCCACCGATCAGAAGATGAAAGACATGAGCCTGTTGAAAAGCCAGCAGGACATACAAAAATCGACCCTGCGAAAACTAAACCTTCAACGGAACCTGATACTGGGTGGATCGATCATGCTGCTGATCATCACCGGACTGGCTTATCAGGGCTATCGGCAAAAAAAACGCAGCAACCACCAGCTGGAAGTCAAACAAACCGAGATCAACCGCCAAAACGGTGCCCTGGCAGATCTCGTGACCGATAAAGACATATTGCTCCAAGAAAAGGACGAACTGCTGGAAGTAAAGGAAATCCTCATGAAGGAGATCCACCACCGGGTGAAAAACAACCTCCACATGATCAGCAGTCTCCTGGAATCCCAGACAGCCTACTTGCAGGACGAAGCCCTTGCTGCGGTCCAAAAAAGCCAGCACCGGGTCCAGGCGATTTCCCTCATTCATCATAAGCTCTACCAGAGCAGCACATTGACCACAGTAAACATGCCCGTATACACCAGGGAAATGCTGAGCTATCTGCAAGACAACTTCGTGACCAAAGAAAACATCGTGTTCAACATGGATATAGCCCCTATAGAGTTGGACGTGGCACAGGCAGTACCCATAGGACTCATTATAAACGAGGCCATCACCAATTCCATCAAATATGCTTTTCCGGATGGTCGGAAAGGGCATATTGACGTTTCACTAAACCAAAGGCCCGGGCATGAATATCTGCTATCCGTGGCCGACGATGGGATCGGGCTGCCAAACGGTTTTGACATCGATAAAAACAATTCCCTGGGCATGAGCCTGATCAAAGGATTTAGCAAAAGTCTCCGGGCGAGCATTAAGATTACTTCAGATGCAGGCACCCGGATCGAATTGACCTTTATAAATGACGGTATCATGCAAATCAATTCCTGACAATGGCGATCAGACCCCTTCTGTTCCTGGTAGCAACCATTTTGCTCACAGCGGCCTCCGCCTCCGCCCAGGCCGACACGGCGCAAATGGACGTGCTATTGAGACAGGCTTTCTACCAGATCGCAAAACCCGGCGAGGCCCAAGACGACCTGGACAGCGCCGAAACACTGATCCTCCAGGCCGAACAAATCAACAAACGGCTCATGCTTGACAAATATGACGGCTTTATCGACTTGATGGAAGCGCATCTCTTTGATGAAAGGGGTCAGAAAGAAAAGGGCAAGGCCGCTAACCTCAAGGCCATCGATATCCTGAAAAAAACAAGAAAATGCGACTCCCTGCTGGCCGAAGCCTGCTACGAACTAAGAGTATTCTATCCGTCCGACAGCGCTTTAACGGCTCAGAAAAACGCCATTTTGCAAGCAGCCTTCTGGTGGCACCTGACAGGGGATTATCAAAAAGAGGGCGATAAATATGCAGAGATCGGCCATGCCTATCACGTGGTTGATCAAAGGGACTCTGAAGAAGTCTATTACCGCCGGGCCGAAATCATATTCAGATCCATCCATTCTAAAACCATTGCCTTTGTGCTTCCAAGGCTCGCGGAGTCCGCCTACAAGAAAAATGATATGGTTTCCTACATTGCCTACCTGATGGAAGGCTACAAATACCTGAACCCGGCTTCCTCTGAGCTTCGGGATGGTTATTATTATGGCTTCGCCAAGGGATATAATACACTTGGCCTGTTTGATGAAAGTCTTTCCTGGGCAACGAAAGGAATGGAATTAACCAGGTTGCGAGGCAGCACCGAAACGTTCGATCGTTTTGTCAGGCTGAGTGTCCTGGATCTGCTGGGCCAACATAAAATACCGGAAGTCCTGCGTTTTATCCAAAAGCTGTCCAGGGACAATCCACCCGACCCCAATAACATATTCGAGGAGAATACAATTGAGATCGGTTTGGGACGGTCCTTTGCGATCCTGAAACAATACGACAAGGCTGAGCCATATTATGCCAGCCTCGAAAAAAGATACAATACCCGGGACATAAAAAAAGATATCCGGGAGATCAAATCCTTCAACACCTGTCTTAATTTCCTTTTTTATAATCAGGTAATGGCCGCATTTTCCAATGACCTTGGAAAATATGACAAGGCGGAAGCTTACCTCCAGGCTGTTCATTCCGGCCTGAAAAAGTACGGAGGACCTATGCCTTTGCCTTTCGGGCTCAACCTCCTTGAGTTCCAGGTCGACTCGGCACGAAAGAACTATCTGTCAGCCATTCGTCACTTTGAATTGGCGCAAATTTTAAACGACTCCTTATTGGATATTAAAAAAATGAAGCATGTTTCGGAACTGAATATTCAATATAAAACCTACGAAACTGAGAAAGACCTACTCGTTCTTCAAGGCCAAAAAAATGCGCGAAACGCCGAATTGCAAAGAGTAAACCTTCAAAAAGAACTCGTCCTGGGCGCGACTTCATTGCTGCTGGTTATGGCGGGACTAACCTTTAGAAGCTACCGGCTAAAACAAAAGACCAACCGCGCCCTCAGGCTCAAGCAAACGGAGATCGATCAACAACACTTGGCCCTCGGGCATTTGGTAAGCGCAAAAGACCATTTGCTGGAAGAAAAGGAAGCGCTCCTGGAGGTCAAAGAGATCCTGATGCAGGAGATCCACCATCGGGTCAAGAACAACCTCCATATGGTCAGCAGCCTTTTGGAATCCCAGACAGCCTACCTGGAGGATGAAGCCCTGGCTGCCGTCCAAAAAAGCCAGCACCGGGTCCAGGCCATATCCCTGATCCATCATAAACTATACCTGGTCCCCGGTTTCACAACCGTAAACATGGCAGTATACCTCCGGGAAATGGTCAGTTACCTAAGGGATAATTTCGTCTCCAAAGAAGACATATTGTTCCAGTTAGACCTGGAACCGATAGAGCTCGATGTATCGCAAGCCGTACCGGTCGGACTTATTGTCAATGAGGCCATCACCAATGCCATCAAGTATGCCTTTCCCCCTTCCCGGCAGGGACTCTCCTCACAAGGGCCAGCCCCGCAGGGATTGATCCAGATATTCATGAAACAACTATCGCCAGATGAGTGCCTGTTAAGCATCATCGACAATGGCATCGGGTTAAGCAACAGCTTCGACATCAATAAGAACTCTTCCCTGGGCATGAGCCTCATCAGGGGACTGACTAAAAACCTGGGCGGTAGGCTGCAGATCTCGCCCAGCCCCGGCGCCCGGATCGAATTAGTATTTAATCACCACCCCGAAACAAGCGGGGCACAGAACACGTAAAAACAACATCAGATGAAACTGCGCTTGCCACCCAGGTTTCCCCGATCACTGCTAAGCTCCCGTAAAATACTGCTTGTCTTCAGCGTCGCGGCGATGCTTGCCGGCGGTCGTGTGTCAGCACAGTCCCCTGCTGCTTACTATGATACGGCCAAACAACGTCTGCTGGCCGTCAGTGCTGCCCAATTCATCACCAACACCACCCAGGGTGCGATCGAGCCCGACAGCGCTCAGCTTTTCGCCTGCCGCATTTACGGATTTGGCAGGCTCTTGCCTTACAACGAAGACTTCCCCAAAGCAAACTCTACTGAAGGTAGCCGCCTGATCGAGTCGGGTAACATCGCCGGGGCCAGACGGTTGGAGCCGACGCTCAGCGGTATGGATCGTCTACGTCTATCCCTCGACCTCGGGGCCTTCTATCTCTTTAAACCCGGGAAAGCCAAACCCGATCTCGACAGCGCGCTTTTTTTCATTCAACAAGCCGTGCGGCTCGGTGAGTCTCCCGGTTTGCAGCGAGGACTGAACCCGGCGCTGAATTTATTGGGGAAGTACTACTTTCAGGCTGGGGCGCCGGCTCAGGCCGCTGTCTGCTTTGCACGCGTGATCAAGGCCTGCGAACAGCAACAGTACCGACAAGCGCTCGCGCTGGCATATGAAAACGCGGGGCAATACCTTGCCTTTACTGATACTGCCAGGATCGCCGACCTGCGCCGGTCTCTTTCGCTCTATCAGCAGCTGGGGCTTAAAGAAAAGCAGATCGAGGTCTCGTCAGATATCATCACCGGCCTTTTTTGGACGGACTGGGCCAGCGCCGCAAAAGAACTTACAACCCTCCTGGCCCTCGAAGAATCCATTGGCTACCGGCACAAACATTTTGTGCTCTACGTGATGGCCTACCTGGCTGCCGCCAAGGGCAATAGAATTACCGATATGGATCTTAGCAGCAGGGCGCTAGCCAGCATGCAATCGACTGGTGATTCGACTTTCTATCCCCTTGCCTACCTGCGCCTGGGCGACGTCAATACGGAATCGGATAGGCTGGAACAAGCAGCTGTAATGTTTCGCAATGCCTTGAACGGTCAGTTGAGCCGGGAAACCCAGCCGTTCTGGTATTTCGATTTTATTGGATTATATAAAACCTTGATCCAATTGAACAGGCTGGAAGAGGCCTCTAGATTACTCAGCAACTTCACCGATCGTTATCCCCCTGTTACACCTCTCCAAATGCTGTATCTCGCCGAGTGCAAGGCTTTCTATTATGAGAAGGTGGGTCAATTGGAACTAGCCCGTGACTATTTTCAACAATTTGCCAATATGGCCGACCATTTCCCCCCCCAATATATAGATGCCATGATGCCGTCCGGCTACCTCGAATACGCCGATTTTGAAACCCTTGAAGGCCGCTTCGACCAGGCTCGCCTTTACCTTGGGAAAGCCAGCATGATCGCCCCAAGTCAGTTGAACCTGTTCGATAAAATGAAGATCGCTCTTATTCAATTTAGGATTGACTCCGCCGCACATAACAAGACCGCGGCCATCGACGACCACATTCGATACCATTCCCTGTACGATTCCCAGACATCTCTCTCGGAGCACAACCGCCTGGAAGAGCTTTCGGTTCAATACGAAACGGACAAAAAAGACCGCAACATTCAATTCCTCACCCAGCGCGGCAAGTTGCAACAAACCGAAATATACCAGGATCATTTTATCCGGAATCTGATGATCGCCGGTGCGGGCCTGCTATTGGTCATCCTGGGCCTGCTCTTCTATCAATACCGCAACAAGCAGACTACCAATCGGATCATCACGGAGAAAAATCACTTTATGGAGCAGTTACTGGAGGAAAAAGAAGCGCTTATTGCGGATAAGGAAACCCTCATGAAGGAGATCCATCACCGCGTTAAGAACAACCTGCACCTCATCAGCAGCCTGCTGGAATCTCAAAGCGCCTACCTGCAAGACGAGGCCTTGTTCGCCATTCAAAAAAGCCAGCATCGCGTCCAGGCGATCTCCCTGATCCATCAGAAGCTCTATCTCAATGAACAGGTTACCGATGTAGAGATGTCCATCTATCTTCGCGAGATCATCAGCTACCTGCGTGACAGCTTTGTTACCGATGAAAACATTACCTTTAACCTAGACCTTGATCTGATTCAATTGGATGTATCTCAGGCGGTCCCGTTGGGTTTGATCGTCAATGAAGCGGTAACGAACGCGGTCAAATACGCCTTCCCGCAGCACAAAACGGGGACGATCGACATCTCCCTTAAGCGATCGGGTGGGGGCGAGTGCCACTTGCGGATCGCTGACAACGGCGTGGGCTTACCCAGCGGTTTCGATTCGAGCCAAAACAAATCCCTGGGGATAAGCCTCATCAAAGGGCTCAGTCGCACGCTACAGGCCGACCTTAGCATTGGTTCTGGTGCTGGTACGAAGATCGAGCTGACGTTTGTGGACATACATGCAATAGCCACAGCCGTATAGCTGCTAAAATTAACTGACATGGGCAAAAAAGTACTGATCGTTGAAGACGGATTTGTGGAGGCCAATAACGTCAGGATCATCCTGGAAAAGGCCGGCTTCCGGGTAACGGCGATAGCCACATCCTATGATGAGGCCCTCGCGTGTCTCCAGGACGAGCGGCCCGACCTCGTATTGTTGGATATCTTCCTCACAGGCAAGAAGACGGGTATTGACCTGGCGCATGCCCTGAACGAACAGGGAATTGCCTTCGTTTATCTTTCTGCCAATTCCAACAGTACTACACTTTCTTCGGCCAAGCAAACGCAGCCCTACGGCTTTCTGGTCAAGCCTTTTCGGGAGAAAGATGTCCTGGTCACGCTGGACATTGCCCTTTATCTGCATGAACAAAAGGAAAAACTGCGGCAGCGGGAAACCTTTGTGGCGACCTTTCCCAAACCTGTCGTTTTTTCCGGCATCGTCGGCAATGCGCCCAGTCTCCAAAAAGTATTGCAACTCGTCCGGATCGTGGCCCCTACTGATACGTCTGTCCTGATCCTCGGTGAAAGCGGCACCGGCAAGGAAGGGTTGGCCGATAGTATCCATCGGAATTCCCGCCGAAAGAGTAAACCGCTCATCAAAGTCAACTGCGCTGCCCTGCCTCCCAACCTCATCGAAAGTGAACTCTTCGGTCATGAGCGGGGGGCTTTCACCGGCGCCGCCGACCAGCGCATCGGCAAATTCGAACAGGCCCGCGGTGGGACCATATTCCTGGACGAGATTGGGGAAATGCCTATCGATCTCCAGGTCAAACTGCTTAGGGTCCTGCAGGAAAAAGAGATAGAGCGGGTTGGCGGCAAGGGGACCATTCCCCTCGACATCCGGGTCATTGCGGCAACCAATAAAGACCTGGAAAAGGAGGTTGCTGAAGGCAGGTTCCGCATGGACCTGTATTACCGGCTCAACGTATTTCCCATTCAACTTCCTCCTTTGCGTGAACGCACGGCAGACATCCCGGATCTGGTAACACATTTCGTACAACATTTCTGTACTACGCATGGACTGAAGGCCAAAACCGTTTCCGATAAAGCCATGAAACCCTTGTTGTCGTATCCCTGGCCGGGGAATATCCGGGAATTGGAAAACCTCATGGAAAGAACGGTACTTCTTAATGCGGAAACCATTATTCATCAAATTCCGCTTCCCGAAAAATTCGTCACGCTCTCCGGTGTCCCGGACTCCCAAACGGTCAAAACCATTGAAGAGATGGAGATCGAGCATATCAAAGCAGTTCTCTTACGCTGCAAAGGCAAGATCTCCGGGCCTGGCGGCGCCGCGGAGCTCCTCGAATTACCCTACAGCACGCTCATCTCCAAGATCAGGAAACTGGGCATCCGCTCGGAAAAACATTTCAAATGATATGAACCTCCTTTGCACTGGCGGAACACTACTTGTCCTCACCATCGCTGTGGGGCTCACTAGTGATCATGTCTCAGCACAGTCCCCTGCTACCTATTATGATACGGCTGAACAGCGACTTTTGGCGTTAAGCGCCGCCCAATTCATCACTAACGTTACCCAGGGTGAGATCGAGCCGGACAGTGCCCAGCGCTTCGCCTGCCGCATTTATGGTCTGGGGAGGCTGCTGCCTTACAATGAAGACTTCCCCAAAGGGACCTCAATTGCGGGCAGCCGTCTGATCGAGACGGGCGATATCGCTGGGGCCAGGCGACTCGAGCCAAGACTCCCGGGCATGGACCGTCTTCGCCTCTCGCTCGACCTGGGGGCTTTTTATCTCTTCAAACCGGGGACGGCGAAATCCGATTTAGACAGTGCGCTTTTTTTTATTCAACAAGCTGTGCAGCTTGGTCAGTCTCCGGGCTTGGCGTCAGGGCTGATCCCCGCCCAGTCTTTATTGGGGAAATATTATGTCCAGGCGAGCCAGCCCGCGCTCGCCGCCGCCGCGTTTTCCCGGGTGATTGCCGCTTGCGAGTCCCAACAGGATCGGCAAGGCTTGGCGCTTGCCTTGGAAAACGCCGGGCAATACCTGGATTTTACTGATCCGGGCAGGATATCCAACCTGCAACGATCCCTCGCCCTCTATCAGCGGCTCGGGCTTAAGACAAAGCAGATCGAAGTTTTATCCTTAATAGTGACCGGGCACTTTTGGACCGACTGGAAAAAGGCCGCAGGCGAATTGCAACAGGTATCGGACCTTCAAACGGCCATTGGCTTCCGGCATACCCATTTCCTGCATTGCGTCGAAGCCTATTTGAATAGCCAGGCCGGGGATCGGATCGCGGCGCTCGAACACTGCAATAAAGCCCTCGAAAGCATCCATGCTTCGGGGGATACCTCGTGGAACTGCGTCGTTGACGAACGCATGGGTGCTGTTTACATTCTGCTTGGGAAAACAGGGAACGCCGCCACTTGGTTCGAAAAAGGCCTGGAAGTACCCAAAAGCAGGGAGACGCAGCCGTTCTGGTATCCTTGCTTTCTGTCCCTATTGAACACATTAAATGAAGAAGGGCGGAACCAGGAAGCATTGTCGTACATGAAAAAAATGGATGCGCGGTACCCCCCGCTGACATCGCTTGACAAACTATACCTGGCCGGCGAGCAGGCAAAAGCTTACGGAAAACTGGGACAAGATGCGGCGGCGCAGAAAAATTTTGACGTCTTTGACTCCCTGGCCTCCCGTTTTCCGCCGCAATATATCGGCATATCCTTTCCCTATGGGTATTACGAGGCTGCTGACTTTCAATTCCGGCGCGGTCATTACGAAAAAGCCCGTAAATACTTCGAAAAAGCGAAAGTGGCTGCCTCCGGCCAGTCTGATGGCAATATACTGTCAATGTTTGCGCTCTTACAATTCAGACTGGACTCTGTCGCCGGTAAAAATTCCGCCGCCATCAAAGATTATATCCAGTACAAATCGCTTGAAGACAGCATGGGTTCGCTCGCGCAGAAAAAACAGATCAACGAATTGATCATCAAGAACGAGACCGACAAAAAGGACCGGAACATCCAGGTTCTCACCCAACAAGGCCTGTTGCAGCAATCGGAACTCCACCAGGCCCACTTTGTCCGCAATATGATGATTGCCGGCGCGGGTCTTTTGCTGATCATTCTGCTCCTGCTTTTCTATCAATACCGGCTTAAGCAATCCGCCAACCGGATCATCACGGAAAAAAACCATTCCATGGAACGGTTGCTGGAGGATAAAGAAGAGCTTATCGCCGACAAGGAAACCCTCGTGAAGGAGATCCATCACCGCGTCAAAAACAACCTGCACCTCATCAGCAGCCTGCTGGAATCCCAAAGCGCCTATCTGCAGGACGAAGCCTTATTCGCCATCCAAAAAAGTCAGCATCGGGTCCAGGCGATCTCGCTGATCCACCAGAAACTGTACCTCAATGAGCAGGTCACCGACGTCGATATGTCCGTCTACCTCCGGGAGATCATCAGCTACCTGCGCGACAGCTTCGTTACCGATGGGAACATTATTTTTAACCTGGATCTCGATCCTGTTCAATTAGATGTGTCTCAGGCCGTTCCGCTGGGTCTGATCGTCAATGAATCCGTCACGAATGCAATCAAATACGCCTTCCGTCTACACAACTCCGGGACCATCGACATAGCGCTTAAGCTGGGACCTGCGGGCCAATGCCGTCTGTTCGTCGCAGACAACGGTGTGGGTTTACCCAAAGATTACGAAACGAGCCAAACCAAATCCCTCGGGATGAGCCTCATTAAGGGGCTTAGCCGCACCCTGCAGGCAGATGTCCACATCAGTTCCGAGGCCGGTACGACAATCGAAATACTATTTATCAACGCACATGCCCAGTAGCCGATATCGTATTAACATTTGCCCTTATGCGCTGGCGAAATTCGACGTTTTAGCGAAATGCGACAAACGATTCAAGCCTAGTTCTCCCCAAGTCCATTGATTTACAGCCATCCGGGTTTTGGTACAGGCTTTGGCATCAGCCGGGTACAATAAATCCACTTTAAGATGAGCAGCAAAACATTACAGCAAAGGACAAAAGCCTCGCTGGGCCGTGAGGCTTTTATCGAAGTCGAGCCAGGCGTTCGGTTACACGTGATCGATTGGGGTGAAGGGCCTCCCGTCGTACTGATCCCGGGATATCCACTCGGTGCAGGCAGTTATGAATATACCTTTCATGCACTCGTGAAAGCTGGTTTCAGGGCTATTGGCATCAGTACCCGCGGTTTTGGGAAATCTGACCAACCCTACGGCAAGTACGACTATGAGGTCTTTACCGATGATATAAAAGTAATCCTGGAAACGCTTGACATTAAGAACGCCTGCATTTCAGGACATTCCATGGGCGGCTCGATCGCTATCCGCTTCGTGTCCAAGTTTGGTGGCGAGCATGTTAGCAAGTTGGCCCTGTTCGCGGCAGCAGCGCCCCGGCATGTCAAGATCCCTGAGTATCCTTACCCGGCATTTGAGAAGAAGGAAATTACGAGGTGGGTGGACGGGCTTAGCATCAACCGTCCGGCCATCCTGGGTGAGATTGATGCAAAATTCACCGTTAGCCCGACATCGATCTCGGCGGCCATAGGCGCCTGGCTCGGGGGACTAAGCGACGAAGCTTCTCCGTACGCCATGGTCCATGCCCTGACGGCCCTGCGAGACGAGGACCTCCGTGAAGATTTGCCCAACATCAAGGTCCCGACGCTGCTGCTCCATGCCAGGCAAGATCAGATCGCCGCCTTCGCATTGGCTGAGCAAATGCATGCGATCATTAAAAATTCTGAATTGGTGGTGTTTGAAAAAAGCGGCCACGCCTTATTCCTCGAAGAACAGGAAAAATTCAACGACGAATTCATCAAATTTCTAAAAAAATAGCTATGAGCAAGGAAGTACAAACGCAGCATGAGGCAGTTGACTATTCGGTCGATCCGCATCTTTCGACATCCGTGAAGGAATTTTTGAAACCATTGAATGCCGGCGGGCCTCCGCTGGAAACCCTGTCCGTAGCCGACGCCAGAGCGGCCCTGGTGGCGGCACAGGCTGCCGTAAAAGTAGATCTGTCCGGTATCGAAGAAACCGAGCGGACGATTACCTGCGATGGGTTTACCATCGTACTGAACATCGTGAGACCCAAAGGCTCGACCGCAGTCCTGCCCGTTTTCATTTTCATTCATGGCGGAGGCTGGGTGTTAGGGGACTATCCGACGCATAAACGGATGGTGCGTGACCTGGTAGTGCTTACCGGCTTCGCAGGGGTGTTCGTGAATTACACTCCTTCCCCTGAAGCCCAATACCCTCAGGCACTGCGCGAGATACATGGCGCGGCTAAATGGGTGGCCGCGAACGGGAAAGAAATCCAGGTGGATGCGTCGAAAATGGGCATTGTGGGAAATAGTGTGGGCGGGAATATGACGGCCGCGGTATCTATGATGGCCAACGCTAACGGCGGTCCTGCATTTAAGGCGCAAATCCTTATGTGGCCTGTCACCAATGCCGATTTCACGACGAAATCCTGGCTGCGTTTCGGCAAACAGCGGTTCCTAACCGCTTCCCTTACAAAATGGATGTGGGACCAATATACAACAGACCCTGCCAAACGCAAGGAGATCTATGCCTCGCCTTTACAGGCTAGTACCGAACAACTCAAAGGCCTGCCGCCGACGCTGATCCAGGTGGCGGAAAACGACATCCTCCGTGATGAAGGCGAAGCCTTCGGCCGCGCGCTTGACGAAGCCGGCGTCGATTCTACGACCGTTCAATATAAAGGTGTCATCCACGATTTCGGTTTATTGAATGGGCTGGCTACCATCCCGCAAACCCGAAGTCTCTTTTTGTACGCCGCCGCCCACCTGAAAAAGTACTTGGTCATGGCGCTTGTCGCGGTCGCATCTTTGTTATCCGGTTACCAGACGTTTGCCCAAGGCGACTATGCAACGGATCCACACCTGACCGAGGCGGTCAGGAAATTCCTGACGCCGCTGAACGCGCCCGGCCCGGGTCTGGAGACCTTGCCGCCGGCGGTTGGGAGAAAGGCATTAGACGACGCCCAGGCTGCGGTATCGTTCGATTATTCCGGCATCGAGGAATCGGAGAAGACGATCGAGACCGATGGCCATACGATTAAGTTGAATATGATGCGACCAAAAGGCGCGAAAGGCAAGCTTCCTGTCTTTATTTTCGTCCACGGGGGCGGATGGGTATTGGGAGATTACCCCACACATAAGCGTATGGTGAGGGATCTCGTAGAACTCACGGGTTTTGAAGGCGTATTTGTCAATTATACGCCATCTCCGGAGGCCAGGTATCCCGTAGCGATCAATGAGATCTACTCGGCTGCGAAATGGGTCAATACGCATGGCGCGGAGATCAACGTCGACGGGGAAAAACTTGGGATCGTTGGAAACAGCGTGGGCGGAAACATGGCAACTGCTGTTCCCCTCCTGGCGAATGCCGCGGGCAAGCAGATCTTCAAGGTTTCTGTCATGATGTGGCCCGTGACAAATGCGGCATTCGATGACTATTCCTGGAACACCTACGGCCAGCAGCGCTTTCTGACCAGACCACTGATGATGTGGATGTGGGATAATTATACGACCGATCCGCAACAACGTAAGGAAATATTCGCGTCGCCGTTGCAGGCGACTGCCGCCGACCTAAAGGGCATGCCGCCCACACTGGTCATGGTCGCCGAAAATGATATCCTTAGGGATGAGGGAGAGGAATATGGCCGGCATCTGGATGCGGCCGGCGTTGTGACGAGTACTATTCGCTTCAATGGCGTGATCCACGACTTCGGGCTGCTCAATGGTTTGGCGGAGATACCGCAAACCAAGGAACTGTTTCAGCAGGCCGCCCTTATGTTGGAAAAGTATCTCAAATAAGAAAAAGAAGATTTTTTTCAATCTGTGGCAAAATCTCGAATGACAAATCGTAACGTCAAGGGTACGCTCTGCTCGCTCCGCTCCCGCAAAAAACAAAACCCCTCGCGATAGCGAGGGGCTACTTGTTGCCCGACGAGGATTAGCTTCGCTGATCCTTACCGCATTTGCATTACCCAAGTGACCACGCCCGGCTTAGGCCGGGCTGGTTTTGTTTTCGTGTCCGCTTTGGAGAGCGAAGCTCTCCCCGCTACCACAAAAACAAAACCCGCGACTTACGTCGCGGGTCACTTGTTGCCCGACGAGGATTCGAACCTCGACAAACTGAACCAAAATCAGTTGTACTGCCATTATACTATCGGGCAATCGTTCCTCCAAAAAGGAGTGCAAAAATAAGGTCTCTATAAGGATGTTCCAAAAGAATTTGCTCTAATGACCCTCCTAAAGTTCACTAAATGAACTTGAACAGCAACGCCACAATCGCGTAGATCAACGTCGCCGCAAAAACCCCCTTCGCCGTCTGATCCCGATGAGAATTGATATAAATGGTAAAAAGCGCAATATTCAGCACCAAACACGGCACCGAAATAGCCGTGATCTGCGACTTATTGTCCCGGATGAACGCCATAAAATCCCTGAACGAAAAAGTCGGATAGAACTTGACAAAATAATAAACGATAAGGCTGATGATAGGTGCCACTAACCCGAGTGCCAGGCCCAACCGGAGGTTGTCTTTTTTGAATATCACGATTTCCACGTTTTTTCAAGTTTGCTCTTAAGAACGTAATTCGTCATGTCAAATTGTACAGGCACCACGCTCACATAGTTGTGTTCCAGCGCCCATACATCCGTGTCCCGACCCTTATCAAAATTGACAAATTTACCCGTCAGCCAATAGTATTTCTTATTATTCGGGTCATTCCGCTCCACAAAATCCTCCTCATACTTGGCATATGCCTGGCGACAGATCT